>Ga0157380_10000303_pt1 | contig 29608 bp, 24 predicted proteins | sample S35metaG_FD_119757 | JGI IMG/M metagenome (GOLD analysis project Ga0157380, IMG submission 119757) | Switchgrass rhizosphere microbial communities from Kellogg Biological Station, Michigan, USA - S3-5 metaG | ecosystem: Host-associated > Plants > Roots > Rhizosphere > Soil | place: USA...
GACGTCGCGAAGCGGATCGCGGAAGCCGCGCCCGACGTCGTGTTCAATGCATTGCACGGCACGCCGGGAGAGGATGGATCGGTGCAGGGTATGCTGGACCTGATGGGCGTAAAATACACGCACAGCGGCATGGCGACCTCGGTGATCGCCATCGATAAGCAACTGACCAAGCATGAACTGGTGCCGCACGGCATACCCATGCCTGAAGGCAAGGTGGTCGATTGCGAGAGCCTCTATGCGGGCGATCCGATGCCGCGTCCTTATGTGCTGAAGCCGATCAATGAAGGGTCCTCGGTTGGGGTTGCGATCGTTACCGAGGAGGGCAATTACGGCCTGCCGATCGCGCGCGACTCCGAAGGGCCGTGGAAGCATTTCGAGCATCTGCTGGCCGAGCCGTTCATCCCTGGCCGCGAGCTTACCGTCGCGGTGATCGGCAACGAGGCGCTGGCCGTCACCGAGCTGAAGCCCAAAAGCGGCTTCTATGACTATGACGCGAAATATACCGACGGGCTGACCGTTCACATCTGCCCGGCCGAGATTCCGGACGACATTGCCGAGACCGCAAAGGCGACCGCGCTCAAATCTCACCAGCTGCTCGGCTGCAAGGGCACATCGCGCTCCGATTTCCGCTGGGATGAAGCGAAGGGCAAGGCCGGGCTGTTCCTGCTTGAGGTCAACACCCAGCCCGGCATGACCCCGCTCAGCCTTGTGCCGGAACAGGCGCGCTATCGAGGCATGAGCTACGCCGAACTGGTCCAGCGCATCATCGATGAAGCCCTGTTCGAGGAGGCGGCATGAGCGGTAGTGCTCGCATCCGGCGTGGCGGCGCGGTCAGGACGCGCAAGCGGGTGCCCGAGCCGCGCCCCCGCAAGCGAGGCGCGCGCCAGCCGTCCACCGCCGCGCAGGCGTTGGCGACCATCCCGATCAAGCAGGAAACCCTGCGCCGCGCGGGCAATTACCTGCTGGGCGGCATCATCGCCGCGGGTGTCGCGGCGGGCGTATTGGCGATGCAGTTGCCGCAGATGATCGGCATCGAGCTTGGCGAGGCGATCGGCAAGGCCGGTTTCACCGTCCGCAACATCGAGGTGCAGGGCCGCGCGCAGATGGACCGCAAGGCGGTGATCGACATCGCGATGGACCAGCAGTCGCGCGCGATGCCGCTGGTCGATCTCGAAGCGACCCGCCAGCGCCTCAAGCAGCTCGGCTGGGTCGCCGACGCGCGGGTCTCGCGCCGCCTGCCGGATACGCTGGTGGTGGACATCATCGAGCGGCGGCCGACCGCGATCTGGCAATATCAGCAGAAGCTGGCGCTGATCGATCAGAACGGGGTCGTGATCGCCCCGGTCAACGTTTCGACCATGCCCGATCTGCCGATCGTGATTGGTCCTGGCGCCAACCAGAAGATCGCAGAGCTGGGGACGCTGCTCGAAAAGGCTCCGTCGCTCAAACCCATGCTGGCGGGGGCATCTTGGGTCGGCCAGCGCCGTTGGGATCTGCGCTTCCAGTCGGGTGAGACGCTCGCGCTTCCCGAAGGCGAGCAGGCGGCCGGCGAGGCGCTGGCGGACTTCGCCCATCGCGACGCGAGCTTCCGGCTGCTGGGGCAGGGTTTCGTCCGCTTCGACATGCGGGTGCCCGGCCGGCTGGTCGTGCGCGTCTCGAAGGAGCCGGGCCGCAGCATCACCGATGACGCCGCAACGCCGCCTGGTGTGAAGACGACCTGACGGGGGAATTGAATGGCACAGCATCGCACCGAAGGCCTGATCACTGCGCTGGATATCGGATCGTCCAAGGTCTGCGCCCTGATCGGCCGTCCGGGCGACAACGAGATGGAGGTGCTCGGCACCGGCCAGCGCGAGAGCCGGGGCGTGCGGCGCGGCTATGTCTCCGACATGGAGGCGACCGAGAACGCGATCCGCGAGGCGGTCGAACAGGCCGAGCGCATGGCCGGGGTCAATATCGAGAAGGTGTGGGTCAGCTTCTCGGCTGGCGGGCTGGTCAGCGATATCGCCTCGGTCGAGGTCGACATCGGCGGTTACCGGATCGAGCAGACCGATATCGACGAGTTGCTGGCGGCGGGCCGCAACTCGATCGATCCGGATGGGCGGATGGTGCTGCATGCGCAGCCGACACTTTACACGCTTGATGGACTGACCGGGGTCAAATCCCCGCTTGGCCTGCACGCCGACCGGCTGGGGGTCGACATCCATGTCGTCGCGGCCGAGCCCTCGCCGGTGCGCAACCTCGATCTATGCGTCCGTAGCGCGCATCTCGCGGTGAAATCGATCGTCGCGGCGCCGATCGCCACGGGGATGGCCTGCCTTTCCGAAGAGGAGCGCGAGCTCGGTGTCGCGCTGGTCGAGCTTGGCGCGGGCGTTACCAATGTCTCGCTGTTCGCCGGGGGCGTGCTCGTGGGTCTCGCCTCGATCCCGACGGGCAGCGCCGACATCACCGACGATATTTCCTCGGCCTTCGGCACGCGCCGCACGCAGGCCGAACGGATGAAATGCTTCCACGGCTCGGCGACCAGCAGCCCGCGCGACAATCATGACATGATCGACGTCGCCCCGATCGGCGAGGAGGATGGCGCGGACACGGCCCGCATCACGCGCGCCCAGCTCATTTCGGTGATCCGCCAGCGGCTCGATCACTGGTTCGGCGAGATCGCCAAGGCGCTCGAGTCGCTCGGCTTTTCGGGGCCGGTCGGCCGCCAGGTGGTACTCACCGGCGGTGGTGCGGAGTTGAAGGGCATCGCCGATTATGCGCAGGGGGTGCTCGGCCGTTCGGTCCGTATCGGCCGCCCGCGCGGGCTTTCGGGCTTGCCGGACGCGCATAGCGGCCCCGCTTTCGCCACGCTGGCGGGGCTTGTCCAGTTCGCGGCGTCCGATCCGATCGACCTGCGGCGGCTCCATCCGGCGTCGGAAGGCCAACGGGTGATCCGGCCGACGCCGGGCAATCTCGTCCAGCGTTTGATATCGGCGTTTCGCAGCAGCTATTGAGCCGCCGGTTGCGCCCGATCCGCATCGCGGCTAGGTGGCGGATATGGATTGGCTGAAGAAGATCTTCACCTGGTGGGACGGCGCCACCATCGGCACGCTGCTCTACAGCAGCCGCAACGGTGCCAAGGTCGGCCAGGACGCGCTCGGCAACACCTATTATGAGTCGAAAAAGGCCGACTCGATCGGCCGCAAGCGCCGCTGGGTGATCTATAACGGGTCTAACGATGCGAGCCGGATCGCGCCGGAATGGCATGGCTGGCTGCACAATACGATCGACACTGCTCCCGATCAAGCCCTGCCGCCGCCACGGCCCTGGCAGAAGGAAGCGGTTCCGAACCTGACCGGAACGCGCGAGGCCTATCGCCCGGCGGGTGCGCTGGAAGCGGGCGGGCATCGCGCTCCGGCGACTGGCGACTATGAGGCGTGGACGCCGAACTGAGCATGCGATCGTCGTTCCGCGAGCATCTGGGTGAGGCGCTGACCGGGCTGCTGGTCGTGCTGCTGGCGATCGCCTTCGCCTGGTTTGCCTGGACCCGCACGGGTGGCGGCACAGCGGTAGGAGCGATCGAGGTCGTCGCGCTGTTCCCGAACACCACCGGCGTCGAGGTCGGCACCGATGTCCGGATCGCGGGTCTCAAGGTCGGCACCGTCGCCAAGCAGGAACTCGATCCCGCCAGCTTCCAGGTGAAGACCACGCTCGCGATCGATCCGAAGCTCAAGGTTCCGATCGATAGCAGCGCCGCGATCACCTCCGAAGGGTTGCTCGGCGGGTCCTATGTGGCGCTGATCCCCGGCGGCGATACCAAGCCGCTCAAGTCCGGCGACGTCATCACCGATACGCAGGGCGCGGTAGATATGATGGGGCTGGTCGGCCAGTTCATCAACAAGTCCGGCGATCAGGGCGCCGCCTCGAACAGCACCGCCGCCCCGTGAAACGCCTGGTTGCCCTTGCGGTGGGGTTGATCTGCCTGACCGGGGTAGGGGCAGCGGTCGCTTTCCAGAACGAGACCGCCGCTCCGACCGAACCCGCTGCCGCTCCGGCGCCTGCCGGCGATAATTCTGCTGCGGCCGAGGATGAGGCACCCGCCAAGGCGAAACCATCCACACCGCCGCCCTCCCGCAAGCCGGTCACGTCGATGAAGGATCGGGTGGCAGTGCTGGGCCTGCTCAACAAGCGCAACGGGCTGTGGCGCGATCTCAAGATGCGGCCGGGGCAGGCGGTGCGGGTCGGCGACGTGATCATCCGGCTGCGCGCATGCGAAACGACCGCGCCGTGGGAGGATCAGAAGCTGACCGGCGCTTTTGTCCAGACCGACGTGCGCGGGGCTGACGAGAAATGGCGGCGCGTGTTCTCGGGCTGGTTGTTCAAGGAATCGCCGTCGCTCAACGTGGTCGAGCACCCGATCTACGATGTCTGGCCCAAGAGCTGCACGATGGAACATCCGGATATCGGCCCGGACACGGTGTCGGCGGCATCCGCCGCGCCGAGCCGGTCGAGCGCGCCGAAATCGGGCGAGACCGAGTCCGCGCCTGCCGCAACGCCGAGCGCGGCATCCAATAACGCCACATAGCGATCCCGCTCGATCTCTACCGCGCCGAGCGAGGCGAGATGATCGGTGATGAACTGGCAATCAAGCAGTTTGAAGTTGCCGACCTTCAGCCGGCACACGAGATAGGCCAGCGCCACCTTGGAGGCATCGCGCATTCGGCTGAACATGCTCTCGCCGAAAAAGGCACCGGCCAGCTTGACGCCGTACAGCCCACCCACCATCCGGTCGCCCTGCCAGCATTCGATCGAATGGGCATGACCGCGTGCGTGAAGCGCGGCGTAGGCACGCTCGATCTCGGGATTGATCCAGGTATCCGGGCGGAGCGGCGTCGGCTCGGCGCAGAACCTGACAACGCCGTTGAAATCCTGATCAGCGGTGACGCGGAAACGGCCCGAGCGCAGCGTCTTCGCCAGCGAGCGAGAGAGGTGAAAGCCATCGAGAGGCAGCACGCCACGCTTCTTCGGCTCAACCCAAAAAATATCCCGGGCACGGCGGCTGTCGGCCATCGGAAAGACGCCGACGGTGTAAGCACGGAGCAACAGATCGGGATCGAGCGTCGCCATGAGCGGATGATAAACCAAAATAGGCGAACGTACGATCCCTGATTAATCAGAGTTTGTCCCGTTCAGACTGAAATGTGATGTGCTCCTGCGAAGGCGGGAGCCCAGTTCAGACCCCGGTGCTGGGTTCCTGCCTTCGCAGGAGCACGAGTCCATCTCAATAGGACACGCTTTAGACCCAGATCGATTCAGGCTTCGGCTTTTTCGGCGAGCTCGAGCCAGCGCATTTCCGCTGTGTCCTTAGCGTGTCGCGCCTTCTCGATTGCCTCGGTCAACGCTTTGAATCGGGCCGGATCGCGCGCATAAAGTGCCGGATCGGCCAATGCGGCTTCATCGCGGGCGATCTCGGATTCAATCCGTTCAATCTCCTTGGGCAAAAGATCGAGATCGCGCTGGTCCTTGTAGCTGAGCTTGGTTTTGGTTCGGAAAGCGGGGGCTTCGGGCGTGGCGGCGGGTTTTGCCGCTGCCCGTTTCGGCTCGGGTGGCGGAGCCTTCCGCTTGCGCCAGTCCTCATAGCCGCCAGCGACGATATCGATCTTGCCCGATCCGTCGAGGCCCAGCGTGATGGTGACGGTGCGGTCGAGGAAGTCGCGGTCGTGGCTGACGATCAGCACGGTGCCGTCATAGTCGGCGATCACTTCCTGGAGCAGGTCGAGCGTTTCGAGATCGAGATCATTGGTCGGCTCATCGAGCACCAGCAGGTTGGATTTGCGCGCGAATTCGCGGGCGAGCAGAAGGCGCGACCGTTCGCCGCCCGAAAGCGTGCCGACCCGCGCATCGGCCAGGCCCGGCTCGAACAGGAACTCCTTGAGATAGCCCTGGATATGCTTCTTCTCGTCGCGGACCTCGATCCAGTCGCCGCCGTCGGCGAGCACGTCGCGGACGCGCTTTTCCGGGGCCATCAGCTTGCGTTGCTGGTCGATGATGACGCCGTTCAGCGTCTTCGCGAGCTTCACTGAGCCTTCGTCCGGCGCAAGCTCTCCGGTCAGCAGGCGCAGCAGCGTCGTCTTGCCCGCGCCATTGGCACCGACGATGCCGATCCGGTCCCCGCGCTGGATGCGCAGGGTGAAATCGCGGATGATCGCGCGGTCCGCAAAGCGCTTGGTGACCGCTTCAGCATCGATCACGGTCTTGGTGCGGACATCGTCCGACGCGATGGCGAGCTTGGCGGTGCCCGCCGGACCGAGCATGGCGGCCCGCGTCGCGCGCATCTCATTGAGCTTGGCGAGGCGGCCCTGATTGCGCCGCCGCCGCGCGGTCACGCCGCGCTGCAGCCAGTGGAGTTCGAGCTTCAGCTTGGCGTCGAGCCGCTCGGCGTTGCGCGCTTCCTCCTCATAGACCTTCTCGGTCCATGCTTCGAACCCGCCGAAGCCGACTTCCGCCCGGCGGAGACTGCCGCGATCGAGCCACAGCGAGGATCGGGTGAGGCGGGTGAGGAAGGTGCGGTCATGGCTGATGGCGATGAACGCGCCGGTAAAACGGTTGAGCCAGGATTCGAGCCATTCGATCGCGGCGAGATCGAGATGGTTGGTCGGCTCGTCGAGCAGCAGCACGTCCGGGTTCATCGCCAGCGCACGGGCGATCGCGGCGCGGCGGCGCTCGCCGCCGCTAGCGGTCGCGGCGTCGCGGCCGAGATCGATACCGATCTGGTCGGCGATCGCCTCCGCTTCATGGGCGGGCGGGGCGTCCGCGCCGGCGAGCGCGAAGTCGCGCAGGGTGGCGTGGTCGCGAAGATCCGGATCCTGCTCGAGCAGGATGACTTTGGTGCCCGGCACGATCGTCCGCTTGCCTTCGTCGGGTTCGATCCGTCCGGCGAGCAATTTCAGCAGGGTCGTCTTGCCCGCGCCATTGCGGCCGATCAGCGCGAGCCGGTCGCGCTCGCCGATGAAGATGTCGAGATTGCGGAAGAGCCAGCCCGATCCTTGGATCAGGCCCAGACCTTCATAGGAAAGAACAGGGGCAGCCATGGCGGGGCCTGTAGGGGGTGCGGGGCGGAGAGGGAAGGTGTTCGTCACGACCAACCGGGTGGGCGAGCGGTTTAAAAAGTTCACTAGGGCCACACCAATGCGTGCGCGACAAACCGGACGGGGTTGCGCGGCGTTGGCCCGGCAGAAATCCTCCGTAATCTTCGCTTAGGGAGGATCGGGGGATGTCGCCTGGCGCTGTGCCATCTGACAGTTTGGATCAGAAGAAATCCTAATAGAAAGTGTTTTTCTTCGTGCTGAGCAATGTCTGGGTAAGTTCAGTTTAGCCGGAGCAGTCATTGCGGTTGATTTTTCATCATTCTAAAACCGCGATGGCATGGAAAGCTCGTCAACAGAACGCAACCGAGGCGATGAGGCTCGTGCCGAACTGGCGGAGTTGATTGATCTGCAAATGTCTCCATTGGGCTTGGCGGCGATGGATGTCCTGGCTCCGGCAGCAGGGGAGACGGTGCTGGATGTTGGATGTGGTGCGGGAGAGACGATCCTGCAGCTGGCAGAAAGGGTGGGCGTATCCGGCCATATCGTCGGCGTGGATATCGCCCCTCGGGTGTTGGACGTTGCCCGTTCAAGAACTGCGCATTTGCCGCAAGTCGCCTTATTGCAGGAAGATGCTGGGAAGCTGGCGTTGCCGGATGAAAGCTTTGACAGCATCTACTCTCGTTTTGGGGTCATGTTCTTTGATGATCCCAACAGGGCGTTCTCGAACATGCGCAGAATGCTTAAACCGCACGGCAGGATCGGGTTTATATGCTGGCGGTCAGTCTACGAGAATGAGCTGGACCTGTTTCCGGTTCAGGCAGCCGGACTTTCGGTTGATGCCGATGCCACTCCGTTCAGCTTCGAGAATGCCAACAGGATCAAGGATGTTCTCAGTTTGGCTGGATTCGGTTGCGTGACCGTGCATGCGCACGACTCTTCTGTTTCCAGCGGCAATGCCGAGGCAATGTTGAAAGTTGTCACCCGCGTCGGAGCATTAGGAATGATATTAAGGGCAAAGCCCACCCTTCTGCCGCAAATCAAGCCCCAGGTTCGGGCGGCTCTCGCAGCGCGGGAATTAAATGGTAAAGTAAGCCTCCAAAGCGCAACGTGGATTGTAACCGCGAGGGCTATTAAACCAGATGCCTGTCAGTTATCCACCTCATCTCTCGATCCTGCGCCTTCTTGAGACGTAGCGACCACGTTTTTCGATATCGCGTCGCTGGTGATTTGATTTCGCTGCGTAAAGGGCAGTGCGTTCAGAAATCCACCTTGTCGTAATGCTCGGGCGGGACGATCACCTCCATGCGTTCGGCGAGCATCGGGCGGAAGCTGGGGCGGGATTTCAGGCCTGAATACCAGGTCTTGGTCTGTTCGTGCCCACGCCAGTCCACCCCGCCGAGATAGTCGGCAACGGAAAGGTGCGCCGCCGCCGTGAGATCGGCGAGGCTCAGCACCGGGCCAGCGAGCCAGCGGCGATGATCGAGCAGATAGTCGATATAATCGAGGTGCGCGTTGCACACCTTCATCGCCTCACGCAGCACCTTGGCGTCGGGCGAGACGCGGTGGACGAGGCGCTTCAGCATGCGTTCGTGCATCAGCGGGCCGACGACCTCGGCATAGACCTTGGTATCGAACCAGGCGACCAGCCTGCGAACCTCGGCGCGATTGGGCGCGGTGCCGGGGATCATCGGGGACTTCTCGATCGTCTCCTCGAAATATTCGCAGATCGCGGCTGAATCGATCAGCGTGACACCCGTTTCCTTCTCCACCAGCACGGGGGTCTGCCCGGCCGGGTTCATGTCTAGGAACTCGTCGCGCTCCGCCCAGGGCGACTCGCGGACGAGTTCGTAGCCGACGCCCTTCTCCCCCAGCACGAGCCGGACCTTGCGCGAGAATGGACAGAGGGGGAATTGGTAAAGCTGCCACATGGCCAAGCCGATGTAGGCAATTGGCCGCGCCGACAAAAGACATATTTGACCGGCGCGGAAGAACGCGCCGAATGCCGGTCAGGCGGCCAACTCCGTGAGGGTCGCCGATTGCGTTCGATCCGGCAGCCACCCGAACCAGGCGAAGATCGCGCTCCACGGGAAGAAGGCGAAATAGAGCGCTATCCATTGGGGGAAGGGCGCGCTCAGCATCAGATAGATGCCGACGTGCATCGCCATGCCCGCGGGCACATAAATCCATTTCAGCCGGGGGATCAGCAGGGACAGGAAGAAGGTGCCCTGGAACGCCAGCACCAGCCATTGCCCGATATAGTTGACCAGATGGAACTGGCTCAGCCACACGCCCAGCAGCGGATCCCAGCGCAGGCCATCCTCGGCAAGATAATATTGCAGCGTGTAGCCATTGGCCCACTGGAAATCGCTCATCACCAGCTTGGCGTAGAATGCCGAGAGGTACATCAGCCCGAAGAACCATTGTATCGTGAGGATCGGCCAGCGCGCCTCCCGGCTCGTCGCGGTCATCTGTTCGGCAAGGCTCAGCTTGTTGCGGCCCCGCCGGGCATCGAGCGACAGCACCGCGCCGCAGGGCGAGAGCGCAAGCACCGCAAGCCCGATCACCATCGCCGCTTCGGCATGATGGATATCGCCGTGCGACAGAATCCAGAGCTGCGACAGACCATAGCCGCCCGCGAACAGGAGCAGGGATATCCGCGTGTAGAGCCCGAAAACGGCCATAACGCCAGCAATCGTAATGATCAGCTGCAGGCTCATCATCTCCGCGACGGTGAAGTTGTGCCCGCCAAACAGAAAAACGATCGGCTCAAGAAACGGGAGGGGCTCATAAACGAAGCGGGGCATCGCGCCCACTTCGCGAATCTTCGAAAAGCCTTCGCCTGAATCGAAGGCCAGCAGAATCAGCTGCGTTCCCACCGCGATGATGCGCAGGATCGCGAGATCAAGCAGGGGCGCATTGGGAAACCAGTACCGATTCCAGACGGTCGCGGCGCGGCTCATCCCTCGATCGCCTCCTCGATCGCGGCGCGGCTGATCCGGTGCACAACCATTTCGGGCGCTGGCCTGGGGCCGTTGCGGGTGATCACCATCGGGTAATCATTGATCTGCAATTCTGTCAGGTTCGGATGACGCTTGCGAATAACGGCGAGCGCAGGCGCATTCGGTTCGACGTGATTTACCAGGAGTTGCCTGGCGAGGCGTTCGTACCGCCAGAATTCGAGGCCGAGATGTTCAGGGCGGATATGATGGCGCGTTCCGTTGGCTTGCACTGCGTAGATGCTGTGATGGACCGTGATGCGCTCGCCCTCGAAATGGGGCGGCGCGTACATCGGATACCACATGAACGGAAAATAATTATTGGTGTGCCCGAACGCAGCCACCAGCTGGGCGCCGAGCACACCGACGATGAACGTCGACAGCAAAACGCGCTTGCGATCCCAAGACAGATCCATCCGTGGCCCCCGATGTTGACCCGCAAAGCAGGCCAGGGGAGGCTATGCACAGGTTTTGGGGCTGTAAAGTCCGTTCACCACGAATGACTTGCCCGAAGCCAGATCAGAGGCCGCGCGGTCTGTCTATTCCGCTGCCACGACCTGCTCGGCATTGTCGTTGAGCGGCCGCTCAAGTCGTGGGAGCATCTCCTTCGGGCAAACCTGCCAAAAGTGGCCGCGCCACGTGTCCCAGTCGTCCAGCACCGCATTCGCCCAGCCGCTGCCGGTGGCGACGGCATGCTCGGCGATCAGCGCCTTGAGCCGCGCTTCCCAATAGGAGGAGCCCAGACGCTGCCAGTGGATGCTGTCCGGGTTGGCGTGGCGGGAAAAGCTGTCGTCCTCATCGAGCACGAAGGCCATGCCGCCGGTCATGCCCGCACCGAAATTCTCGCCGACCTTGCCGAGGATCACCGCCATGCCGCCGGTCATATATTCGCAGCCATTGGCACCGCAGCCTTCGACCACCACCGTCGCGCCCGAATTCCGGACGGCGAAGCGCTCGCCTGCCTGCCCCGCTGCGAACAGCTTGCCCGCCGTGGCGCCGTAGAGGACCGTGTTGCCGATGATGGTGTTGTGCCTGGTGTCCAGCGGCGAGGAGACGGTGGGGCGGACAATGATGGTCGCGCCCGACAGGCCCTTGCCGACATAGTCGTTGGCATCGCCGAACACTTCGAGCCGCAGCCCCTTGACCGCAAAGGCGCCGAGCGACTGACCGGCGCTGCCACGCAGCCGCACCTGCACATGCCCATCGGCCAGCGCCGACATGCCGAACTTGCGGGTGATCTCGGCCGAGAAGCGGGTGCCGACCGCACGATGCGTATTTCGCACCGTGTAGGTGAGCTGCATCTTCTCGCGCCGTTCGAATACCGCTTTGGCGTCGCGGATCATCTGCGCGTCGAGGCTGTCCGGCACCTCGTTGCGGAACGTCGGGATGTTGAAGCGCCGCTCTTCGTCCGGCGCGTCGACCTTGGCGAGGATCGGGTTGAGATCGAGATCGTCGAGATGGTCGGCGCCGCGGCTGACCTGACGCAGGAGTTCGGTGCGACCGATCACCTCGTTGAGGCTGCGCACGCCGAGCCGCGCCAGGATCTCGCGCACTTCCTCGGCGATGAAGCTCATCAGGTTGATGACCTTCTCGGGCGTGCCGACGAATTTCTTCCGCAGCGCCTCGTCCTGCGTGCAGACACCGACCGGGCAGGTATTGCTATGGCACTGCCGCACCATGATGCAGCCCATCGCGACCAGGCTGAGCGTGCCGATGCCATATTCCTCGGCGCCCAATATGGCGGCGATGACGATGTCGCGTCCGGTCTTGAGGCCACCGTCGGTGCGCAGCTTCACCCGATGGCGGAGCCCATTGAGGGTCAGCACCTGATTGGCCTCGGTCAGCCCCATTTCCCACGGCGATCCGGCAAACTTGATCGAGGTCTGAGGGGACGCGCCGGTACCGCCGACATTGCCCGCAACCAGGATGACGTCGGCATGCGCCTTGGCGACGCCCGCCGCGACCGTGCCGATACCGGCCGAGCTGACCAGCTTGACGCAGACCCGCGCGCGGGGATTGATCTGCTTCAGGTCGTAGATCAGCTGGGCGAGATCCTCGATCGAATAGATGTCGTGGTGCGGCGGCGGCGAGATCAGCATCACGCCGGGCGTCGAATGCCTGAGCTTCGCGATCATGTCGGTGACCTTGAAGCCGGGCAGCTGGCCGCCCTCGCCGGGCTTGGCGCCCTGCGCGACCTTGATCTCGATCTCCTCGGCAGACCCCAGATATTCGGCGGTCACCCCGAAGCGGCCCGAGGCGATCTGCTTGATCACCGAATTGGCGTTGTCGCCGTTGTCATAGGGCTTGAAGCGCCGCGCATCCTCGCCGCCTTCGCCGGAGACGGCCTTGGCGCCGATCCGGTTCATTGCGATCGCCAGCGTCTCATGCGCCTCGGGCGAGAGCGCGCCCAATGACATGCCGGGTGTCACGAAGCGCTTGCGGATCTCGGTGATCGCCTCGACGCTTTCGATCGAAACCGGTTCGGGCGCCCAGTTGAACTCAAGCAGATCGCGCAGATAGACCGGCGGCAGATCGCGCACGCCGCGCGAGAATTGCAGATAGGTCGAATAGCTGTCGGTCGCGACCGAGGTTTGCAGCAGGTGCATCAGCTGCGCCGAGTAGGCATGGGTCTCGCCGCCGTTGCGATGGCGATAGAAGCCGCCGATCGGCAGCGTCGTCACCACATCGTCCCAGGCCTGTTCGTGCCGCATCGTCGCCGCGATCTGGAGCGAGGCATAGCCCTCGCCGGAGATCTTGGTGGGCATGCCGGGGAACAGATCGTTGACCAGCGCGCGGGAAAGCCCGACCGCCTCGAAATTATAGCCGCCGCGATAGCTGGTGATCACGGCGATGCCCATCTTGGACATGATCTTGAGCAAGCCCTCGTCGATCGCCTTGCGCTGGCGCGCCAGGCATTGGTCGAGGGTGAGGTCGCCGAACAGGCCGCGCGCATGGCGATCGGCGATCGCGGCTTCGGCCAGATAGGCGTTTACCGTGGTCGCGCCGACGCCGATCAGTACCGCATAATAATGGGTGTCGAGGCACTCGGCCGAGCGGACGTTGACCGAGGCGTAGCTGCGCAGGCCCTTGCGGACGAGATGGGTGTGGACGGCAGCGGCGGCCAGCACCATCGCCACCGCGATCCGATCCGCCCCGACATTCTCATCGGTCAGGAACAGCTCGGTCTTGCCGGCGCGCACGGCGCTCTCGGCTTCGGCACGGATGCGGGCGATCGCCTGGCGCAGCGCGTCGTGGCCGGCGTCGACATCGAAAGTGCAGTCGATCTCGGCTGCCTGCGCGCCGAAATGCGCCTTGAGCGTGGCCCAGCCCTTGCTCGACAGCACCGGCGATTCCAATACCAGCACATCGCTCTGCTGCGCGCCGGATTCGAGGATGTTGGCGAGATTGCCGAAGCGGGTCTTCAGGCTCATCACGCGGGTTTCGCGCAGCGAGTCGATCGGCGGGTTGGTGACCTGGCTGAAGCTCTGCCGGAAGAAATGGCTCACGAGGCGTGACTTGGGCGAGATCACCGCGAGCGGCGTGTCGTCGCCCATCGAGCCGACCGCTTCCTTGGCGTCCTCCACCTGCGGCGCGAGGATCAGTTCGATATCCTCGAGGCTCTGCCCCGCCGCGATCTGGCGGCGGGTCAGCTCGGCGCGGTCATAGCGGGCGGTATGGTCGCCCGGCGGCACCTTGAGATCATCGAGCGCACGGAAATCCTTGACCCACTCCTGATAGGGCAGCTCGGCGGCGATCCGCGCCTTGATCTCGGCATCGTTGTAAAGCACGCCTTCGTCGAGATCGACCGCGATGATCTGGCCGGGACCCATCCGGCCCTTGCGAACGATGGTTGATTCCGGAACGACGACCATGCCGGTCTCGGAGCCGATGATCAGGAGGTTGTCGGAGGTCAGCGTCGTGCGCAGCGGACGCAGCGCGTTGCGGTCGACTCCGGCCACCACCCAGCGGCCATCGGTCATCGCGAGTGCCGCCGGGCCATCCCACGGCTCCATCACCGAGGCGAAATAGCTGTACATCGCATGCACCGGCTCGGGCATGTCGGTATTGCCTTGCCATGCCTCGGGCACCAGCATCAGCTTGGCGGTCGGCGCGTCGCGGCCGGCACGCACGATCGTCTCGAACACCGCGTCGAGCGCGGCGGTATCGGAAGCGCCCGCCGGGATCACCGGCTTGATCTCGTCGCCATGCTCGCCGAAGGCGAGGCTGGCCATTTTGATCTCGTGGCTCTTCATCCAGTTCTTGTTGCCGCGGATCGTGTTGATCTCGCCATTATGCGCGAGCATGCGGAACGGCTGCGCCAGCCACCATTGCGGGAAGGTGTTGGTCGAATAGCGCTGGTGGAAGATCGCTACCCGGCTGACGAAGCGGTCGTCCTGCAGGTCCGGGTAGAAGACCGACAGCTCCTCGGCGAGGAACAGCCCCTTGTAGATGATCGACCGGCACGACAGCGAGCAGATGTAGAAGCCCTGGATCTGCGCCTCGATCGCCTTGCGCTCGATGCGGCGGCGGATCAAATAGAGGTTCTTCTCGAATTCGGCCTGGCTGGATTCGTCGGGCAGCGGTCCGGCGATCATGATCTGCTCGATCTCGGGGCGCAGCCGCATCGCCTTCTCGCCGATCACCGAGACATCGACCGGAACCTGCCGCCAGCCATAGATGGTGTAGCCGAAATCGATGATCTCGCTCTCGACGATCGAGCGGCAGGTCTCCTGCGCGCCGAGATCGGTACGCGGCAGGAAGACCATGCCGACCGCGAGCCGGTTGGGCAGGGGGCGGTGGCCCGAGGCCTCGATCGCATCGTCAAAGAAGCGCACCGGCAGATCGACGTGGATGCCGGCGCCGTCGCCGGTCTTGCCGTCGGCATCGACCGCGCCGCGATGCCACACCGCCTTCAGCGCATCGATCGCCGCCGTGACGACCCGGCGCGATGGCTTGCCGTCAGTCGCCGCTACGAGTCCGACGCCGCAGGCATCGGACTCGAATTCGGGGCGATACATGCCCTCACGGGCAAGGCGCTCGCGCTGGTCTTCAAAAGTCATCACGGTTGGTCCCAAACTAAAGGGTCAGCTTCCGACTGGCCCGAACTTGATCGCTTCCTCGGTTGCGTGACGGACGGCCTCGGTGCTCGCCTTGCGCAGCAGCCTCTGTGCGTTGTGGTAGAGCGCCACGCCCACCCGCACGCTGATCGGCGCCAGCGCCTCACGATCGGCGCGGCGGATCGCCGCGAGCGCGTCGGCCAGTTCGGTCGGCGTCAGGCTGGTGCGATAGGCCTGGGCGAGATTGGCTTCCCACGCATCGGCGTAGCGAAACGACATCTCTTCCGCCGCTTCGGAGAGCAAGGCGTCGGCGCGCGGCGCATCGACGTGCCTGGCGACTTCCTCGAACGCATTGTCATGATCCAGCGTCATCAGGATCATCGAGCGGAAGCTCTCGCGCGGCGCCAGCGCATGCGCGATTTCCGCCGCCGGATCGGGCGTCATGGTAACGGGCGTCGCGGCAATTGCAGCGGCAATAAGCATAGCAAACATAACTCCAACACCCCCATAAGCTCACCGCGCTCCGCGCGGCTCTTCACACAACCCGCCCCCCGGCGGGCCAAAAGTTCAGGCGGCGACCGACTCCGGTTCCGTCTGGGCGACCTTCTTGTCGCGCGCTTTTGCTTTCAAATAGGTGTGCATATGTTCGGTGACGTCGCGGCCGTCGCGGACCGCCCAGACGACCAGGCTCGCGCCGCGCACGATGTCGCCAGCGGCAAACACTCCCTCGAGGCTGGTCTGCATGCTCTTGTGATCGACCCGCACCGTGCCCCAGCGCGTGACTGAAAGCTCGCTGGCGCCGAACAGCTTCGGAAGGTCCTCGGGATCGAAACCGAGCGCCTTGATCACCAGATCGGCCTCGATGCGGAATTCGCTGCCGGGCTCGGGCTCGGGCGCGCGGCGACCGCTGGCATCGGGTGCGCCAAGCCGCATCCTGCTGGCGCGGACGCCGGAAACCTTGTCGGTGCCGTCGAACGCATCCGGTGCGGTCAACCAGACGAACTCGACGCCTTCCTCCTCGGCATTCTTCACCTCGCGCTGCGATCCCGGCATGTTGGCGCGGTCACGGCGGTAAAGGCATTTGACCGATTTTGCGCCCTGACGCACGGCGGTGCGCACGCAATCCATCGCGGTATCGCCGCCGCCGACCACGACGACATTCTTGCCGGCGGCATCCAGGCTGCCGTCCTCGAATGCAGGCACCGCATCGCCGAAGCCCTTGCGGTTGGAGGCGGTCAGATAGTCGAGCGCCTCGACCACGCCCGGTGCGCCGACGCCCGGCGCCTTGATCTGGCGCGCCTTGTAGACGCCGGTCGCGATCAGCAAGGCGTCATGCTTCTCGCGGAGCTGATCGAGGGTGGCGTTGCGGCCGACCTCGAAATCATGGTGGAAGATGATGCCGCCATCGATCAGCCGCTGCACGCGCCGCATGACGATGTGCTTTTCGAGCTTGAAGCCGGGAATGCCGTAGGTCAGCAGGCCGCCCGCGCGATCGTGCCGGTCATAGACATGGACTTCATAGCCGCGCGCGCGCATCAGCTCGGCGGCGGTCAGGCCTGCCGGCCCCGCTCCGATCACGCCGACCGACTGGCCGCGATCGGGCAAAGGACGGATCGGCTCGACCCAGCCTTCTTCCCACGCGGTATCAGTGATGAACTTCTCGACCGAGCCGATCGTCACCGCGCCATGGCCGGAAAACTCGATCACGCAATTGCCTTCGCACAGCCGGTCCTGCGGGCAGATGCGGCCGCAGATCTCGGGCATGGTCGAGGTCGCGTTCGAAAGCTCATAGGCCTCGCGCAGCCGGCCCTCGGCAGTCAGGCGGAGCCAGTCCGGAATATGATTGTGGAGCGGGCAATGCACCGAGCAATAGGGCACACCGCATTGCGAGCAGCGTCCAGACTGCTCCTCTGCCTTCGTCACGGCATATTCCGTGCTGATCTCGGCAAAGTCAGTCTTACGGCCGACCGCCTCCCGCTTGGCGGGATAGTCCTGACGGACCTTGACGAATTTGAGCATGCGGTTTTCGGCCATGTGCGTACTCCCGAGAGTCGCCCATAGCGCAGGAAAGCGTGTAAGTCACGCGGAATCCATCATTAAGGACAGCTGTGCTTACCTATTTATTCCCAAATGCTCACTTTTTCGCAAATGCAAAATGAATTTGATAGAGAATATAGGTCCATACCGGACATATTATCGCGCCGCGAGCCAGATGAGCGCAGCGGTGCCTGCCGCGATTCGATACCACGCGAACGGTGCGAAGCCGCGCCGAGAAACCACGCCGAGAAACCACCTGATCACCACGACCGCGACGACGAACGAGACGACGAAGCCAAGTCCAATCGCTGAAACATGAGAAAGATCGAGCGACGCGCGATCTTCCCACAAGGCCAGCGTCGTCGCGCCGACCATCGTCGGGATTGCGAGGAAGAAGCTATATTCGGCGGCCGTCCGCCGTTCCACGCCCAGCATCAGCGCGCCCATGATGGTGGCGCCCGACCGGCTCACGCCCGGTATCATCGACAGGCACTGAATGATGCCGATCCCCAATGCTGTCTTCCAGCGCATGCCCTCCACGCTCTCCGTGGTGATCCGCTTGGCCTGGCGCTCTATGACCAGGATCAGGATGCCGCCGATGATCAAGGCGACCGCGACCAGCACGGGCGTTTCCAGCATTGCTTCGATGGCTTTGTAAGCGACCGCCCCGACCACCGCCGACGGCAGGAAGCCGATCAGCACATTGCCCGCGAACGCCATGGCCGGGCGATCACGCCTGAACACCCCTTCCGCGACCGCCCAGAGCCGGCGCCAGTAGAGCACCACCACCGCGAGGATCGCACCCAATTGAATGACGATGTTGAACGTTGCCGATCCGGGCGGCAGCCCTAGCAGGGCGCCGGCAAGGACGAGATGGCCGGTCGAGGAAACGGGGATAAACTCGGTCAATCCCTCGATCACGCCGAGGATGATGATCAGCAGGATGGGGTTCATCAGTGGTGCGGCTCAGGCGGCCTTGCTGACAGCGCCGAAGCGCCCGTGCCGGCGATATTGCACAAGCCAATCGGGCGCGACCGCCGCCATCGGCGTCGGCTCGATACCGAAGGCCGCGAACCCCTTCGCGCCCTGGCTCACGACATTGTCCTTCTGGAGCATCAGCCACTGGTCCCACGTCAACGGCGCGCCCGGCGCCCATCCGCCAAAGCGGGCCATGGCGCGGGCGACTGCGTCCGGCACGAGCAGCAGGGCGGGATCGCGTCCGGTCAAATCGGCAATCAACCTGTTGATCTCAAGCATCGAAAGTGCCTGTGGGCCGCCCAGTTCATAAGTCTTGCCCGCATGCACGCCCGGATCGGTCACCGCCATGGCGATGGCGCGGGCGACATCCACCACATAAGCGGGCTGGAACAGGACATTCGGACGGATCACGGGCACCGCCGGCAGCATCTGGATCATCCGTGCGAAGCGGTTGACGAACTGATCCTCCGGGCCGAACAGAATCGACGGCCGGATGACCGTGGCGCCAGCGAACGCCGCGCGGACAGCTGCCTCGCCCTCCCCCTTGCTGCGGCCATAAGCGGACTCGCTTTGCGGATCGGCGCCGATCGCGGAAACATGGACCAGCGCTCTGGCGCCGGCGTGCTGCGCCGCCGCGGCGACGCTGTGCGCGCCCTCGACGTGGATCGCCTGGAAATCGCCGCCGAGCACACCGACCAGATTGATCGCCGCGTCCGCGCCTTCAAGCGCCCGTGCAACGGTCGCAGGCCTGGTAATATCGGCGGCGACGAACTGGGTCTGGCCGAGGCCGCCGAGCGGCTTGACGAACCAGGCCTTGCGCGGGCGGCGCTCGGCGACACGCACCCGCACGCCGTGGCGCAACAACTCCTGCGCGACATAACGGCCAAGAAATCCGCCGCCGCCAAAGAGCGTCACCAGCCCGATCATTCCGCCGTCCTTCCCGATTCCAGCACGCCGCCGTTCCATGCCCGCGCGGGCCTCGGTTGACAAGCGCCGACCGCCCCAGCTAAGCGCGCCAACCTACCCCGTGCCCAGATGGCGGAATTGGTAGACGCACCAGCTTCAGGTGCTGGCGATCGCAAGGTCGTGGAGGTTCGAGTCCTCTTCTGGGCACCATTTGTTCTTCCGGCCCTGTCCGCCGGCATCTTCCAGAAACCTCGGAAATCTGCTACAAACTGAGCGTTTGCGTTGCAGCCGTTCGCCACCGTTCGTCCCCAACCGGACCGAATCGGGGGCCTTTTGGTGGCGAGGCCCCCGTGGCGTGAACGAAACCGAAACGCGTTTCCGGAACGGAGGTTTTCGTGGCACTTACGGACATCGGCATTCGCCAGACCCTTTCGCGCGACAAGGAGTTCAAGTTGGGAGATGCCGGGGGCCTTTACCTCCTCGTCCGACCCAACGGCTCGAAACTGTGGCGCATGAAGTACCGGACGGGCGGCCGCGAACATAAGCTCTGTTTCGGTGCCTGGCCGACGGTCACCCTGCGGGAAGCCCGTGTCCGCCGGGATGAGGCAAGGGCCGAGATCGGCCGCGGCGGCAGTCCTGCAAGGCGCATGCGCAAGGAGCGGATCGAGAAGGAGATCGGATCCGGCCACACCTTTGCCGAGGTCGCCTCGGAATACATCGAGAAGTGCGCCAAGGAGGAATATGCCGATGCGACCCTCAAGAAGGCGCGCTGGTTCCTCGAGATCCTCGCGCCAACGATCGGCAGCACGCCTGTCGCCGAGGTCTCGCCGCACGAACTGCTGTCGGCGCTCCGCCGCATCGAGCGGAAGGGCCACCGCGAGAGTGCCAGACGGGCGCGCTCGTTCGCCAGCCGCGTGTTCCGCTATGCGGTCGCAACGCTCCGTGCCGAACATGATCCCGCTCAGCCGCTGCGAGGAGCACTCATCGCCCCGGTGACGAAGCATTACGCGGCGATCACCGAGCCGGCGGAGCTCGGCGGGCTGCTGCGCGCGATCGAGGGGTTCGAGGGATCTCCCGTGACCCTTCAGGCGCTCCGCATTGCGCCGCACGTGTTCGTCCGACCGGGCGAGCTGCGCAACGCGACGTGGGCGGAGATCGATTTCGAGAATGCGGTCTGGAAGATACCCGCAGGCCGGATGAAGTCGCGCAAGCCTCATAACGTTCCGCTTTCGTCTCAGGTCATTGCACTGTTCGAGGAACTCGGCGAGCTGCGTGGGAAGAAGGGCTATGTGTTCGCTTCCCTGACGGCGCGCGGACGACCGATGAGCGAGAACACGGTCAATGCAGCACTGCGTCGCATGGGGTACAGCGGAGACGAGATGACCGGTCACGGTTTGAGAGCAACCGCCTCGACGCTGCTCAATGAATCCGGCCTGTGGAGCCATGATGCGATCGAACGGGCGCTCGCGCATCAGGACGCGAATGCGGTGCGTGGGATCTATCATCGCGGACAGCACTGGGACGAGCGGGTGCGGATGGCGCAGTGGTGGAGCGATCATCTCGACGACCTGCGGGACAGGAAGCGTGATACCTCTTCGCGAAGTGCGGTCTGACCGCTGCCGATCCGGTAGCCAGCTTCTGCCAGGACTTTGAGTTACGCCCTTGTTGCTGCAGGATGGATCGCAGACTGAATGCGCCGCTTCGGCGCATGTATCTGGGGACGGCACTTGGATTACTTCCTGTTCGGACCGGACGGGCGACCATTGGAGGCTCGAACGAGCATAGAGAATGGGCGTGTCACACTGCACAGTCGGAGTGGGCGACCGCGATCCGGCTCCCGAAACTCGAGAGGACGCAACCCGGACTATGTGGCAGCATTCGACGCAATCTTCGATCGTCTCAATATCCCGAAACCGGCAATCGAACGCGTTCTTCTCGACAGTACGCCGGCGCGGGCTTTCCCTGACGCCGAGCGCACCTTGGCGAGTTCGGGAGACTTCGAACAAAACGCGCTTTCCACAGTCAAGAACAGAATTCGTGCCAGGATGCGCGCGTTCGGCCGGTCCGACGGAATGCCCGCAAACGAGGGTAACCAGAACAAAAAAATTCGCATTGATACGTCTCTGGCAGATGACGAGATTGTGCGCCGGCTGCGTGTAGCCCCTGCCAACGCGTCCAGTTTTTCGCCGATTGACACCGATGCCCGATCCCAAAGCGTCGAACTGCTTTCCGCCACGGAATTACGGAAGGTCGAACCGGCGCACATTCGGGCAGCGCTGGCCAAGCTGGACGCCGGTGATCCAGCCTCGAACTTCGACGCTTCGCGTCGGTACGACGTGAAAACCGGTGATGGTCGTGCCTATGCACCGAAAAAGGTGTTCGGCCTTGCAATCGAGGAGGCACTCGGAATTAGCGCCCAGCCCGGGCATTTCAGAGCCGGGTGGGGAACTCCGTGCTTCGATATCCTCGAGGGATCCGGGTTATGGATCGTACCGAAAGTGGCCTCCGCGGTTCGTCCAAAGCCATCACCCTCTGAACTGGCTGACGCGTGCAAGGCGCTTGTGCCAACCGAGGAGGAGCGGATCTGGATCGAAGGAAATCCACGGATCGCGATTCATCTCAGGAGGGAGCGACAGCCTGGCCTTGCCGCAAAAAAACGAGCCCGCTTCATAGAGGAGCACGGCGCACTACACTGCGAGCACTGTGGTCTGGATCCGGCGGATAGGTATGGGACAGCAGCTGGCACAGCGTGCATCGAGATTCACCACCATCGTACGCATGTTGCGAACATGCAACCCGGTCACGAAACCAGCCTAGACGACCTCAAATGCCTCTGCTCGAACTGCCACAGAGTCCTGCACCGGTCGCTCGCGCTGGGTGCTCTCTTCGAATTGTGAACATGAAGGACGTTGCGCAGATTGCGGCCGGAAGGTGAGGACGATGCACGACGACGAGAGTGATCAGTTCGACATCGACGCCGAGGCCATCGATCGCATCATCTCCTACACGGGACAGGCCATGCAGGCCAAAGAGGATCTGCAGCGCGAACTGCTTCGATACCTTCGACTGATTCTCGTGGAACTGGTCCGCCACGCTCCGATGAAACCATGGATATCCAAGCCTCAGTACCAGAATGTCGAACGGCGTTATCTTGCCCTGAGCAGAGCTCTGGAGCAGCTGCAGGAGACCGCCTATCCACCGCCTCGGCTTGAGGAATTGAAGGCCGGGAACAATTTATCCGGCGATCCCATCATGGGCTGGGTGAATCGTGTCAGGTTTCTGGATGAAGCGACGAGCGAGTTTGGCCGTCGCTCATCGGGTAATCGGGATGCGGCGGCAGATTTTCTTGCCGTTTATCGTCGCCTCTACGATCGGGAACCATCCGGCAACGTGACCAGCGAGAAGCGTTCTGCGACCGGAGACAAGTACATCCCTCCATCGTTGCGCTTCGTGACAGCGTGCATGAGGGAGGTGCGCAAGGCGTCCGGTATGCGAGGGGCGTTCATGAGTTCGCCCTACTTCGGAATTCCGTCATCGAGCGCATTCGAGAAATGGTTTTTGCGATCAGGACAGCTGGCATTGGTGCCTGCCGATCGCCGACTCGCTGCCTACCTGCGTAACGCCGTCAAGACCGAATAATTGCAGCGAAACATTTGACTTTGTCGGTCATGTGCAAGGTGAACCGAAATGCGAATTCCGCCTGCGTTCAATTGGACGCCGGAGGACAGAAATGCATCACGAAGAACCAGCCAACCTGACAATCGCGGAGACGATTGCTCACTACCGTATCGGCCGCACGCGACTTTACGAACTTATCGGCACGGGCGAGATCGAAGCGATCAAGCTGGGGCGTCGCACGCTGGTGCGCACGAACAGCCTGCGCGACTTTATCGACAACCTTCCTCGCGTAGGCCGGCAGTGAGCAGTGCTCTCGACAGGAAAATCGCGATCACCTTCTTCGAGAATGCAAGCAACACCAGCCCGACCTTGTGCCAGTTGAGTCTCCGCTCGTTGAATGATCATGTCCGGGCGCACCATGAAGCAAAGGCCGCGGATATCAAGCAGGCTCGCCTGTATCTTCCGATGATCAAACTGGCGGAACTCTCGGGAAATCGAAGTACCGACAGCCTAGTGAGCATCAGCGGAGTCGAGGGGGATGTCGACAGCTGCATCGACCTTTCGTTTTCCGTCGCCAAGCTCATCGACGCCCAAATCTTTGCCTATATCCACACCACATCCCGCCACGAAGAAGGTTGCCATCGGTACAGGGTGCTCTGCCCATTTTCCCGACCGTTGAAGCCTGAGAAGTGGCGGATCATGCATGCGCGACTCAATCGGATACTTGGTGGCAAGCTCGACGCTGCTGCTGCCAAGCCGGCGCAGGCCTACTTTATAGGCTGGCTTGACGGAACTTCCGAGCCCGAGATCTATACTGTCGATCCAGCAAACGGCCGCTGTATCGATGAGTTCATTGAAGAAACTGAAGAAGACTCTGCCTTGAACAGCCAACCGGACGTCGGTGCTGATGATAACGACCCCTTCGCGAGTGTCCGGCGAGCCAAGAAGTCGGGCCCCGATGAAAACGATCACGAGATCACGCGGTTGAAATCAGCGCTCTGGTCGGTCTCCGCTGACTGTCCATATGATGACTGGTGGACTTACCTTTGTGCTATTCACGCGACCGGATGGTCGTGCGCCGAGGAGATCGCTCGGGACTGGAGCATGAGTGCTTCGGGACGGTGGAGCGCGGCGGCATTCCGGAAGGCATGGAAAGGCCTGAAAAGTCGCAGGGACGACGGCATTACAGAAGCCACGTTATTCCGTCGCGCACGTGCGGCTGGATGGGTCGATGAGAAACGCAGAGCTGACATGGCGAATGGGCCTGTTGGGGACATTTCCAACAGCCGGCGATTTGCCGACACCTATCGACATGAACTCCTTCACGATACGTCGACCGGAAGCTGGCTTCGTTTCGAAACCGGCATATGGAAAGTTTGTAGAGGTGGTGAGGCACAGTTGGCCGCGAAGGTGCTGGCCGACGAGATCCTCGCCGAAGGATCCGCGGACTTTGCTGCAGCAGCCACTCCGGCCAACAAGCAGAGGCTGTCTCAGTCCATCGCGCTCCACACAAGGGCATCCCGGCTGAAATCAATGTTGGATCTTGCTGTGGCGGAGCCCGGGATGAGCGTGCCGGACAGTTCGAGTTTCGATCGCGATCCCTGGTTGCTGAGTGTCCGCGGCAAAGTACTGGATCTGCGGACCGGCAAGCCGATCAATTCCGCGCCTGGTCTCATGATCTCCAAATGCGCCGGAGCTCGATACGACCCGAGAGCAGATTGCCCGCGCTGGCTATCGACCCTGCACCAGATTTTCCCGGATCCGGAACATGTCAGCTTTCTGAAAAGAGCCATTGGCTACTCTATGACGGGATCTGTTGACGAGGAAGTGCTGTTCATTGCGCACGGGCATGGCGCGAACGGAAAGAGTGTGGTTGCCAATGTTCTCGCCGGGATTCTTGGTGAGTACGCGGTGACCGTCGGCGCCGAACTGCTCGCCAGATCCCAGAACGACAATGAGGCGCAACGTGCAAAGACGCGGCTTGTCGGCGCGCGGGTGGCGCTCGTGAATGAGGTCGGACAGTCTGACATCTGGAGTGACCAGCGCACGAAGGAAATCGTTTCGCGTGAATCGATATCGGCACGTTTCATGTATCGGGATCCTTTCGAGTTCTTTCCCACGCACAAGCTCTGGATAAGATGCAATCATCTCCCCGGTATTCTCGACGCTGGCCATGGCATGTGGCGCCGCATCCTCGTCATCCCGTTCAACAGGCAGTTTGGAAAGTCTGAGCAGGTTCCGGATCTCGATCGTCAGCTTCTGAGAGATGAGGGGCCCGGGATACTGAACTGGGCTATAGAAGGTTGCCTAGAATATCAGTCTTTGAAGCTTCAGCCGCCCCGATCGATCGCTGACATCGTCGACGGCTATCGTGAAGAGACCGACGTTGTCGGGGGCTGGCTCGACGAAGCATGCAATTCGAATCCGCATTCCCGAACCTTGATCGCTGAGCTATACGAGAGCTACTGCCGCTTTCATGTACGTTCAGGCCTTCGCCCGGCATCGCGCCCGGCATTTGCTCGCCTAATCCGGAACAGAGGTTTCGAGAAGCAGCGAAGCAACGGCAAGGATTATTTTACCGGGATCAGTATGAAATCCGACACGTCTTGGCTCGATAGTGAATGAGTGCAGGTAGTGCAGAAATTGATCTATTTCCGGGAATTACCCTTGGGTCCGAAAGAATCGAATAAGATCTCTGTTCGTGCTTCAAAGTGCACTGATTGCACTGACCCGCTTGGCTGGCCTGCGAGCAACCTTTAGGTACTACCATGAGATCAAATCGTGCGCCGCGGGGTCGTCGAGTCGCGCAAATTCAGACACACTCAATATGCACAAGACCTCGCTATTCCGGGCATGCTTTGAATTTCCGACAAGAGTGTCCCTCTACATCCTTGCTTGCGATGACCCATCGATTTCGATCAAGTCGATATCGTAGTTGCGATTACCACTGTCGCCTGGTTCACGAAATGATTTCCTCTTTGGCATCATTAAGACGGTGCGCATCGTCTATGAGAGAGCTCCTGCGGGTTGAATCGTCTTTTCGATTCCGAATAAAGGCAGTCCACCGCTATAGCCCTTGCCGCCATCTGCTCAGCGCCAAGGTCTATCGTCGGGGGATCAATACACCTTGCCGAAAAGCCGACGTGCCGGAGTGGGTAATGCGATGTATAAGATGTCGGTACGATCCGGAATGGCAGACGACAGAGTTGCGCAGCTCAGCGGCCATTTTCTCAGCCGGGAGTGCATCTGGTCCCAAACCAGAGGTCGCCGTTACTCGGTTGCACGTCGTTGAGGAATTGACTTGATAACCGGCGGCTCAAAACTTCTTTTCTCATTCCATCGAACTGAGCTGCAGTATGAGAGAACCAGTTACCGTACCCGACAAGCTTAAGGAGAGCATCGTCAAGCAAGCGTTGAAAACGCTTGATTGGGCGCCGCTCGAGAAACATCTGCACACGCTGGACTTACGCGGCGACATCGCAACCGACTTGATTGGGCACCTTTGTCGCAGCGGCGATCTCCTGCTCAAACGCTCCGATCCAAAACGCGCGGCCGCGAGGAAGAAATTTATCGAGGCGCTGGCCGAGCATCTTGCCAACCATGCTGGTTCGGACGCGGTCATTGCCTTGAGAGAGGTCATAGCGATGTTCGGTGAGATTGAGGCGGGCTATGCCGAGCTTCTTCGGACGCTGGCAGCCACCGTTGCGGCCAAGCTTCTCCCGGAAGTCCAAGCGTCCGCTGCGCTATATCGCGCGGCCCATGCCTGTCACGACTTGACGACCGAACTCCACACGGCGGCCAAAAAGCGTATACGACTGACGCTGCAGAGCTTCCGCGTCGATCGCGACGATGGCTCGACCTACTCGCCTGATGGTGTCGTCGCGGCTCTCAACGATATCACGACCATGACGCTGCTCCTTCTCGGCCATCAGCAAAAATGGTTCGACACTGACAACTATCTCCTACTTCCTGACCTGACTACGCCGACCGAAGATGAGATATACAAGGCTGGCTTGACCGAGGTGCTAGCCGAATCTTGGCGGCAGTGGGAAAGGATGGAGCAGCGCTGTCGTTTTTTTGGGGGACGGTTGAAGATCTCCCGCGAGCATCCACTGCCGGAGTGGACGCCCGCCGGTACTGAGACGCTCGTCGAATATGATCACATTAGCGAAGCGGAATGCCTCGACTATCTGGCCAATCAGCGCCTCAATGATCGCCTGATTCAAACCTTCCAGGAAATGCTCCTGCAGACCAACATACAAGCGACGGCCGCCGGCATCGATAAGCCGCTCGCCCTTCCGCCTGGCGCGTTTGTTTCCGCGCTGGAAGCGCATGCCGGGGTCTCGTTGAGTGAAATCTTGGGCTATGCAATCGTCGATGATCGAGAGACCCCCTGCGGCCTTCGACTAGTTGAGTGGATCCGCGGCTATGCCGTTCTGCAATTTCTAGCAGAAAAGCAGTATAATGAATGCGGCAAGGATGGCCTCTATTTCACGCTCGCACGCGCCGAACTGATCACCATCTTAGAGCGGGTCGGGCTAAAGCATGGAAGTGCGGACCGCTTCATAAACCTCGCATCCCTTCAGGCATCGAGCCGGGACCTTTTCGATCAGCCGCTCATCCGGATGCAAAACGGGGATCTGCTGCTGTTCGGACCCGGCACGTTGAGTGCGGACCCCGCGCGAGTGACCCTGTCTGCGATCGGAAACAAAGGCGAGCAGCTCAGCCGCAAGGGCAAGGCGTTCGAGCACGAGATGCTGAGTTTCTTTCAAGATCATGGTTTTGATGCGAAGGCCATCAAGTTCAAGCAGCAGGGTGAGGAATTTGAATATGACGTGATCGTACCGTGGGACGATCACGTCTTCGTCTTCGAATGCAAGAACCGAACCCTGTCCGGGCACAATCCAGTCGCTGCCTATTACTTTGCGCTCGAAATCGCGTCAGCCGCGCGTCAGGTCCGTCGCCTCGCCGGTGGATTGGTTCGGCATGCTAATGTCTTCCTTGCCAGAACAGGGATCGACGTCATCGGTAAGGTCATCGTCCCCTGCGTCCTCAACTCCCTCCCCTATGCGATGAAGGGCGATGATGAAGGTGTCTTCGTAACCGATGCATCTAGCCTAAAGCGCTTCTTTCAAGATCGCAATTTTCATCTGGTTCGGCCGCATCACCTAGCGAAGAACACGACGGTGTTACATCGAACCGCCATGAAATCGATATGGTCGGGCGATCGGCCGACTGCGGTCGACCTCGTTGGCTACCTGACCGAACCGCTCCAGCTTCAATTGGTAACAGCACATACGGAACGCACCCGACACGGTTTTGGACTCGGTGAGCGCACGATTGTCGCAGTCGACGATCTTGCCCATACAGAGATGACGCCGGCGAGCGTTTCGTCTCTATTCTCGATCGACGCAAAATGGGTGGATCGCGAAGACAAGCGCGTCGCGCGCGCCGTCGCCAAGGAGCGCCGGAAGCGGGAGCGGCGCGCGATCATCGAAGCGGACCGCGCTTGGCGCAAGACACTGCGAAGACAATCAAAAGAGAAGAATTAAACTGGCTCCTCCCGGCACTTCGCGCCCCGCAGTTTGCATCTCCGAGCCGCGAGCGCAAAGTCGGACGGTCCGGAACGGCTTCTTTCGAGAACACAGATTGGGATGGCGGACGTTCCTGACGGCGAACCAGCGTGGCAGCTTCGCGCGCTATGATAAGTCGTTCAGTGTGCCCGCTGGCGATCCCGAAAGCCGTCATTATCGCTGAACAGGATTCAACGGTCGAGTGATTGCCCCCTGCTGATCAATTATCGTCGTCATGGCCTTCCTCCATTCGCGCGATTCGCATATCCTGTCTGCATAGCGACAGGTGCAACGATGAGCTGCAAGTGGATCGAAAAGGTCGGATTGGCGGCGCTCGACGGGGAGCGATTGCTGGTCGTGCGCAAACGGGGCAGTAGCCTGTTCATTCTGCCCGGCGGCAAGCCGGAGGGGGAGGAAAGTGATCTTGCCGCCCTCAGTCGCGAGCTCGACGAAGAGCTTGGCTGTTCCGTGTCGTCGCCCAGCCTGTCGGGCGTGTTTACCGACCGCGCTGCAGGCATTGCCGACGCGGTGGTGGTTGTGCGGCTCTATCAGGGGAATCTGGTTGGCGATCCCGTTCCGCAGGCCGAGATCGAGGAGCTTGCTTGGCTGGACATTCGCAAACCGGATTCGCTGCCGCTTGCACCCAGCATGATCAACGGCATCCTGCCGCATCTCAAAAAGACGATGCGCCGCGCCGCGCGCCTATCGAAGCCGCAACCGCAGGTCGTCCAAGGCTTGCTCGAACTGGTTTAGCGCGTCGACATTGGAAAGTGTGTGTGTCGCACTCTCCAAGACGCTGCCCAAATCAAACTGCCCGAGTTCGAGTGCATCGCGCGCGGCGAGCTGGTCGGGCTTAATTGGGCGATCGGGCCGTTCGAGCAGGCGCGCTGAGCGGATGTCGAACGGCGCGACGATCGCTAGAATTGCAAAATTCTCACCAAAGGCATTGCAATAGCAATCGCGCTCCTCCAGACAATAGATGGCATCGAGCAGGACATGGCCATCGGCCATCTTTGCCTTGACAGTTGGCAGCGCGCGCTCGGCGAACACTGCCATGCCGTGCGCATCCCGCAGTTCCTTTCGCACGGCGCGCTCATGATCGGGGGTCTGAGGAAGGCCGCGTCGCGCCAGCTCATCAACCAAAGTCGCGCCGGCATAGTGGCCGGTTCCAAAACCTTGTGCTGACAGGAGTGTTATCGCTGTCGATTTGCCTGCGCCCGACAACCCAGCAAGCCCGATCAGCATGGGTTTAGAGTCTGTCCTGATTGATTTGAATCGATTGTGGATTCCCAAATGGGGCTGATTGTGATTCAAGCTGCTGGCTGGGCAGGAGGCCGGCAGCGATGGCACGAGCCTATTCAGATGATCTACGA
>Ga0157380_10000305_pt1 | contig 29566 bp, 23 predicted proteins | sample S35metaG_FD_119757 | JGI IMG/M metagenome (GOLD analysis project Ga0157380, IMG submission 119757) | Switchgrass rhizosphere microbial communities from Kellogg Biological Station, Michigan, USA - S3-5 metaG | ecosystem: Host-associated > Plants > Roots > Rhizosphere > Soil | place: USA...
AGGCATCTGGCGTAGAAGGATCCAGCGCGGCACTAAAGTTCATCGACCCGACGATTCGTGATCGGATCGTGGTCCACGATCTGACTCAACCAATCGATACTGGTTTGCACGATTTAGTCATATCGACCGAGGTTGCTGAGCATCTACCTAAAAAGGCGGCCGCGCAGTTCGTGCAGAACCTGGTGAGAAGCAGTTCCAAAACCATCGTCTTTACTGCTGCGAAACCCGGTCAGTGGGGCGACGGCCACATAAATTGTCAGCCCGAGGAATTCTGGATAAGACTCTTCACCTCAGTTGCTTGGAGGCACGATTCAGTCGCCAGCGAGCGGTTAACTACAGCGGTTAAAGAGTCGTCGTTATTATGTGAAACTGTTCCGTGGATCGTGAACAACTTCATGGTTTTCGTACCTGATGACACACGACCCCAACAAGCGTAGCGTATGGTTCAAAAAAACTTGACGCATAAAGACGCTAAACGCGTTCGCTTCGACATCGTCGTATTTAACTTCGAACGCATTATCTCGTTCCTGGAAAATTTTCACCGGATTAAGAATTTCCGACCAGGTGAAGATCGCCTTCTCATTCTGGATTGTTCTGTTAACTTCCGAGCCGAAAGGGAGAAGGTCATTGAGTTCGCCAATAGCCGCGGTTGGTCTGTTGGAAAAGAGATCCAATTCGTGAGGCGCAGAAACTGGGGCATCGACCAAGGCGGTCGGGTCGATTACCTCGCGGGTCTAACAAGGGCGACGGACCTTCCTCAATACATCTGGCAATTTCAAGAACATTATCTCGATCTTTATTCCGACTGGAGCAAATGGCCGGCAATTAGCGGAGAAGTAAGCGGTCGTTTGAAAGAAGACACGATTCCCGACAATTTCTTTCTTGATTTAGACCTGTGCGAACGCATTTACGAGGAGGACCCTTCGGTTGCCGTCCTCTATGCTGACCGGGCAAAGCTGGGTGTATTCAGACATGCCGACGGTAAAGAGACGTTCTTTGCCGACGGCGCCAATTTCTCTGTCCGAACTCGAAGTGCGGCGGAGGCTTTTCCTGAGAATGTTATCGACGCCTACCAAGCAATCTACGACGGCACTTACGAATGGGCTCTATTCATGGAGCTTGATCTCTGTGCACGACTCACAGGCGAAGATCGACTTTGGCACGACTTAGTCACACATCAGCAATTTGACTCCGTGGCAGCGTTGAAAGCTCGGGAAGATGAAACCGGCACTACGTTGCATCAATCGTCCGAGCCCTTCTACGGCGATTTGTTCGCGAAATATGAGGCCCGACTAATCGCAGTTCTTTCAGAGCGTCAGAGTTGGCGCAAAATCCATTCATTCGTATCGCTCAGATTTGTCGCAGCCCGATCGTCGAAAACGATGCTGACACTCAAACGCGCCGTTGCGTCTATCGGACTGGGAGTTGTTATGAAGCGAATGAATCACTACCTCACCGGAGTCTTACGTCACCATTGAACTGTGCCAACATAAAGAAAAGCTACGAACACTAGTGTAAACAACGTTCACGGGCCAACTTATTACATCCTATGTCCACGCGAGGAATCATCTCCTCTTTCGCATCACCGTTCCTGCGCAGCAAGCCGATGCCGGCGATGAGCGAATACGATACCTACGATCGCGCGTTAGAGAGTTCCGACTCCTACGAAGATCCGCGATTGACCAACGTAGTGCTTGAGAAAACGAACCGCTACCGTCAGAAGCTTGCAGAACAGAAGCTTCCGGTCATCGCAAGTCGACAGATGTCACAGAACCTATTTGTTCTGTCATACGTCGACCCGGCTCGCGCAATAAACATATTGGAAGTTGGTGGTGCGTGTGGTGCTGGTTATTTCGAAATGCAACAGCTGCTGCCCGACAGGGTTTGCCATTGGGCAGTCGTCGAAACGCCGCGAATGGTAACCGCTGCTCAACAGCTCGCCCATGATCCCAAGCTCTCATTTTACACAGACATCAAAGATGCGGCCTCGTCCCTTAACTCGCGAGATCTTGCGGTAGCTCAAGGCGTGTTGCAGTACGCTCGCAACCCACTGGAGATGCTCGCCGATCTATTTAGTCTCAGGTTTAATTACGTTCATGTTAGTCGAACAGTAGTTTTGTCCGGTGAATCTCCGACTCAGATTTTTACTAGACAGACTACACAGTTGTCGGCGCACGGTCCTGGTCCTTTTCCTCCTGGTATGACTGACGGTACCTCGACACAGCCAATGGTGCTCGTTAACCGCCAGTCGATTTTGGCGGCAGTGCCGTCAACCTACAAAATCCTCTTTTTGTTCGAAGAGTCTGAGCACGACGTTGTAATTGGTGGGCAGACTCGCAGACTGGCCGAGATTGGATTGCTTGCCCACCTCTGTAACTAACAACCACACTCACCAAACCACGAGAACCGGCACGTTTTACACGATTCTTGTAAGCGGTTATATTCATTGACGAACTTCGTACCTTCAGAAATGCCTGAGACACGCGTTAGAAAAACGTCTACCTAAGGAACCCACGAGACCATGCCTGTCGACGCTGCCAAGGATAAGACCAGAGAGTTCGAGACTGTCGAGCACAATGGTAAACGGTATGCAGAACTTATTTGGGCGGGAACAGGAGTCCAACAAACGAAATTCTTTTCACCCGCCGAGTCGTCATTTCAGTTCGGATTACTTGCACACGAAGCTGGTTTTGTAGAGCCAGCTCACTACCACAAGCCTGTCAATCGGACGATAACCGACTTACAACAAATGTTTGTTGTGCAACGTGGCGTGGTAGCAGTCGATTTTTATGACGAGAGCGGTGTTCGTTTTCGAGAAGTAATAATGCGAACTGGCGACGGTATCGTCCTGATCCATGGGACGCACGCGGTCCGAGTGCTGGAAGACATGCAGTGCATCAGCGTCAAACAAGGGCCGTTTCTGGGACCGGAAAACGATAAGGTCGATGTCGAGGTAAAAGCTACTGAATGATTCAAGTTTTCGATCCAATCATTGGAGAAGAGGAGATCGAAGCTGTCGTTGCCGCTCTTCGCCGAGGCGAGATTTCCGGCTCGTTTGGCGAGTCGATCCCACAATTTGAAACTGAATTCGCTAACTATGTTGGTTGCGAGTATGGCGTTGCGGTCTCCAGCGGCAGCACCGCGTTGCATCTTGCAGTTGCCGCGGCAGAACTAAATGCGGGTGATGAGATTCTGGTCAGTGCCAGCACAAATATCGCGACGGCACTGGCTGCAATTCATAACCAATGTATACCGGTGCCCGTTGATTCTGAGGGGCTGACTTGGAACCTCAATCTGGATCTGATTGAAGGTCTCATCACGCCTAAAACAAAGGCGATCATTCCTGTTCACCTCTACGGTCATCCGATCGACATGGATCGGCTGATGGAGATCGCCCGCCGTCACAATCTGCTGGTCATTGAAGACTGTGCTGAATCGCATGGCGCGACCTGTCGCGGAAAAATGACGGGCAGCTTCGGCGACATGGCATGTTTCAGTTTCTATGCAAACAAAGTAATCACAACCGGCGAAGGCGGTATGGTTACCACGAACGACCGACGTTTGGCGGAACGCTTACGACTATTGCGCAACCTCGCTTTCACGAAGCCCCGATTTCGCCATGAAGAAGCTGGTTTTAATTTTCGAATGACGGGCATCCAGGCAGCGATGGGCCTGGTGCAGACAAAAAAGATTGAGCACATCATCGAGGAAAAGCGTCGTGTTGCTCAAACGTACAACCGCTTCCTAAAGGATGCGCACGGTTTGCAACTTCCGTTCGAAGCCGACTGGGCCAGAAACGTCTATTGGATGTACGCAGTGGTTGTGCAACCTGAATTCGGTATCTCAAGAGATCAACTAATGAGTTTTCTTGCGGACGCCGGAGTCGACACTAGAACATTTTTCTGCCCCATGAACCAACAACCGTGTCTGCAGTCTCAGTCGGGCTTTCGAGCAGTACCTTGTCCAGTTGCGGATATGCTTTGGGAATCGGGACTCTATTTGCCTTCGACCTATACGCTGACGACTGAAACTATCTCGCAGATAGCTGGGTACGTGCTCGAGGCGGCCGAACGCGTCACGCAAGTCAAAGGCGCGTGAAGAACCGTCGAACTACTTCCCAATCTTTCAGCAAAAAGTTGAACTTGGCCGCGTCAAACTCTTGCTCTTCGCTATACGATCCGATTATCCATGACAGCTTATTCTGGCAAGCACGCTGAGTTATACGATCTGTTCTATGCGGATAAGGCGTATACGGCGGAGGCGAACTTTGTGCATGAATGTTTCCAGCGATATGCTCCACAACCCATTTCGCGTGTGCTGGAGCTGGCATGCGGTACCGGGTCGCACTCGTTCGTATTCGAGAAGCTTGGTTACCAGATGGTCGCGACAGATTATTCACCCGACATGATCCGGGTTGCGAAAGCTAAAGCAGCGCAAATCGATTCGACCGTCGAATTCAATCACCAGGACATGATTCACTTAGACTTGGGCAGTGAAACCTTTGACGCGGCTGTTTGTCTTTTCGATTCGATCGGGTACGTGCTGACGAATGAGAATATCAAGAGCGTGCTCGCCAATGTTCACCGCCACTTAAGCGACGGGGGTCTGTTTGTGTTTGAGTTCTGGCACGCTGCAGCGATGATCGCGCTTTATGATCCGGTCCGTGTTCGTTCATGGACCACAGATACCGGGCAGATCGTGCGGCTATCAGAAACAAAACTGAATGTTTCCAAACAGACCAGCGAGGTAACCTACACAGTTCATGAACTGCGAGCCGATGGAACGTATTCAAGCTTCAGAGAGACTCAGACCAATCGCTACTTTCTGCTGCAAGAGATGAACTACTTCCTTTCAAGCTGCGGCTTCAAGCTTCTGAAGTCGTTCGCGGGCTTTAAGAATGATGAATCGATCAGTGCCGACACGTGGCACGTGATCGCTGTTGCACAGCAGATACCTAACAGGGATCCGCAAAAATGAAGGTCGGCGTTTTCCTTGAAGACATCCCGCCCGAAGAAGGCGGAGGCTATACGATGCAGGGCGACCTGTTCCGCTGGTTCGTAAAGCTCGCGCCCGAGAGTCGGCATCAGTTCTCGGTATTTGCAGCTGAGCCGGAGGGTTTGAAAGGGAGGCTAAGCAACTCGTCGATCGGAACGATTAGGTTCCCGGGGAGTTTCGCCGAGCGCGCAGTTTCAAAAGCTCGTCGCGATGTCGCCGGGTATGGAAAACAGAATAAAGGCGCATCGCGTTTCGATGAAGTCGCGCGTACCGCAGGTTTGGATTTCATCTGGTTTGTTGGTGCCGAAGCGCTGCAGGTTGACATGCCTTACATGGCTGTCGTGTGGGATCTCCAGCATCGGTTGCAGCCTTGGTTTCCCGAAGTGAGCGCGGGTGGAAGATGGAAACACCGCGAGCAATTCTATTCAGAATTCTTACGCCGAGCAGCATTTGTTATCGCCGGCACAGAAGCGGGTAAAGAGGAGATTCAACGCTTTTACCAGCTGCCTGCTCACACAATCAAGATTCTGAAACATCCAACCCCGTCCTTTGCACTTGAGGCTGCGTCACACGACGCTGGATCGGATCGGCGCAGGCTCGTCGAACTAGGTTTGACGGAACCTTATCTTCTGTATCCTGCCCAACTGTGGGCGCATAAGAATCACGCCAATCTTTTCTATGCGCTTCGAGTGCTAAAAGACAAATACAACTTGGAGCTGCGGCTGGCACTCGTCGGCTCCGACAAAGGGAATCAGGATTACCTGAAACGTTTGGCGCTTGAGTTAAAGATTGACTCGCAAGTAAAGTTCTTGGGATTCGTGAGTGGCGCCGAGTTGATTGAACTTTATAGGAATGCACTTGCATTAACTTATGTGTCCTACTTTGGGCCTGAGAATCTTCCACCGCTGGAAGCGTTTGCACTGGGCTGCCCTGTCATCGCCGCAAATGTAAGTGGAGCAACGGAACAATTAGGAGACTCGGCCCTATTGGTTGATCCAAGTAGACCTGAAACAATCGCTGACGCAATTCAATCTGTTAATACAGATCCGGCGATGCGTGAGAAGCTTGTGACGCGTGGTCGAGTGAGGGCTCAGAGTTGGACAGCCGCCGACTTTGTTCGTGGCGTATTCTCAATCCTGGACGAGTTTGAGATGGTGCGTCGTTGTTGGGATAGCTAGCAAATAGAGACTGATGACTAAGAAACGTGCATTGATCACCGGCATCACCGGTCAGGATGGTTCTTTTCTCGCTGAGTTTCTCTTAGAGAAAGGCTACGAAGTTTACGGCATCATACGGCGCTCTTCGTCGTTTAATACGCAGCGGATCGATCACGTGTACCAGGACCCTCACAAACCCAACACAGGTTTGTTCCTACTTTTCGGCGACCTCAACGACTCCAGTTCACTCAATACAATTCTCCGCCAGGTCACGCCTGATGAAATCTATAACCTCGGCGCTCAATCGCATGTGCGCGTCAGCTTCGATATCCCCGAGTACACAGCAGATGTGACCGGCATTGGCGCGATTCGCATCCTCGAAGCGATTAGAGAATCAGGAATTCGGCCCAAATATTATCAGGCATCATCATCGGAAATGTTCGGGGCGGCTCCTGCGCCACAAAACGAACAAACTCCGTTTCATCCACGCTCACCGTATGCCTGCGCAAAAGTGTTTGCTTACCACACCACAATCAACTATCGAGAGGCATATGGGCTGTTTGCCACGAACGGAATACTCTTCAATCACGAGTCAGAGCGTCGCGGCGAAACTTTTGTCACTCGGAAAATTACTCGCGCCGCAACGCGGATTAAGCTTGGCTTACAGGAAAAATTGTACCTGGGCAATCTTGATGCGAGACGAGATTGGGGCCATGCGCGCGATTACGTCGAAGCCATGTGGCTGATGATGCAGGCAGACAAAGCTGATGACTATGTAATCGCAACAGGCGAGACGCATTCAGTCAAAGAGTTCGTGGAGGAAGCGTTCCGATATCTCGACTTAGATTGGGAACAACATGTCGAAATAGATCCCTGGTACTACCGTCCCACTGAAGTAGATCTTTTGCGAGGTGACGCCAGCAAAGCGCGCCGTCAACTCGGTTGGCAACCAAAGGTTGGATTTAAGGAACTCGTATCCCTCATGATCGACCACGATATGAAGCTCGCGCTCAGCGAAAAAGACGTCGCGAATCAAAGGAATCCCTAAATTCACAACTGAACTGACATGCGTTATCACCTGATTGGAATCTGCGGAACAGCAATGGCCTCGCTCGCAGGCATGTTGCAGGCGCGCGGACATCATGTCGCCGGCTCGGACGAAAATGTCTATCCGCCGATGTCGACGATGCTTGAGTCGCTTGGTATTCAAGTGCTGAAGGGATTCAAAGCAGAACACATCACTGCTGAAATAGATTGTGTAATCGTCGGCAACGCCATCCCTCGCGGAAATCCCGAAGTTGAAGAAACCCTAAAATGGAAGATCCTTTATCGCTCGCAGGCGGAGACAGTCAAAGAAGAGTTTATTCGCGGCCGTCATTCACTCGTAGTTACAGGCACGCATGGAAAAACTACGACTACGAGTATCGGTGCGTGGGTTATTGATCAGTGTGGATTGAATCCCGGGTTTTTGATCGGCGGCGTTGCTCAGAACTTCGGTACAAGTTTCCGCGTCACAAAGAGCGACTATTTCGTTATCGAAGGCGATGAGTATGACACTGCCTACTTCGATAAAGGTCCAAAGTTCATGCACTACCTGCCGGAGATCGGCATTGTTAATAACATCGAATTCGATCACGCCGATATCTATCGAGATCTAGATGCAGTGAAACTGGCCTTCAGACGTTTCATGAATCTGGTTCCCGGCAATGGTCGCCTGATAGCAGGTTGGGACAACGTGCATGTTCGCGAGGTGATTGAGAGCTTTGGCAGCAAACTGTTCACCCAACTCGAAACGTTTGGTTTCAGCAGCGACGCACGGTGGCAGATCCGCAACGCTGATTTCACTGGAGCTGATTCTACTTTTGAAGTGTTTCGCGACAACGAGAAGTGGGGGACCTTTCGAACCCCTTTGCTCGGCGAATTCAACTTGCTGAATTGTTTGGCAGTGATCATTGCTGCGAACGCCTGGGGCGCAAGTGCTAGTCAGATCGGCGAGGCGTTGGCGTCGTTCAAAAATGTGCGGCGTCGTGCGGAGATTCGTGGCGAAGCATCGGGCGTGATAGTGATTGACGATTTTGCGCACCACCCTACTGCCGTTCGCGAGACCCTGCGTGCGCTACGTGCCCGGTACAGTAACAATCGATTAATCGCCGTATTTGAACCTCGCTCGTGGTCGTCGCGGCTTGCCGTTTTTCAGGACGATTACGCACAAGCCTTTGAGCCCGCCGACTACGTCGTGATTGCGGATGTCTTTGACAGTCAGAAAGTCACAGAAAAGGGACGCGCGCTTGATACCGGCCGATTAATTGAAGCGATTTCGCAACAAGGTAAGCCCGCTCTGACGTTGCCCGCTGCTGACGACATCGTCGCTCATCTTTCCCCGCAATTGATGTCCGGCGATGTGGTGGCCATCATGTCAAACGGTGGCTTTGGCGGGATTCACGAGAAAATCCTCGAGACGCTGCAATCCAGAATATCCACAGAGACGGCACTCTAGCGCCTTGTTCCCGGCGAGTTGGCCAGGAAACCACACCTCCCAGTGCTGTACGCTCGCGTACAAATTAACTAACAATTCGTAACGGTCTCGAAGATTAAGAACGGTTTAATGCGGCCTCAAGGCAGGAGGCCCCCGTGAAGGATTTCTCCATATTTGAATACGGACTCAAGTTATCTCCCATCGACCAGACGCAGGACCTCGGCCAAGTCGCCAGCATTTCCCGACGTGATTTCGACGAGCGCGAAACGTTGGTTTGCCGCACAACCAAGGCTTCCGTCGAATACCTCTGTCTACTGATCGAGAACGCAATTCTGCTGCGTACGAATCGCTCCGGCAGAGTGTATGCAGGCTTTGAACAACTTTCAGCGTTGCAACCGATCATTGATCGATACCTGCGCATCGCCGATCTCTCTGAATGTGTGTACCTGTTTGGTGAGGCTGATTGGATGCCTCCCAAACATCCAAACATCCGCGTCATTGAATTGCCCCGCACAGTTCGACTATCACGTGAGACGTTTCTGATTGTGCAGTCTTCAAATCTGAATCGGGCGCTGGTGGCGTTTGATGAGGAGTCGGAAGACGACTCATTGTCTGAACAGATTCGTTACTGGGCGCTTAAGACGAGTAATCCCAACGTTGTGCAGAGCCTTGCGACAGGAATCGAAGGAATGATCGACTGGTCGCTTGCGGCGTGAGGAAAAACAGGAGCAGGAGCACCAGGCAGGAGCAGGAAGAATCGCCTCCTGTTCTTTTCTTTCCTGCTCCAGCCTAGTGCTCCTGCTCCTGTCTTTTCCTGCTCCTGTCTTTTCCTGCTCCTGCCTGCTGCCCCTGCTCCTTCTCTACATCGCTGATCGTCTTTCTTCCACTTCCGGTTGATGTGTCTCAATCAGAATCGGCTTTAAGTCTTTCCTGGAACGATTCGAACTTTCGACCCGCGCAGTCAACACTCGTCGAATCTTCTCGGGCAACAGCTTAGCGGCTATACCGGCCATCGAGCCGACGAGTTCGACTATATCGCCACCACCATTCCAGTGTTCACGAACGATCTTTGGATCTGTGTTGGACATCAGACGGAGCAGCGTCAGCGAGATTAAGTAAGCGTCGTCAATTTGCCCGACAAACGGCAACATATCCGGAATAAGATCGAGTGGAATAACGGCATAGATGATAGCGCCCGCCACCAGCAATCTCTCTTTTGCAGGCACTCGAGGATCGATGATTAATCGGCCACACAGAAGGACCAGGTTAGGAATGAAAAGCAGGAGGTTTTTCATCCGTCGTCGAAGAGTTGATGCCATCGTCGTCTCCAGTTAGATTGGTGCGTAAAAGGGTGAATACAAAATATCACAGCGGGTCCCCGATATGCTTGAGGACTTCGGATCAATGGAGCGGGTTATTCAGTACCATTCGCGGTAGCGGATGGCCACCTGAAGCCGCGATGTTAGTCGTTCAGTCTTGGCCATCCGCTACCGCGAATGGTACTGAATGGCGCCAAGTGTCGACCGGTTTTGGTTCTTCATCCGGACGGGCCGCTTGTTCTGAGTTCCAGACTCCGATAGACTTCGCGTCTCCAAAAAAGAAAACCTGAGCCCGTCTTCGATCTATGGATATTCTCGAACGAATTCGCCAGCGCGCTTCATCACGCCCACAACACATCGTTTTGCCTGAAGGTAACGATCCTCGCACGGTCATTGCAGCTGCTGACTGTTCGCGCCGACGGCTCGCGCGAATAACGGTATTGGGCAACGAAGAAAAGATTCGCGCTACTGCACAAGATCAGCGTCTTGATCTCGCCGGCGTGACAATAATCGATCACCTTCGCGCTGCAGACTTCGACAAGATGGTGTCGATGTTTCATGACCTGCGCCGGGCCAAGGGCTTAATGGCAGACGAAGCCAGAACACTTGTTTCGGATCCGCTCTACTACGGCAATCTCATGGTCCGCACAGGAATGGCTGATGGTTCAGTTGCCGGAGCGACTAACACAACGGCCCATACTGTTCGCGCGGCGCTTCACTGCATCGGTGTCCGCTCAGGATTCAAATTGGTTTCGAGTTTTTTCTTGATGGCTTTGCCGAATCCAGAATTCGGTCACGACGGAGCGATGATCTATGCCGATTGTGGTGTCGTGATTGAACCAAGCGCGGCGGAACTCGCTGAGATAGCGCTTGCCTCCGCGGATTCGTGCCGCGCGTTGCTGGGAACTGAACCGCGTGTCGCTTTGCTTTCGTTCTCAACAAAGGGAAGCGCCAAGCATCGACTAATCGACAAAGTCGTTGAGGCCACACGAACTGTAAAAGCCCGCTCGCCTGAGTTGCTCGTTGATGGTGAACTTCAAGCCGATGCCGCTCTCGTGCCGCGCGTCGCCGAATCAAAAGCACCAGGCTCGCCCCTCGGTGGCCGCGCAAATGTGCTGATCTTTCCCGATCTACAGGCTGGGAATATCGGTTACAAACTTACTGAACGATTAGCAGGGGCGACGGCAATTGGGCCGATTCTGCAGGGACTCGACAAACCTGCAAACGACTTGTCGAGAGGCTGCAAAGCCGAAGACATCGTGGATGCCGTCGCAATTACGGCTGTGCAGGCGCAGGCGCGAAAGAACACCTGATCGGGCAACGTAAGAAAACCCGAAGCATCAAACCTGCGATCCCAAAACAGATTGGAATATAAACCTGTGGGTCGTACCCGATATCTTTTTCTTATCCTGGCAATCGCACTCCTCGGTGGACGCGCCTACGCCCAACAGTCAAAGCCGATTCCTTCACCAACGCCATCTGCTTCGCCAACGCCTCGTCCGTACGATGAAGATGACCAGCCAGTTAGGGTTTTTACGGAAGAAGTCCGTTTGCCCGTCGTTGCGCTCGACTCATACGGTCACTTTGATCCGACTCTCGTTATCGAGGATGTATTAGTGCTGGAAGATGGTGTCCCGCAACTGATCAGAAGCGTGCGTCACATCCCTGCCAATGTCCTGCTTGTTCTCGACACTGGCGGTGGAGATTCAATCGGAGTCGGCGGCGCTTCAAAGAGTACGAGTTTGACGCGCGAAGTCGCTACGGATCTCGTGCGCCGTCTGCCGCAAGGTTCGTGGATCGAGGTACTCCAGTCAAATAGTGGGTCCCAGGTTCTCCAATCCTGGACCAGGGACAAAGAAAAGATTTTGGAAGTGCTGAAGAAGAAGTTGGTAGGCACTAAGCGCTCGCGTTTTTCAGAGGCTATTGTCACCGCGACTCAGCAACTAAAGGACCGCCCTGAAGGTAGCCGCCACGTTGTTCTTATAACCGATGGTGTGGATTCTCCCGGAGGTAAAGTCGATCGCGGAGAAGCAATGAAGCAATTGATCGCGGCTCGCGCAACCGTGCACGTCATTAGCTACACTGAGTTTGTCCGGCAAAAAAGCGAGAACAAAACCACCGAGGTTTCGGCGGGCATGGGGCCAAGACCAGCCAGCACAGATCCGATCAGAAGCACAGATCCAACTCAGCCACCAGGTCAGAATCGTTCACCCTCATTCGGCGTCGGCATTCGCTTCGATCCTGCTATGCGACGAGTGCGAAAAGCCTATGAGAACGAGGTAAAGAAGAGTCAGCAGGTATTGACGAATGTCGCGCAGGAAACCGGTGGAAAGATGCTGTTGCCAATCACGAGCGAACAGATGATTGCCCAGGCAGGTGAAGTCGCTCGGGCTATCGGATCGGAATACGTGGTGACGTACAGACCTAAACGACCGCTGGCGGAAGCGGAGCCGGGTGAATATCGGAAATTAGAGGTTGCTTCTAGAAGGGTTGGTTTGAGCTTGCAGGCGCGGCGCGGATACGTGGTGCCGACGCCCTGATGATGAAGAACCGAGTTAGCCAACGAGCGCTTCGTATTGAGCTTCCCACATCTGTATCATTTGCCGTACCTCAAACTCATCGTGCCTCGGCAACAATGATAGACGGTGCAGTTCAGCCCAATCGTCTTTCGGCACCCGGTGAAATGCTTCCACGACTTTCGGGTCAAATTGCCGACCAGCCCATTCATCCAATTCTTCCGCAGCGGCCTCGTACGACTTACCACGCCGGTAGACCCGATCACTCGTAATGGCATCGTACGCGTCAGCTACCGCAAAGATTCGGGCACAGATATCGATCTCCGCGCCGCTAATCCCTAAGGGATAGCCACTGCCGTCCCACTTCTCGTGATGCTGGGCCACGACGCGTGCAGCGCCTTTTAGAAATTCGATACCGCGCAGAATCTGTTGTCCATGCAATGGGTGCTCGCGCATGCGCGCCCATTCTTCTTCTGTGAGCTTCGCCGGCTTTCTCAAAATCGCATCCGGCACGCCAATCTTGCCGATGTCGTGTAGCAATGAACCAAACTCGAGTGACTTCAACTCTTCGTTACTGAGTCCGTACTCACTACCCAAACGCAAACTGTAGCTAACCACTCGTTCAGAGTGTCCGTGTGTTTCGGAGTCTCTTGTTTCGAGCGCGGTAGTCAAGGCTTTGAGTGTGGAACGATATGCGTCTTCCAGAGAATCGAGCGCATGGTCCAATTCTGCTGTGCGCTGCTCGACTAACTCTTCCAGATGATCTTCGTAGCGCTGTTTGGCAACTATGAGTTCGTAGTGTTCGAGCGCGCGTTTCACTACCGCTTCAACCTGGCGAAGATCGAATGGCTTCATCAGATAATCAAATGCGCCGAGCCGCAGCGCTCCTATTGCGCTCTCGACTGTTTGCATCCCGCTGATCATTACGACAACCGTGTTGGGCGACATTTCTTTTACGTGGGGAATCATTTCCAAACCGCTCATGCCCGGCATGGTGATATCGCTGATAACCAACTCGAAGGGGGTGTCGCGGAGGCGCGTGAGCGCTTCTTCAGCGGATCCCGCGACCGTGCAATCGAAATCGCAGGACAGTAAGTCGGCAAGGATCTCCGTTATCTCTCGTTCGTCATCGACGATGAGAATTCGGCATTTAATCCGTTCATGCGACATAGGGAATGTAACTCCAGATTTTCCAGGCTTACCGATGATGCTGGGTTGGTATGCCTTAGGTGGGAATGACCGCTAGGGGCCCTTGCCGAATGGGGCAAAACGGGCATTTGCATTCTACGATCTTTTCCACAGGCGTGGCAAACATGTTTTTACCAGCATTTTAGGCCGTTTTTTAAGTTTTTGGCCAATCTCAGCTGTCGCCGACTCGATTTTGGACGGAGTCGAGTCGAAACATCTGGCACGATGCGAGCTCTCGTAGGTGTCGGGCATCCAAATGACAAATCCGCAAATGGTCGGCTATACTGCCGGTCCGCAGTTAGACCCGTCCGTTACAAGAGGTAATTCTAGATGTCATTTTCGAAGTCATTTCTCCTGCTCCTGAGTACTGTTGTGTTTCTTTCACTCGTGTCGGCGTCAGCCTTCGCGCAGGCCGTAGGCGCGGGGCGCGGCGACACGGCTGGCTCAGGAGGCTCTTCGTCTATTCACGGACGTGTCTACTTTCCTGATCGCGGTGAAGGCAAAACCGTAAGAGTCACCATCGAGAGCCCGGACGTCGGGACACGCTCGACCGTCACTGATCCGGATGGTGTATTTATGTTCAACAACCTCAGATCAAATACGTACCAGGTTACGGTCGAAGGCGGCGCTGATTACCAAACGTATCGCGAGTCGGTTGTGCTTGAAGGCACACCACTCACAAAGGTTATCGTGCAACTCCAATACAAGCGTGGCGTTGGTCCATTGGCCGGCGTCCCGGAAGATGCACTGAAACTGTTTCAGAAAGGCGTTGACGCATCTACAAGGAACGACAACGCGACTGCGGCTGATCAGTTGCAACAGGCTATTGCCCAGTATCCAACCTTTGGCTTGGCCCAGAACGAACTTGGAATGGTTTATTTGAGACAGGGAGAAGTTGATAAGGCCATCGCTAGTTTTGTGGCTGCTGAGAAGAACCTGTCCGCTTCACCGATGCCGTTTCTCAACCACGGTATCGCGCTCATCGAACAAAAGAAGTTTGCCGACGCGAGGAAGCCGTTACAGGAAGCGCTCAAGCGAAACGATAAGCTTGGCACGGCCCATATGTACCTAGGTATCGCTGCCGTGGGTTTAAAAGAGATACCAGAAGCAGAAACAGCTTTTCTTAAGGCAGTGAAGTTGGGTGGCGACTCGATAGCGCAAGCACACCGATACCTTGGCGGCATCTACTGGGCACGCAAAGAAAACAAGAAAGCTGTGGAGGAATTGGAGCTCTATTTAAAGCTGCGGCCCAACGCTCCGGACGCAGAACGTTTGCGTAAGACGATCGAAGAGCTGCGGAAATAAATTAGTGCGGCTCGCGTTTGACGGTTAAGGTTTTGCACCTCTATGATGACGTGACCTACAGGCCGGAGTGGCGAAATTGGTATACGCACCAGACTCAAAATCTGGCGTTCGCAAGGACATGTCGGTTCGAGTCCGACCTCCGGCACCACACCCTTTTAGCAATCCCTGAATAAATCACCGCCTCCATTCCAAGCGTGTCCATAGCAAACTATTTCCGCTGGGTATAACTGTCTCGCGCCCGCACCGCTACATCCGGCTGCTCGACTCGAACCTTAATCACTCGACGCTCACCAGTCTGCAGCGTCGTTTGAGGATAATAACCAAGACTGTATTGATGCCTTAGTTCGTCGGCGACTTTAGAGAAGGCGTCCGCGAGTTGTGTCTTATCGTTGGCCAGGTACCGCCGTGCGCCAGTTTTGTCTGCCAGTTGACGGAGAAACTGATCCGCCAACTTGTAATCGGGCGTGTACGACCCCTCGATCCCAACAGTCGAGGTTGGACCAGTGTAGGTTGTTCGCGAAGAATTACCGGGAGGGTTATTTTTCTTCGTTACAGTCGTGAGAGTGGTCTGATTCGTTGTTATGAAATCGCTCGTGTCGTACTCAACAGGATAAATAAGGATGTCACGCTCGTCCACATCGCGCAGCGTAGATTTATACGTAGCGTGGTAGCTGCCGGTATCTACACCATCAGTGAAGAGCACTATCGCTTTGCGCCCGGGAATCTTGTCCAAACGCTGCTTTATCACCAGTTCAATTGCGTCGTAAACACGCGTGGAGAAGCCCGAGACTGCGTTGCGTTGGATAACTTCGGTGACAACCTTCAGATCGCCCGTGGCCTCGGTGAGTAGCATGACCAGCCTGTCGAAGGTGACAACGAGGACACGATCTTGTGGTCGAAGTTGTTTGGCAAAAGTAATTGCCGCTTCCTTGATCTCCGAGAGGTGAAAGTAGGTTGACCCTGACGTGTCAAGCATCAGTGCTACAGTGAAAGGCTTCTCCGTATTCTCGAAATGCACGATCGGTTGCTCGATGTCGTTCTCAAACACTTTGAATACTTCACGTGTCAGGCCTGGAATAAACTTACCTTGTCGGTCCATCACGCTGACTGGCACCGTCACGAGGTTGGTATCGATGCGGATAACATCGCCAGCGCTAACTTCTTCATTGGTTGTGTCGAGACTGATCGGTGAAAGATCTTTAGCAGTAACGGAGGATGGTAGTTCAATTGACGTTCCAGTGGCAGTCTTCAATTCAGGCTCCCTTACATTGGAATCGCCAGGGTTAATGACTGAATCCAACATGGGGCCCCTGACTTTACGACGCCGAACTGCAGCCGCTGCTGGAAATGGCAGATCGTCTTGTTTGACGACTTGCGGAGTGGCGTTTTCCTTCTTCAGGATATACGCGCCATCTGGACACGCGGACGAATTCTCTAACCCGACGATGACGTAGTTTTCCGGTATCGGAAGATGCCGACACATTTTGATCGGGTCGCTTTGGGACCTATTTCTCTGTGTAGTCTCAACTCGCTTTTGCGGCTTCGTTTGTGTCAGAGCTACTGCTGGCATGAGTGCAATAACAAGTAAGAATCCCGCCCGTGAACATTTCATAACTGCAACACCTCGCAAAGATTTAGTCAGCGTATCTTCGTGTATCTATCTGATCTGCGCAATCAAACGTCCGACAACCAAGCAGTCGATTTTGTTCACAGGCAATCAAACGTCGGAGAGTCAGGAAGTCTTCACATCGCGATTGCCGATTGCCCACCTACTAATCGAAGACCTGGACTTACCACTTCCCAAGACCCTGGTTTCCAAAAACTCAGCCCATATTCAGGATTTCGTACAGCTTCATCGATGAATCAGAGCAATCTCCGCGTAAAAACGTGAGATTGCGGTTTGTGTGCCGCCGGAACAAAGTTTGCTGTCTCCGACTGAGAGCACGATGTGGTAATACCCCATCCTTAGTCGTGGGGGAATTGGTAAGAAAAAACTCTTGACATGTCGGGTGAGGTGACACAAAATGCGGCCGTTCAGTAGCCGTTAGCTTCGTGCCCTTTTTAACGCATAAAATCCATTTTCGAACATAAGTAGTTAGCGATTCCCATCCGGCCTTTTCCGATTGAGATGTACCAGGTTTCTCGGATTGGTCAGACCACCACAGCATTTTAACCATTCGCATGGGTCAATTCACATGCTGAGAAAAAGACTAGAGGGTCTTTTTCCACACTTCTCAAAAGAGCACTGTCGTACGGCACCGCCAATGACGGCGCCTTGAAGTTTATTACTGAAGAGGAGACCTGAAATGAGATCGAGATTCCGACCCTTCGCACAGATCTCTTGTGCAATCGTATTCGTGATGGCGGCGTTACTAGTGCCCATGTCAGCAACATCCCAAGAGCTGCGCGGGAAAATTAGCGGACGCGTTGTCGACTCCAATGGCGGGGCGGTTCCGAACGCTACGGTGACAGTCACTGATCTGGCGAGAGGGACGTCGACCAATTTGACGACAAATGATGATGGCCTCTTTGATGCGCCATATCTCTTGCCCGGAAATTATTCGGTACTGGTAGAAGCCTCCGGATTCAAGAAGGCGTTAAAAGACAAAGTTGCAGTAGCAATCAATGGGACCAGCACTCTGGCGATAACTCTCGATGTGGGAACGGTTCAAGAAACTGTGACCGTCACATCTGACGCGTCGCAACTCAACGTCTCAGATGCGAACCTCGGTCTGACAATCGATCGAAAGAGGGTTGACGAGCTGCCCTCCGTCCACGGTGATCCATATCATCTTATAAACATTGCTCCCGGTGTCGCTTATACAGGCAGCACTCGTTTGGACCGTCCTTTCGAGCCAACACACATTGCCAATTTCGCCATGGGCGGTGCGCGTGGGATTCGTAGCGACCTGCTAATTGATGGCGCACCAAGTACGGCCACAGCGAACGCCAACGAAGTAATCGCTTCTTATGTGCCGACTACTGATGCAACACAGGAGTTCAGAGTACAAACTTCGACGTACGATGCTCAGTTTGGTAATACCGAAGGTGGTGTCACCAGTATTGTTACTAAAGGTGGTACGAACGAATTCCATGGTTCGGCTTACTACTGGATCGAACCCGGCGGCTGGGCCGCTAACGACTTTTTCGGAAACAGGCTGGGGCTCGGAAGACCATACAGCTACTCGAATCGACCAGGCTTAAGTATCGGTGGCCCAGTGTGGATCCCGAAGCTCTACAACGGAAAGAACAAAACGTTCTTCTTCTTCTCCTACGAAAGCATCGACGACTCGAGACCTAGATTTGATGCGAGTAATATCTGGGTGCCGACTGCCGCTTTAGCGAACGGCGATTTCTCAGCGTATGCAAGCAAGATCAAAATCTACGATCCATTGACGGGTACAAACACTGGCGGCACAGTGACGAATCGTACGCAGTTCACGAACAACGTCATTCCGCAAGACCGAATAAACCCTGTAGCTAAGGCAGTGCTCGCATACTGGGGAGCGCCAAAGCACGGACCGCCGGACCCGGCCAATTTTGTTCTCAACAACAACATCAGTGATTCGACGCTTTCGGAGATTTTGGATCCGCCGTACCGCAATTACACCATTCGGCTCGATCAGAATGTCGGCGATAAAGACAAGTTATTCGGTCGGTACAGTTGGTATAACCGAAAGAGCAGCTACAACAACTACACCAACTCGATCTATGTCGGTGACAGGTTTGTGTTTGCCTCGAGGCAGGCTGTTCTCGATGAGGTCCATACTTTCAATAACAACACCATCCTCAACCTCAGATACGGTTTTAATCGATTCATTCGGAATCCAGACGCACCCGAGGGACAATACGGGATGGATCTGACCACACTTGGGTTTCCCGCCTCGTATAACAATGCTGTTGGTGAAGGTATTCGGCGCTTTCCGCGCTTCGACTTTACATGCTCAGGAAGCTGTACAGGTACTCCCGTTGGCAATGGTCACAGCAATGAGTTCCGACCTGTCAGCAGTCACTTTGGGACTGCGGTGTTGAACTGGATAAAGGGCAAGCACGCACTTCGGTTCGGTGGAGAGATGCGCATCTATCGTGAGGACGATAGCTTTGCGAGTAATGACCAGTCGGGCCAATTCGCGTTCGACAACACCTACACCAGACAGGGTACCGGTACCGGCCAACAAACAACTGATGTCGAGGGTTTGCAGGCTTTTGCGTCGTTCCTGCTCGGCTATCCAAGCACGATGTCAATCATACGCCGGTCGGATTATTCTGAGTACTCCAAGACGTGGGGGTTCTTTGCTCAGGACGACCTAAGACTCACTAGCAAACTAACCCTGAATCTCGGTTTGCGCTGGGAATTTGAACAGGCATTAACTGAACGTCAGAACAAGAGCGTTTCCGGTTTCGATTTCGCCTATACGCAGCCGTTTGAAGCGCAGGCCCAAGCTAACTATGCGCTGATATTAAGTAAGTTACCCGCGAACGATGTTCTCAAAACTATTTACCCGCTGAGTACGATCACAGCTAAAGGCGGTCTATTGTTTGCCGGCAAAGACACGGGAAGTGGACTCTATAACACGCCAATGAATGGCTTTCTGCCACGCGTGGGATTTGCCTATGGATGGAATGACAAGACGGTATTGCGCGGAGGCTTTGGCTTGTTTCAAGGCTTCCTGGGCGAGCGACGCGGAGATGTCATTCAACCCGGTTACTCTCTAACCACGACACAAGTTTTGAGTACTGGTCCAAACGGAGCCCCACTCCCCTTCCTGATTTCGAATCCCTTCCCAGGTGGCATCAATGAGCCGACGGGTAACGCGGCAGGTAGACAAACAGCCTTAGGCCAGAGCATCTCATTCTTTAACCAGGATCCGAAGGTGGCAAAGCAGATGCGTTGGTCATTTGGTATTCAACGCGAGCTTTTTAAGGGCTGGATGTTTGAAGCAGTGTACGTCGGAGACTACGGGTATGACCTCGAGATCACGAGGAATATCAATGCGGTGCCCAACAAGTATCTGAGCACCGACAATTCGCGCACCGTCGCAATGGCTAATAACAATACTAACCTCAGCGCCGCAATCGCGAATCCATTTTTCTGTAGTAACCCCAACACCAACGGAAGTGCTTGCACAAGCGGCAGCGCGCTATTCATCGGCGCGGGCAACACGACAACACGTCGTCAGTTGTTGCGTCCATATCCCAACTTTGGTGACATCAACACGAGTGTCAATGATGGCCATAGCTGGTATCAGTCCGGGCAGTTTAGTTTGAGCAAGCGATTCGCACAGGGTTACGCACTGCAAATGGCTTACACGCGGTCGGTATGGTTGGAAGCTACCGAGTACTTGAATCCAGCGGACGAGTTCCCGGTCAAACAGGTCTCGCCACAGGATTCACCCAACCGCTTTTCCATGAGTGCCTTCTACGAGTTACCGTTCGGCCGCGGCCAGATGTTCTTTTCGAATGCGAATAAACTTGCCAACATGATTGTTGGTGGTTGGCAGATCCAGGGAACTTATGTTTATCAGACCGGGTTCCCGGTCAGGTTTGCAAACGATGTGTTCTATCTGGGAGGCGATCCCTCGCTGCCGAAGAGCGAACAGACAATCAGTCGATGGTTCAACACGGCCGCCTTTATTTCGGGCGCTGGAGGAACCCCGACGTGCGCCGCATCCCCGGGCGGCAATTTAAACTGCGCCACTCCCGCCGACCACTTGAGAACATTTCCGTTCTTCTTAAACGCGGTGCGGATCGATCCAATCAACAACGTCGATCTTGGCTTGCGCAAGGATATTCATTTGCGCGAAGCCATGAAGATTCAGTTGCGCGTCGAGTTTATTAATGCGTTCAATCATCCGTTGTTCCCGGTACCATCGGTCGCCCCAGCAACGACAGGTTTTGGCGCGCTTCCAACATTGAACCAACTGAACTACGCTCGCCGCGCGCAATTGGCAGCGAAGTTCATCTTCTAATCTCGGGATCAGATTTGACCCGTTTTTAACCGGGGAGTTTGCTTACGAGCAGACTCCCCGTTCTTATCTTGAGAGTTCCCAAATAAAGATGCCGTCTCGTCGAACATTCCTTAGGGCTTTAGTTGCTTCGGCTGCTGCTCCTGGTTTGCGAAACTTTGCGAGCGCGGTGTTGCACGGACCGGCTGGTCCAATTGATCGCGAATCGCTTGTCCGCCGTCACAATCCAATCAACACCCGAATTGATCCGCTCTCAGCTTTGTCGCTTGGGAATGGAAGCTTCGCATTCACAGCTGACGTAACCGGACTACAAACACTCGAGCAGGAATACGAACGGACCATGCCCCTTTGTACGATGTCGGAGTGGGGATGGCACACAACACCCAAACCTGCGCATCTGGTCAACGAGCAATTGCGTCTAGTGAAGTACGAGACTCACGGTCGAACCGTTGAATACCACACGAGCTCTCAAGGACAGACTGAACTCTTCAACTGGCTACGCGAGAATCCCCACAAGCTTCACCTCGGTCGCATAGCTCTTTGGAGAGTAAATCAACCTGAACGTCGCATTGAAGCAAGTGACATCAAAGTAGTTAGGCAGGAACTCGATCTCTGGCGCGGCCGGTTGAGAAGCGTTTTCGAACTTGATGGTACGAGCGTCATTGTAAACAGCGTTATCCATCCAACTAAAGATTTGCTCGCCGTCGAGTTGACATCGGAACTAGTGCGAAATGGGAAACTGGGAGTGTGTTTCAAGTTTCCCTACGGGTCACCCGGAATGGCTGCTGCGGATTGGGCGCAACCTACCAAACATCAAACAGAGATCCTTGAAACTACGCCAGACCGAATTCGATTAAGGCGCAGTCTGGATAGTAATAAATATGGCGTTGCCATTCGATGGGAAGATAAAGCCAGGATTTCGCAAATCGATCAGCATTCTCTAATCCTTAAGAGCGAAACGGACAGACATCGTCTCGCGTTCACTGCTTACTTCACACAGAGCGATTTTGATCCAAGTCTGCCGGGCGTTGCGGAAACTCTGCGAACCGCAGAAACACACTGGCGACGGTTCTGGACTACGGGTGGCGCAATCGCATTGGAAGGCAGTAGCGATCAACGAGCTAATGAGCTTGAAAGACGAGTCGTTCTTTCTCAATACCTGACTGCCATCCAGTGCGCGGGCACTCTTCCGCCGCAAGAGACAGGACTAGCGGTCAACAGTTGGTATGGAAAGTTCCATCTTGAAATGCACTGGTGGCACGCGGCGCACTTTGCTCTTTGGAATCGTCTGCCGTTACTTGAACGCAGCCTGGGTTGGTACGAAACGATCCTGCCGCAGGCCCGCGAGCTGGCTCGATCGCAGGGATACAACGGCGCGCGTTGGCCCAAGATGGTTGGACCTGACGGCCGCGACAGCCCTTCACCTATTGGGCCGCTTTTGATTTGGCAACAACCACATCCGATTTTCTACGCTGAACTGTGCTACCTGAGCCATTCGAATCAAGCTACGTTGAAGCGCTATGCGGATCTCGTGTTCGAGTCAGCGATGTTCATGAGTTCCTTTGCGCACCTCGACAAAACCACAAACAGGTACGTTCTTGGTCCACCCGTGATTCCGGCCCAGGAAAATCATCCCGCAAGAGAAACGTGGAATCCTACCTTTGAGCTGGCATATTGGAGATTTGGGTTAAGCCTGGCTCAACGCTGGCGCGAGCGACTTGGCCTGAGACGTTTGGGTGATTGGGATCGCGTGATAGACAAGTTGTCACCGTTGCCCACACGCGAGGGCGTTTACCTGGCTCATGAAAACTGTCCACAAACCTACACTGAACGTAATCACGATCATCCATCGATGCTAGGTGCTTTGGGAGTTCTTCCCGGCCAGGGTGTTGACGCCGAGACAATGCGCCGCACACTTCGCAAAACACTCGCTGAGTGGAAATGGGATCAAACCTGGGGATGGGATTATCCCTTGACCGCGATGACGGCGGCGCGGTTGGGTGAGCGCAAGGTTGCGCTGGATGCACTGTTGATGGTCACGGAAAAGAACCGTTACTTGCCCAACGGACACAATTATCAGCGACCTAACCTTCCATGTTACTTGCCAGGTAATGGAGGCTTACTATATGCGATCGCTTTGATGGCAGGTGGCTGGAAAGGCGCGCCAAATACAAATGCGCCCGGTTTTCCGAACGATGGCTCGTGGAAGGTGCGTTCTGAGGGTCTGAATTCTCAATTACTCGCTAGTCTGTAGCAGGAAACTGAAAAAAGATCGCTATCGTCGCAGTCTGAAGCAGATCCAACGATTAATTCGAGACAGTTGAGTTGAGAATTTGCGTAGCGAAGACCCCGGAACCGATATTCAGTACCATTCGCGGTAGCGGATGGCCAGATATGTTACGACGGAGTTGAGTGGAGGCCATCCGCTACCGCGAATGGTACTGAATATTGTGTGGCGTGGCTGTCTCTAGCTCTTAATCGGCGGATCTGCTTTTATTGCCAACCGCAGACTTTTCTAGTCGGATTGGCGCGTAGGATCTCGAGGAACCGGAGCTCATAGTCCTTAGCGTAGAGATCGACGCTGTGCCTGATCTTATTGAAGAGTGAACAGCGCATACCTTCGTCGGTAACTCTATCGCGCAAGTACATCATCGCATTGACTTCGCCCCAGTATTCACGATCCTCCCAGATCTGAACGGGTGTGCCGCCAATTTTCTTAGCTAATTCTACGAGCCTGGGATCGTTGGCGTTACGGCCGTTGCTTAAAAAGATGATGTTGTACTGTGGCATGAGTTGAGTTTGCAGCTGATAGACAGCCGCATCGGTTTTTATGGTCCTATTCACGTGACCAAACTCGTGAGCGATTTTTGTAGCCGCCAGGGTGTTACCGCTTATCCGGATCGCCGATTCTTCAGGCACGAGCGAATTCATAACCGGGAAGTAAATGGGATTGGGATAGCCTTCGTCGATACGGACACCTAAGGTAATCGTGGCTGACACCAATTGACCGGCATCATTCCATTTGTACTTTCCTGTAGTTGCCCCTTCTGCGTTGTCACGTGCTACGGTGATGTGTAAGCTGAAATTTGGATTGTTGTGATAGGAACTCCACTGGTTTCGTCCAGCTTCAGTGGAGAGAAACTCTTTCTTCCACTGGTCATAACGCGACCGGTACTTAACCGCAACATCTTCTCGAATGCCAGGGGTCTGGTCGTCACGAACCGGGCCGGCCGTGGATTCATTGCCATGATAAGAAGCAATTAGTTTTTCGTCAGTTAGTTCATTGAGATTTGGCTGGCTGGACGTGAGGCCGGTGCTAAGGGGCGTCAGTAAAACAGCTGTCAAAATAGTCATTAACGGAACAATTCGGGACGATCTCATTTGCAACATCCTCTGCGTCGTCTGACGCGGTCGTCATTGGAGGTGCGGGGCTTTTCGAAGTGTGAATGAATGACTTTTCTAAACTAGTACAGGGTATAAGTCAATGATTTTGGAGCCAGATTTGCCCGAGTTTGGTCCTTACCTAATGACGGTTTTTTCAGGCCGGTTTTTAAAGATGATTTTGGTCCAAGTGATGCAAATCCCGTATTCAGATCTTCAAGATATCGCAACCTTATACAAGTCCCGCCCCGCGTCTTTCACTATCAACGTATCCGCATCGTGACGCAGTCGTTCGTAATCAAAACTTCGATAATCAACATAGCCTAGATTGACTTGCCTGCACGTCTGTTCGTCTAAACCACTCGCCATCGTGATCCGGTAACGCGGCACAACGTGTCCGTGTTCGTCGAGCCGCCCGGCGTAAGCGACATGCGCGAGGTGAGCGGCGATGCACAAATTCTCACGAAGCTCCTCAGAAACTCCCAACATGTCGCGCACGCTTTCCAGCGGAGCGTAGCCATATTTCGCGATCAGATCACCGTGTGTTTCTGAGAGTTTCGTGAGGTGCGGCGCGTAAATGATCAACTCACCACCGTCTTCTATCACTGCGCCGAGTTTGTAGCTCGCCTTTCCGCCAACCCACAACTCCTCGTAATGGCGATCCAGCAACGCAACGACACGCTTGTACTTGCGACCCGTGTAGCGAATATGAACCTCGCGACTCACTTCCACCGCTTGACGAAATGCTTCACGAATGTCGCCCGCAAACAGAGCGTGTGTGATCAAGCGACCGTCATCGCCACGCGAAACGACGGTGTTCAGCGAGATGATGCGCGCCTCGATGAAATCCGCAGCGGCTTCGATCAAATGCCGTGTTGGGGTTTCAGTTTCGCCGATGATGTTTTCTATTCCCGCCAGTGCTCCCAGCCAGTGCGTCGTGTGCGTCAGTTCTGGACCAGCCACGCCGGGAAAGAAATACTTCGCGCCGCCAGCAAACCCCGCTACTTCATGTGGCACCGTCGCACCAAAAACGAGAATCGTGTCGTAGCTGCCTGGGCCAAGCAGTCTATTTAGACTGACGGGAACCGCGTGAGTAATCAATCCATTGGTTAGACTGCGGACCCTATCCTCGCTGAGCTTTCCGATCGTCACCAACTCATCGGGAAGATCCCAACGGTGATCGAAGAGATGTCCTGAGAACAGTTTTTTCTCCAGTCCGAGCTTCGCAAGCTTCTGCGACTCAGACATTGGCGGGTGTGTGCCCTGGGCCACAAGAACATCAAACTGTGCGACGTCGCGCGCGCCAAGAACATCGGCCGTGAAAGGAAAAATTAGATCTGTGTTGTCGTCGCGAGTTTTGTCGGGAACGATCGCGAGCACACGCTCACTTGAGAGAATAGGATCGAGCGCTTGTTCGACGATTGCCTGGAGATCTTGTTCGGTCAGGTCGGAGTCGGGCGAACCCTCACCGAGAAGTTGGGATGGCAGGACTTCAGTTGACACTGCTTTTTTGGAGTGCGCCGACCTGTCGGCGCTTTGAGTTGGCCAGGAGGTGAAAGCGGTGACAGGTCACCGCACTCCAAAGTTAGAGAGAAACTGTTTGCTCCGCCCAGAACTGAAATTCCCTGTGTTTGTGTTCTTCTGCTTTGGCCTGGACGCCATCGGCCACAGCCACTATGTGATCAAACACCCGTTGACCAACCTCGTCGATTGTTTCAGTACCGTCGATCACTCCGCCTGCTGAAAGATCGAGGTCGTTCGACATGCGCTCGAACACTGGCGTATTCGAGGCGAGTTTAATCACAGGAGTGATCGCGTTACCGATAGTCGTGCCGCGCCCGGTTGTGAACACAACCACCGTTGCTCCCGCCGCAACCAGGCCCGGAGTGGATTCCTGATCGTAACCCGGACCTTGCATCAGATTGAGGCCGCGATTGCTTGGTGTTTCTGCGTATTCAACCACACCTTCAACGCGCGTGCTGCCTGCCTTTGCAATTGCGCCCAGTGATTTGATGGTGATGTTCAGCAGGCCACCCGCAACGTTTCCGGGACTTGGATTGTTGTTGAGAACCGCTCCGAATTTCGACGCGTACTCTTTGTACCAGTCCACCATTCGATAAACAGCGCGTCCGGTTTCGACGTCCTTCGCGCGACAGGCCAATAAGTGTTCTGCACCACAGAACTCTGGCACCTCAGTTATCAAAACAGTGCCGCCGGAGCGGACCAACAAATCAGCGGCGCGGCCCAATGACGGATTTGCCGAGATACCTGAAAAGCCGTCCGAGCCACCACACTTAACGCCGAGAACAAGTTCACTCGCAGGACATCTTTCACGCGCCGTTTTATTGATCTCGGGCAACATCTTCTGAACTTCTTCCAGTCCCCGCTGTATTGCTGCCTGTGTGCCGCCTACTTCCTGTATTCCAATCTTCGCCACCGGTTTGTCGAACGACTTCTCCCGTTTAAGAAGATACTTTTCCACCTGCGAAAGGTTTGTCTTCTCGCAACCGAGATCGATCAAGATAACGCCACCGACGTTCGGATGATCCGCATAGTTTGAAAGTGTGCGGAGCATCACGTCGATCGTCGAACCATCCTGACAACCGCAACCTTTGTTATGAGGTATCGCCACAACGCCATCGACGTTCGGATACTTCTGCCGATCAAAGAAGGTGAACTCAGCGATCGTCGAAATCTGCAGCGCTTCATGGCTCGCGCACATGCTAGTCGGAACAATAAGAACGTAATTGCGTGTGCCAACACGGCCATCCGGACGGCGAAATCCCATAAAAGTTGCGCGTTCGTTTTCGGGAATGTATGTGGGTGGCGGCGTGTGGAGATGCTCCGGCAAATCCCTAATAATCGGCACTTCGTCAGTCATGTTTTCGTGACTGATCTGGTCGCCTTGCACGATCCCAAGGGAGGTTCCGATGGGCTGCCCAAACTGCAGCACAAATTGACCGGCAGGAATATCACGAATGGCGAAACGGTGACCAAGCGGCACGTCACTCCGAATCTGGAGCACGCAATCAGGCAGAACTATTTCGAGGCCAGCGATCGTTGGTTTCTTTACTACGGCGACGTTGTCTTTCGGATCGACAATGATCGCGTAGTCGCTTAAGAGGACCGCTTGTGGTGTTTGAAGCTTAAACATGTAATTCGGGTTAACCGTCGAGTACGTCTGCCAATATCAGCGACCTTACGTTCGGGTGAAGCCGCAACCACAGACCTGGATTCTCATCTAATTGCGATTGCCGTGTCGCGCCATCATCCGACAGGCGCGTATCCAAAAGTTGTCGATAACTTTCGCGCTTTCCAGGTGCTGTACTCGCATCAACGATTGACTGAACGATTCGACGCGCACCAAGAATAGCTGCCGGACCTAGCGTAAGTATGCTTGTGGCTGCGCGACATTCTGCTTCGTCAGATTCCGTCACCAGGGTGCCACCGGCTTTGAACTTCTTGATGTGATGCTCGCGGATACTCTCCGAAATTGGAATCATTCCTGCCACGTCGCTGTAAGTCGCGCCCGAGCCGGGCTTAATGTAAGCGAGATGCGAAGCGCCGCCTGCTTCTGGTCCAAGACCGAGAAAAAAGATGTCGATGCCACCCAGCGACTCGAGCTTTTGCACGTACGAAGCAAGTTCCGTTTCGAGATCGTTCGCATTCGTCTTCATGCAGGTGAAACTCTTCACCTTGCGGAAAAAATCTTCGCCCAATAAGCGTTCAAAATCACGGACGAAGCTCAAGCCGTTATCCATTCGCAGCGGCGCCAGAGCATCCTGAGTAAAGACGTGGAGACGTCCCAACAGTGCGTCGTTCTCACCATTAGTAGCAATCTGCCCAAGCTGTCGATGAAGCGCCTGGGCTCCCCGACCGCCCAACAGTATTATTACCAGTGAACCATCTTTTGCATCAGCTGCAGCCTGGATCTCGCCGAGCATAGAGTTCCCAACCGCATCTTCTGACGGCAAGACCTCGTAGCGCAACTCATGCGTCGGGAGTCTTGCAAGATAAGCCGGATCGGCTGGCCCCCTCGACAACCAGACGTTTTCACCGGCAGTTCGTCGGCGAATGTTTTCGGTACTTGTTGCTGACATCAGGGTTCGAACGTTGCAAAAACCAAATGGCTAAAAGCGCTTAGAGGCGGCAGAATGGTTTTACCAATCCTGAAAAGAAAGCATGACTTTAACACGCGAGGAAAAACTAGACAAGCAACATTTTCCCATTCGAGCGATGCGGATAAAGCCCAGCAAGTACACGGTTTTTTGGGCTTGACGGTGACTAAGCCGAGGTGTTACACAGTATCCGCATTTTCTAGAAAGTGGTCTAACCTTTAGCCAACCATCTCCCTAACCACCGACTCTGCGCCGGGGTCTTAACAGCCTCCACGCTCGGAGCTTGGATTAGCGTGGATTGTCGGTTCCCGATTTGTCAAACCAGAGTACTCGAAAGCGTATTTCAATGACCTATTCCCGCTTGGAACTGGATGGAAAAGTTGCGGTAGTTGTAGGCGGCACCTCGGGCATTGGCCGGGCCATCGCTCATGGGCTCGCTGATGCGGGCGCTGACGTAATTCCCACGTCGAGACGATCAGAGCAGGTTGATATTGCGGCTCAAGAAATTGAAGAGCGAGGGCGTCGTTCACTCCGCGTGACGTCGGACGTTTCAGATCGCCCATCGCTTGAGAACCTGTTGAATGAAGTGGTCAACGCTTTCGGCCAAGTCGACGTACTGGTGAATTCCGCCGGCCGCACCAAGCGCGCCCCAACCGTCGATTTTTCTGAGGACGATTGGAACTCTATCTTCGAGACGAATCTAACTGGCACGCTACGAACTTGCCAGATCTTTGGCAGGCACATGCTCGAGCGTGAATCGGGCAGCATCATCAACATCGCATCGCTGTCGACTTTTGTCGCTTTGTTCGAAGTGGCGGCGTATTCGGCGAGTAAGGCCGCCGTTGCCTCATTAACTAAATCATTAGCGATCGAATGGGCCGCGCGGGGAGTGCGAGTGAATGCAATCGCGCCCGGTGTGTTTCGCACAGCTTTGAATCAAAAGCTACTTGATGAAACGGAGCGCGGTCGTGAGTTTCTCTTGCGCACACCGATGCGTCGCTTTGGAAATGTTGACGAACTCGCAGGCGCTGCAATCTTCCTGGCGTCAGACGCAGCGAGTTTTGTTAATGGAGAAATACTAACTGTCGATGGTGGTTTCTTAGCGAGCGGAGTTAATCAGTAGATTCCAGGAGCGCAAAAACATG
>Ga0157380_10000308_pt1 | contig 29534 bp, 43 predicted proteins | sample S35metaG_FD_119757 | JGI IMG/M metagenome (GOLD analysis project Ga0157380, IMG submission 119757) | Switchgrass rhizosphere microbial communities from Kellogg Biological Station, Michigan, USA - S3-5 metaG | ecosystem: Host-associated > Plants > Roots > Rhizosphere > Soil | place: USA...
GAGCCCGAAGAGGACCGGGTCGGCCTCACTGCCTACCTCCAGACGGCCAACGTCGAGGAGGTGCTCGATCGCGTCAAGGAGGAGCCGGACATCGCGCCGGTCCTGCTTGAGATCGAGCGCGAGTCCGAGGACCCTCGCGTCACCCTCATCGCCGGCCTGGAGGCCGTCGTCGAGGACGAGGACGAGTAGTCGGATGGAGATGCCCCGCGGCAACCCGGCCGCGGGGCACTGAAAGGAACTTGCCATGGCTGATTTCGTCGCCTTCAACGAGGGCAAGGCCGAGCTTGTCAACAATGGCCTGCCCTCCACATGTACCTTCGATCTCTCGACTAAAACGGTTGATGAAATCGGGGCGGAAGCTACCTACGCGGGCGGCTATGGCGTTGCTACCGGCACCGGCTATTCCGCCAAGACCGAGAGCGAGCCAACTGCCTCCAAAGGCAAAGTCGAATTCGCGAAAAAGACCTGGGAAACCGGGTCCGCGACCGACTGGCCGGCGAGCGTCAAGTCCGTTGTGCTGCGGAACGGATCGTCGAAGCTGATCTGCGCCTGGAACCTCCGGGCTGGCGGTGCTGGTCGAGCCATGAACGCCGCCAACACGGTCGAGAACTTCACCCCGACGCTCGAACTGACGTAGGAGTCGGCCAGTGCCGGCGCCGGAAGTTAGAGCGGTCGCCACCCAGACGGGGGGCGCGTCGGCCGTATCGCCGAACATCCCCGCCAGCGCAGAAGCGGGCGACCTGCTCATCATGGTTTGCGAGTCGGGGGGGCCCACGGCCAACACCGAAGCAACCAACGCGCTCACCGCCGAAGGCTGGACCGCGGCGCCGAGTTCGCCGCAGTTCAAAGGCAACACCCGGCTGACGATCCTCTACAGGATCATGACGGGGGGCGACCCGAACACCACGAACGACACCGGCGACCACCAGATCGCGCGCATCATCGCGATCAAAAAAGGCACCTACAACGAATCCGCGCCCTTCAACGTCAGCGCCGGGGGCACGCAATCGAAAACCAAATCGGTGTCGATCCCCGGCGCGACCACCACGGTTAACGACTGCCTGATCCTCGCCTGCGCATCCGGCGAGCTCCCCGACGCCACCTCCAGCACCGAGTTCGGCGAACCGACCAACGCCAGCCTGACCGGCCTCGTCGAGCGAATGGACAACGCCATGACCCAGGGCGACGGCGGCGCGATCTACGCCGCCACCGGGGTCAAGGCGACGGCGGGGGCCTACAACGCCACGACCTGCACCGCCGTCACCGAAGCCGACCGCGGCGTGATCTCGCTTGCGATCTCGCCGCCGATCACCACCTACAACGACTCCGGTTCCGGCGCGGCCACGCTCTCAGGCTCTGCCTCGGAGAGCGCGTCAGCTACCGAGACCGGCGCAGGTGCTGTCACCACCGGGGGCGCGGGTTCCGAGAGCGCCGGCACATCCGATGCAGCGTCTGGAGCGGTCTCTCTCGCTGGCTCCGCCGAAGAGTCGGCGGCCGGAATCGACGAAGGCTCCGGCACGATAGCCATCGAAGGCTTCGGCATTGAGGAATACGCGGTCGGCTATGAAGATGTTGGAACCGGCGCCATCGAACTCGGCGGATCAGGGGCCGAGGCGGCCTCAGCGGATAACGCCAGCATCGGCTCCCTAGCCGCCAGCGGCTCAGGAGTTGGGAGCCACGAAGTCGCCGACAGCGGAGTGGGCGCCATCGAAGTGCTGGGTTCCGGCGCAGATAGCGCTCAGTGGACCGACTCGAATGAAGGTGTCATTGCGCTCGCCGGGTCCGGACAAGAGCAATGGAGCAGCTTCCGGATTGGCACCGCAACCGCAGGTATGTCTCCCACCGCTTCCGCGACTGCGGGGACTTCTCCCACCGCGACAGCGAGAAGCGAGGTAAAACCGTGATCGACCGAGGTGAGACCGAGAAGATAGAACTTCGCGAAGTCCGCAACGAGGGGGGCGCACTCACTGATCCCACGGAGTTGACACTTCGCGTTCGCCGCCCCAATGGCGAGGAGATCGTCCGGACCTGGCCCGATGGAGACGGGATCATCCGGGACAAACTCGGCTTCTTCAACTCCTACCTCGACTATGACGAATCAGGGGGATGGGAGTGGCGCTGGGAGGCCCCTTCTCTTGGGCTGGTTGTCCCCGGTGCTGAGTTCGTAGCGCCGGATTCCTTTGAGGACTCGGATGAGCCTACCGTCGAATGGCAGCCGACTCTAAAAGAGGTCGGCCTCTATCTACGAGCGCGAACCAAGGATCGCTTCGGCAACGAGAACGGAGAGTTCACCGCCGAGACCCGGCCGACAGCGCGCGAGGTCGAAGGCCTGATAGCGGAGGCGGTCGGTGAGGTTACCTCCCATCTCGGTGACCTCGAAGGCGAAACCAAATGCCTGCACCAGCTGCGGAAGCGCGCCAAGGGTGCTGTGATCCTCTATACCGCCATGCTGATCGAGTTGTCCTACACCCCTGATCAGGTGGGTTCGGGGCGCTCTCCCTTCGAGAGCTTCGAGAAGCTCTATAACGCTCGGATCAAGACGCTCATCGAGGCTGTCGCGGAGTGCCTTGAGAGCGATGGCGGAGAATCGGTCAGCGGCAGGCCTGTGGTGATGCCGAGAGGTTCTTTCCCCTGTCCCTCGCGCATCGGGGAGCAGGACTGGTGAGGCTCGACCTCGACATCTTCGGCGAGGAGCAGATCAGCCGTGAGCTGCTGCGGTTCTCCGCCCACGCAGGGAATGCGCAGCCGGCCTTCCACAAGATCGCCGCCGACATGCGCGAGCAGATCGCCGAGCAGTTCGCGACCGAGGGCGGACGGGGCTCGGGTGGGTGGAAGCCACTGGCTGAATCCACGTTGCAGGCGAAGCTTTCCGCCGGCCTGGATCCGCACATCCTCCAAGCCACGCACAGGCTGATGCACTCGCTGACCGGGACGGGCGGGGACCACATCGAGAAAGTCACCGACGACTCGCTTCTCTTCGGCTCAGCCGTGGACTACGGCCGCTTCCACCAAAAGGGCACCACGCGGACCCCGGCGCGCCGCCCCGTCGACTTCACCTCGCTCGATCGCCGTGGATTCATCCGCACCCTGCAGCGCTACATCGTTGACGGGACGGTCGCGTGAGCATCTTCGGACGGATCGTCCTGCCGCAGCATGTGCGGGCTGCGGTGGCCGAGACCATCGGTGCCTTCGCCGCGGACTACCTCGCCGAGATTGAGCGGGCCGAGGAACTGCCGCCGAAAACACTGCCGCTGCCTCGCTCCTACGTCACTCGCGTTGACGACCGCCTGGAGAACTGGCCGGAGAACCAGCTACCCGCCGTCATCGTCATGTCGCCAGGAACGGGCGCCCAGCCCTCTGTCGACAGCGAAGGGGAATACCGCGCGCGCTGGGCAGTCAACGTCGCGGTTGTGGCTTCGGCAAACACCGAGGATGCGACCTCGGATCTCGCCGGCTACTACGCGGGCGCTGTACGCGCGCTGCTCGTGCAGCAGGGCACGCTTCGAGGATTCGCTAGCGGCACGATCTGGAAAGGCGAGCGCTACGGCGACCTGCCGGCGGACGCTGGGCGGACCCTCGCGACCTCGATCGAGGTCTTCGAGGTCAGCGTCGAGGACGTGGTGACCCGAGGCGAAGGCCCCCGGAAACCGTCAGAGGAACCCTACGAAGAGACCAACTGGCCCGACGTCGCGAGAGTCGACGTGGACCTAGAACCCACGGAGGCGAAATGACCGACGGATACCGGGTGGCCTCACAGCACCCTGAGGAGATCCACACGGGGGCATCGTTCGCCCCCGGAGAGACTGCGGAGGGGATCGACCCCTCCAACCCGTTCGACGCGGCGAAGATCACCGAAGGGCGCTTCGTCGCAGTCAAGGCCGTACCCGCCCCCAAGGCGAGCGCCGAGGCGCGGGCGAAGGCTGAGGAGCTGGACGTTGATCTCGACGAGGTCGACGGCACTGGAGCAAAGGGGGCAATCACCGTCGCAGACGTTGTGCGAGCCCACGATAATCAGGAGGTTCAAGCATGAGCGGCGCCCCCGGAGTAGACCTGATCGAGCGAGAAAGCCCCGTCTCGACTTCACTGTCGGTTGACACGGCCACGGCGTTGATCGTCGGTCTCGCGGAACGCGGGCCGGTCAATACCCCCGTCTTCTGCCAGAACCTCGCACAGTTCGAAGCTGTCTTCGGCAAAGAGGTCGCCTATGGCTACCTGTGGGATGCCGCCAAGTGGATTCCTATGGAGGGCGGATCTCCTATGTGGTTCGTCCGGGTTGTCGGTCCGGAGGCCAAAGCCTCCACGCTGAAACTCAGCGACGGCGATGACGACACGCTGGAAGTCTCTGCGGTCTCGCCCGGGGAGTGGGGCGATGAGATCGAGGTCGAGGTGACCGTTCCTGGCGGAGGCAACTTCACGCCGACCGTCAGCTACGAAGGCGCAGTGGTCGAGGTGCTCGGCCCCTACGCCGACAATGCCGAAGCGGTCCAGGGCGTCGAAGAGGAATCCGCCTACATCCGCCTGAAAGACCTCGGCGGCGGCGACCCTGAGGCGGCCGAAGCCGCGGCGCTGGAAGGCGGCAAAGACGACCGCGCCAGCATCACCGACTCCGATAGGGAAGCTGGCATCGACGCGCTCGAAGCGGAGCTCGGCGCTGCGCAGGTTCTCTACCCCGGCGCGACGACCGAGGCGATTCACACCGCTCTGCTCAACCACGCCGAAGAGAGGCACCGTACGGCTCTGCTCGATGGTCCTAACACGGCAACGGTCGGCACCATCACGGCCGCTGCCGCTGCCCTGCGCGCATTGCCGTCTGCGGGTTGCGGTGGCCTTTTGGCCCCCTGGGCGGTTGTGCCTGGACCGACGGCAAGCGCCCCCAAGACGATCCCCTATTCCATCATCCAAGCGGCGCTGATGGCGCGAAGGGACCGGGAGACCTACGACAATCGGTTCGGAGTCTCGAATCCCAACGAGCCGGCGGCGGGCACTTACAAAGACGCTGGTGTCTCGCGTTTCGTCATCCGCCTTTCCCAGGAACCGTGGACGGATACAGAGCGAGGAACCCTCAACGACGCTGGTGTCTGTGTGGTGCGTTGGGTGCTTGGCCAGGCGGTTACCTACGGCTACCGCACGCTGGCCAACCCGCTCACCAAACCGCTACAAGTCAAGCTGAACAACCGTCGCATTGACATGGCGATCCTCGCCAAGGCTGACATCGTCGCCGAGCGGTTCAACTTCCGCCAGGTCGACGGCCGGGGGCGGGTGCTCAGTGAATTCGCTGGGGCACTCCGCAACGAAGTCCTCGTTCCCTACTACGAAGTCGGCGCCCTCTTCGGGAAAACCCCGGATGACGCCTACAACGTCGACACCAGCGACCAAGTCAACCCTGTCGAGGAGCTGGCGAAAGGCAACGTGCGCGCGCTGATCGAAGCCGCCCGCTCGCCCTTCGCCGAGAAAATCACCCTCGAATACGCCAATAAGGAGATCGCGTAATGCTCAAGAGCCAATTCCTCACGACGCTCTCTCGCGCCGGGAAAGACTACGGCAAGTTCGACTCCTTCTCCGGCGGCAAGGGCACGACCAGCACCGTGCGCTATCGCGAGGGTGGAGAGGCCGAAAAGAAGCCAATCGGCGGCACGAAGGACCGTGAACCGATCACGCTCTCGCGTCGCTACAAGAGCGAGCGCGATCACCCGATTTTCAAGGAGCTGGATCGGCTTCGCGGAACGAACGGCTGGTCCTTGCTGCGCCATCCCCTGGATGGGGACGGCAACGTGATCGGAGAACCGGTTCCGTATAGCGGCGTGCTCGAAGCCGTCACTCCCCCCGACTCCGACTCGAACTCGGACGGCGAGGTGGCGATGCTCACGCTGGAGTTCTCGGCCGGCCCCATCGGCTAGCCCAACCCGACACAAGGAGAGAGTCATGCAAGCCGCAGAGACCGGCGGGGTTGCCCCTGCCAAGAGCCTGGCCGACGAGCTGCGCGAGGTTCGCGAGGGCCTCAAGCGCGACCGCAAGCCGAAGGAGATCCCGCTCCCGGGTTACGGGGACAAGCTGATCCCCATGTACCGGGTCATCGACTACGACGAGATCGGCGAGATCGGCGAGAAGGCCGCGGCAGCGGTGAGTGCCAACGAGGACGAGGACGCGGGTCTCTTCGCGATGTGCTCGACGCTCATCACCGCCTGCGTCGGCTTCTACACGAAGCGCGACGGGAAGTTGGTTCCGCTGGAGGATGCAGAGCCAGGTATGGAGGGTGGCCCGATCCGCTGGGGTGACCCGCGCTTGGCAAAGTTCGTCGGCTACGAGATCGACACGAACGATTACAAGGCGAGCGAGATCCTGCGCGAGGTGCTGCCGGATAAGGCTCTGATCGTGCGCCACCACAACCGGGTTACGAACTGGATGGAACGCGCGCGGGAGGAAGTCGAAGCCGATTTCTCGTAGCGCTCGCGAGCGATAGGCGGATTAAGGCCGCCGCGCTCGCGAGCGACCCTGACGCCTTCCTCGACGAGCGCGATCCGGCGAGACAGGCGATCAACGCCGCCGTCATCGACGCGCAGGCCAAGGTGCGCTCCGACCAGATGGAGGAGCAGGCCGTACGGACGGTCAGTGCGCTTGCGCGCTCGATGAAGAACTAGCTGGGAAGGAACCCAATGGGCGCACTCTCCGAGGAGCTGCTCGCGATTCGCCTCGAGCTGAAAGGCGTGCGGAAAGCGGTCGAGGGCTTCAAAGACGTCGACAAAGCACAGGAGCGCGTCTCCACTTCGACGACCAAAGCCGGCGCCGCGGCGACGCGGGCCGAGAAGAAAACCTCGGGACTCACGCGCGCCTATCAGCGGCTCGGTAGTACGGCCCGGTGGGGTCTCGGGTTCCTCGGGGTGGGCGGTGTCTTCGCGCTGAAGTCGGCGGTCGACGCCTCCGAGGACTTGGCGCTGGCGACCTCGGGTCTGACCCGCAACTTCGGCCTCAACACGAACGTCGCGTCCCGGTGGGCGGCTGTTATGCATGGCCGCTCTGTGGAACCGAAGGCGCTGACGATGGCCTTCGCGACTCTCTCGACCAAGATGACCGAAGCCGGCCGGTCGGGTGGCACGCTGCTAACCCCGTTCCACCAGCTTGGGATCACCCAGGAAGAAGTAGCCCGCGGCGCCAAAGACTTCGAGTGGGGCCTGCTGCGTGTGGCGAAAGCCCTTGGTGAGGAGGAGGGCGGCGCCCGGCGGTCGACGGCTGCCAAGGCGCTGCTCGGGAAAGGCTTCCAGACGCTCACCCCGCTGTTCTCCGAAGGGGTCGAAGGTCTGAAGGAACAGCTTCACTGGGCGGACAAGTACGGCGTCACGCTGAGCGGCACGACCAAGGACGGCCTGATGGACATGGTCGTTGCTCAGCGTGAGACCAAAGTCGCCACGCTCGGGCTGCAGATCGCGATGACCAAGGCCCTGATGCCCGCGATCGAGGCGGGGCAGGACGAGCTGCACAAGTTCATCGCCACCCTCAACGACCCGGACATGACTGCGGACGAGAAGATCGCTGCGATCGAGCGTCAGTTTGAACGCATCGAGGACCGGCTCATCGATCTGCTGACCGACGCGCTGCCCGTGATCGCCGAACACGGCGGGGAACTTGGGGTCAAGCTGGCCGGCGCGCTTTGGCAGGGGTTCCTTAATGCCGACGTTGGTGGCAAGTTGGTCATCGCGGCGTTTATCTTCGACTCCTTCGGTGGACGGGCACTCGTCAAGAGGGGCGCCCTGCGAGTAGGCGGAATGATCGGGACCACTATGGGGCTGGGGATCGCGACCGGCGCGGTCGGGGCCTTCATTGCTTATGAAATCTGGGAACACCTGAGCGAGGACACGCAGGAAGGCATCCACCGGTGGGCGGTCAACGCCGGGCAGAACTTCGTCAACGCCTTCGTAAAGATCATTAACGGGGGCATCCGCGAAATTAACGACGCCCTCGACGACGCCAACCTCCTCTCCGCCATCGGCGTAGACGCGCCGAACATCGGCGAAGTCGGGGAAGTGAATTTTCACGACCGGCTCGAACGGCAGGAAGAAGCCGCTCGCAACGCACCACCCGGGAGTGTCAACGGCCCCGGCGGCAGCATTATCGGCCCGAATGGGGAACAGATCCAGCCTCCAGTTGGCAGCCCGAATGGGGGGCGCTCACATCGGCACCGTAATCACGGCGTCCCGCGCCTCCCTCGCGCCGCTACCCAACGCTCCCCTCGCATCGAGACGCCCCGCTTCCCACGGGAGCACTTGGGGGGGAGGCCACGGCTGGGGCATCTCACCGTGCAGATCCCGCTCGACGGCAACGTGATCGCGCAGAAGACCGTCGACATCGCCGAGCTGGAGGCATCGCTGCGATGAAGCAGGTCCGCATTCTTGCCAAGGATCCCGACATCGACATCACCCTGCCAATGGGCGCCTCGCCGGCACAGATCGTCGGCGGTCTCGGTGGCTGGGAAGAAGTCGACCGCCAGGATGGCATCGCAGTCTCGGATTGGTCTGGTCAGTCTCTGCTGAAGCAGGACATCTCACTCCTGCTCGACGACTACCCGGCCGGCTCGATTGAGCGCGAGCTGAACACGCTGATGAAGATCGGCCGCGATCCAAACGGCGAGGAGAACGTGCCGCCGGTCTTCCGCGTCTATGGCCCCGTCTTCTACCCCGGGAAGGCATGGGTGCTGCCGGAGGGCGGCATCGAGCTCGCCGAAGGTGACATCGAGACGATCCGGCGTAAGGGCGACGGTGAGCTTCAGCGCCAAGAGGTCGTACTGCACCTCATGGAGTTTCGGCGCCCGGACACAATCAGGGTGCGGGGCAAGAAAAAGCGACGACACCGGCCGGCGACGGGAGGAACCGAAGCCCCCGGCAACACCTACACGACGAAACAGGGTGACACGCTGATCTCGATCGCCGCGAAGCTCTACGGCGACTGGAAGCGCTGGAAGGAGATCGGCGACAAGAACGACATTCGGGACCCGCACCGCAAATTGCCAACGGGTAGGAAGCTGCGCCTGTGAGCCCGGCCAGCGCGAAGACGCGGCCGAAGGCTGACCGCGTCCAGGGAATCGCCTCTGACCTCTCCGACCTGACCCTGCATGAAGGGAAGGCGCTGAGGGTTGTGTTGGGCGGTTCGATCAAGAAGACGCCGACGCTGACGCGCACGATCGACGGGGCCAGCTCGATCAAGCTTGCGGTCGACGACCCCGAGGACAAGCTGCTCGACGCGGCCCTGCTCGCCGAGAAGTTCGATGCCGAGTTGGACGATCTCTGGTTCCGCTTCAAGGCCGCGGACTACGACCATCCGCAGATCTCCCTCGTTCTCGAGGAACGTGCGGTCGCGAAGTTGCGCGAACTCAAGGGGCCGGTAAAGGCCTACGCGCACCGCGGCAAGCCCAATGAACTCACCCGTGCCGAGTTCATCATCGGCCTCGTCCGCCAGGTCAAGCCAGCGATCCCCTTCTACTGCCCGCAGCTCCACAAGCGGCAGCCGATCGAGAAGGAATCGCAGGGCAAGAAGGCCAAAGACGAAGCGAAGGCCAACCGCGGGAAGGGGCTGGGCGAGACCAAGGGCCTAACGGTCAAGGGCGAAAAGGCGACGCGGTCGCAGCTAGACGTCATCGACCGGGCCCTGCGTACGGCCGAGTCGCATGATTCGCCCTTCAGGGTCTCGGTCTCTCTGATCGCGGGGATCATCGTCGAGTCGCTCGCGGGCAAGGCCTCGTCCAATATCTTGCAGCTGATCCCTTCGACTGCGGCGGCGAGCGGGATCAATCCAGCCGACGTCGAGGCAGCGTCGGCTGGCTACCTCACCGGCTATATCGACGGCGAAGGTGGGGCGCTGGCCTATTTCCATTCGCACCCGAACGCCGAGCCGTTTGAGATCACGCAGGCGGTACAGCGCTCGGGCGCCGGCCTTGCTTCGAATGGGCAGGCGAACTACGGCCCGTGGGTGGCCGAGGCTCGCGAGCTGGTCGAAGCCTTCGAAGGTGGCAGCTTCGGGAACTCCCGTGAACGCGCCGAGCCTGTCACTTTCGAGGTCGAAGAGGACGAGAACTACTGGGAGGCGATCCAGCGACTCGCTGAGGACGTGAACTGGCGGGCCTTCTTCGTCGCCGGCCGCTTTTTCTTCATCGACGAGATCGAACTCTTTCGCGGGATGGTGCGCCTGGCGATCGATCGCGAGACGCCGGGCGTCGAGAAGGTCCGGTTCAAGTTCAACGTTGACCTCCCGGTCACCGATATCGAGATCGAAGCCTGGGCGGACCAGTGGTCGGTGCCGCCGGGCGGGGTCATCACCTTGGCTGAATACGGACCCGCGAGCCTCGGCTTCGGGGACGTGCCGGTCAAAGCCGACGCGAAGGGTTCCAAGGCAGGGCTGAGCTCAAACCGCAACGCGAAGACCCGCGAAGGCCGTGCCCGCTACCTCGTCGAGTCGGTCGAAGCGCCGCTGCGCGACGATGGCGCCGACGCACGGCTGGTGAAGATCAAGGCCCGGAAGCCCACCGCGCCGTTGCCCGAGCCTGCGGCGGAGAAGCGAGCCGCTAGCAGCAGCTCGTCGAGCGGCGGCATGGGCGAGATGGGCACGTTGGAGGGCACGCCCGAAGACATCGTCAACCAGGTCGTTGACTACGCCCACTCGCATGGCTTCCCCAGCGTCACGCGCGAGAGCGTGCGCCAGGCCAACGCCGCACACGGCCCGACGATCAGCGGCGGGACCTCCGACCATCAGGGTCCGCCCAACGTGCGCTGGGCCGCCGATATCTCCAACGGCGTCGAAACCGAGGAGGAGACCCACCTCGCCGCTGCGATAGCCAACGCCTTTGGCATCCCTTGGGACGGCTCAGGCCTCGTCACCCACACGACCGGCGGCTACCGGCTCCAGCTCATCTACCGCACGATGGAAGGCGGAAACCACTTCAATCATGTCCACTTCGGCTGCGCTGTCGCATAGGAGCTGAGATGGCTGACGCCGCCCTGCTTCACCCGCGCTCCGTCACGGTGCCGCCACCGGAGCTGCACGAGGCAGTGATCCTCGACAACGCCACCGAACTGGGTCAGGAGGTACGGGTCGAGGGGGCTTGGCTTGGCTCCCAGCTCGCCTCTGACCCGATGGGTTGGAGGCCCAGCTACGTAACCGGAGCGGGCGAGTTCTGGCCCAAGAGGGGAGACCGGGCGGTCGTCACCGCACATGCCGATGGTCCGCCGGTCATCATCTGGTGGGAGCCGGCGACAGAGCGCGAGCCCGATGCCGCCGGCGGCGGAGACGGGCTCGGGGTGATCCTGCACGGCAGTGACCCGGCAGTCCCCCGGGGGACGTCACATCCCCAGTACATCTGGATCGGAACCGTTACCCCGGAAAACATCGCCGCCTTCGACCTCCTGGCGAAGTACGGCTAGCAGGAGGGCTCAATGGCTAACAAACTCCGCTATGGCTGGGAGGCCGGAGACGAACCGGCGCCGACGACTTCCGGCACAGTCGAAACGGTTGAAACTCATCCGCGCACGGGAAGCAAATGCGGGAAGGTCATTGGCTCGGGTTACTACCAGTGGGCGGGTCTCGGCTATGTCCTCGATCGCGATTACTTCATCCGGGTCCCGTTCTATATCGATGGCTCACCAGCAGGTCTCGGCCGAGTCGCGCAGATCCTCACGGCCGCAGGCGGCGTGATCTGCAACCCCCGCCTCGATGCTGAACGGCGGCTGCGCCTCTACGACACCGAAGGCGAAGCACTGGGAAGCCCGTCGAGTGTGTTGGCCGTAGGTGGGCACGACCTCGAGATCCACGTCCGAGTGAACACCGAAGGGCTGGGTGTCCTGGGAGCTCGCCTGAACGGCACGGAGCTACTGCCCGACCAGGAAGCCAACGTAGGCAACGAAGCCATCGGGCGCATCCGTGCCGGCTTCGAGGGCAGCACGATTGAAGCCATCTACCCCGATGACGTGGGTGTCAACGACGACCAGGGCGAAACCGACAACACCTGGCAGCAGGCCCTAGCTCCCGGAGATCCTGTCGACCCGGTCAACGCGGGTAAAAAGCGGCGCCTGGGGTTCCCCTGGGGGGCCTACAACGTCAACAACACCCCGATCATGGACGGCGAGCACATCTACGCCATCCGCTGGGTGCCCGACGAAGCGATCACCCTGCACCGCTTCATCTCGGGCTTCAACTTGGAGGGCGTTGCCGAAGGGCCGGAAGAGATCAAAGGTGAATCCTACGGCGGGAAAGGCCGTGACAACGGAAAAAAAGGGAAAGGCTACGGCGACGGCGACGGCGGGATCATCTACGCACGGCTGGTCACCTGTAGGGCCAACGGCGAGCCGAACCTCTCCAACGTACTGGCCGAAGAGGAAGTCAACGCGGTCACCCGCTACGAAGAATCCCACGCCGAGTACGGGATCGCCGCCGGCAAACTGACCCAGCTCCTGTTCATGAACTTCGGCGGGGCGGCGCTGAAAGCCGACCAGATGTACGCGGTCGTGTATGGCAACGCGTCGCCCGACCCGCTCAAAAACTGGTTCTCGGTCAACAGCCCGGTCGTGCATGAGGACGAGGCCGGACCCAACGGCGAAAACACGCTGCTCAAGTACCCCGAGCCGGACGTGATGCCGATCTTCGGGCTGGACCCGCGGGAGGCATGCGCCTGGAGGCCCGGCGCCGACGAGGACTGGGTTTGGGGCGCGGCAGTCGGCGGGCCTGACGGGCTGCTGTCCGGCTACTACGACGGCATCGGCGCCGGAGAGGACGGGGTGCGGCTGCCCTGGTACGGCTACCAGCAGACAGCGGAAGGGCCTACCAAGGCCGTCCAGCCCTACTACGCCTACGAGGTGACTGGCTCCTACACGCTGCGCTGCAAGAACGTCGCGATCGGCGGCACGATCACCCATGCTGGCGGCTACGTCAAAACCGGAGAGAACGCTGGGATCGTCACGGTCAAAAACGTGCAGACGGGACAGACGGGCTCGGTGGACTTGAGCGCGGCCGGCTCGGGCATCGTCTACGACGAGCTCGACTCCCCCGTCGACCGTGACCCCGGCGACACGGTCCTCATTTCCTGCACCGGCAAAGTCTGCTTGCTCCAGGCCGACTCGTTCATCGACGCGACCTTTGGGGTGGGCGACGAAAACGGGGAGTTCCCGATCACCACGGACGGCGAGGAAAACAACGTTGCTCAGCTATTCGTGCTGCCCTGGCTGTACTACGAGACGGCCGACGCTGACGCCGAGCTTGCCCCTGGCCTCTACATCTGGGCCAACGATGAACTGGTGGCTCTATGACGATCAAAACCCCGCACTTCCGTACGCCCTTCAACGTCGTCGGCGGCAAGGTCGCCGAGGTCGAGCAGGACTCCGACCGCGAGATTGACCAGTGCATCGAGGCGGTGCTGCGCACGCCCGTCGGGGCGCGGATTGAGGACCCGGAGTTCGGCCGCCCAGACGAGGTGTTCAAGACGCTCGGCCCGAACCCGACCGCCGACCGCTACATCGCTGCGGTCGAGGAGGGGGAGCCGAGAGCACAAGTGCGCGGGGCGGCCCACGTAGAAGAGATGGCCGAGACGATTTCGATCACGCAGGAGGAGCCCGGTGTCTGAGTTCGCAGAGCTGATCGTCGACAACGACCCGACCGCGATCCTCGAAGGGATGCGAGAGGACATTCGCTCCCGCTTCGAAGACTGGGAGCCGGCCCGTGGGGACCTTGCCGACTGGATCATGCAGACGGGAGCCCGCGTCAACTCGATCACCCGCCAGCAGTTCGCGGCGATGGGCAAGGAGGCGTTCAAGAAGTTCGGGGAAACGATCGCCGAAGTGCCCCCCATTCTGCCCGCGCCGGCGACAGGGACGAGCACCTGGACGATGATCGACGACGCTGGCTACTCGATCCCGGCCGGGACGCTGGTGACCATTGCCGCAGCCGGGGACGAAACCCGCACCTTCAAAGTCGTGGCTGAAGTGACCGTGGCGCCGGGTGACACGGCGACCGAAGCGGGCGAGGTCGTTCTTCAAGACACCGAAGCGGGCGAGGCTGGCAACAACCTGACCGCTGACCCCGACCTGTCCAGCTCCCTGGCCTTCGTCGACTCGATCGAACTGGTCGGGGAAACCTCCGCCGGCGTCGATGCAGAGGACGAAGACGAATACGTCAACCGCCTGCGCGAAGAGCTGCAGCTCCGTTCGCTCTCCCTAAACCTCTCCCGCGACTTTGTGATCGACGCCCGCGCCGTCGCCGGCATAGCTCGTGCCCTCTGCATCCCCGGCTACGACGCCGACAAAGAAGAAGAAGACGTGCCCCTCACCTTCACAGTGGTGCCGATCGACGAGGACGGGATCGGCTCCAGCGAACCCGTGAAGGAAGCCCTGGCCGAGCGCCAGGAAGCCAAGCTGATCTCCGGCGTCAACTACTTCGTTGGCTCCCCCACCTACACCGAGATCGATGAGGAGGTGCAGTTCAAGGTTGCGCCTGGCTATGACCCCGAAGCGGTCAAAGCGGCCGTCGAAGCGCGCGCGGCAGCCCTGCTCTCTCCCGCCAACGCCGGCCAGCCCACCGCTGGTGACGCCTCCAGCTCATCGGACTGGGAGCCGATCGCCTTCGTCTACGTGAATGAGCACATCTCCGAGCTGGACAAGGTAGCCGGGGTCGATCGCATCGTCTCCGTGAAACTGGCCGAAGCCGGCGACGAACCCAAAGCTGAAGACGTGGCGCTCGCCGGTGTGGCGGCGCTGACCAAAGCGGGGACGATCACGGTCTCGGTGGCCTGATGGCGCGGCCCGTAGTCTCCGATCTGGCCGAGGACTTCCACGAGGCGCTGGGCTTTCACACCGAAGACGACGCCGAGCTGGACTACCCGCTGCTGCACTTCGTCGCCGTGCTCGTCGCTCCGCTCGAGCCGATATACGAGATCGTGCGTGAACGCGACGACTCGCCGCCGTGGGGGGTTCTCTTCGACGTGGACGAGTGCCCGGCCTGGGCCCTGCTGTTCCTCTCGCAGTTCCCCGGCGTCCTGCTGGAGCCCGGCATGACCGAGGAGCAGCAGCGTGACGAGATCCGGGCGCCTACCGGCTGGAAGCGTGGGCAGCCCGAAGCGATCCGCATCGCCGGGCAGCGCACCCTCACCGGGACGAAACGGATCGTCGTGCGCCCGCGCACTCCCGTCCCCGGCGTCCACTACATCCGCACGCTGAAATCTGAGACGCCCGACGAGGAGAGGACCCGTGCCGCGCTGCGTGCCGCGCTGCCGCCATGGGAGGTACTCGACTACGAAGCCTTCGACGGCCCGACCTACACCGACGCCGACGCTGCCTATGCCGACTACGACGCCGAGGACGAAGCGGTCGGCACCTACACCGAAGACCTCGAAAGCACCCTGCCCTAAAGGAGCCCCGCCGTGCCCGAGACACCGACGCTGAAACTCCCATACCCGCAAGGCTCCGACGACAACTTCCCGCCTGCCGATTTTCAGGCCCTGGCAGAAGCCGTCGAGGAGCAACTCCTCGACGTACCGCTCAGCCAGATTGCGGTGCCTGGGGGGAGCGACGGCAAGCTCGTCATCGTCAAGGACGGTGCTGCCGCCTTCGCGGCGATGTCAGGCGACGGGATGATCGACGAGGATGGGGTGTTCCAGCTCGGTTCCAAAGTGGTGGGGACCTCGGAGCTGGGGGACAAAGCGGTTACGACCGGGAAGGTCGATGACAAAGCGATCACGCTGGGAAAGCTGGCAGAAGCGCTTGGGTTGCCTAACGCCTATCTAGCCAACCCCATTGTCTCAGGCCGTGTTGCTTCGAACGGCAACATCACTTTGGGAACCGGTTTCACCGTTGAAATAGGCGGCACCGGTTTGTATCTCGTCAAACTGACCGCGGCACGCAGCACAAATCTTGTACCTATGGTCGCCTCCGCTGAAGCCAAACGCATCGTTCGCGTGGATGGCAACGCCACAAACCAAGAGTTCGTTGTCAAGACCGAATCGATAACTACCGAAGCGGCGGCTTCAGCAGACTTCCTGTTTTGGGTCCGAGCGAGTGAATAGATCGAAGCGGTAGGAATGAGCTTCGCTATTACTATGCAGATCGTAGCTCGCGCGACATTGAGGCAAGAAGCTGCGCATACCCCCGTCGTTCTTCCCTAACACCTCGCCAGCATTCGCGGCGGTGGCGCGAGCGCTTGATCTTGCGACAGCGACGAGCTTCGCGGGCTAGCGCTCTCCGGAAGGTTGCTTTGCGCTCTTCATAGGCGGCGAGGCGGTGGGCGTACGCGCGGGCATCGGCCGCTGCTTGCGACTCAGACGCGCACAGGATGCCGTGTGTGCCCCCGCTGTACATGATGCTGGCCGGGTCGTCGTTGTGGTGGAGCCCGATCAGGTGCCCGTACTCGTGGACTACGACTTCGCGCTGTTCGCACGCCTCCAGCCCTTCGGCGATGTAAACGCGACATTCCTCCTTGTAGTCGCCATCCTCGACCTGACCTGACCAAGTGCGGAGGACCCTGCCGCGTGCTTCGATCTCCTCTTCAGTTTTCAGTTCCCTGGTGAGTCGCGTCGTGCAGCCGACTGGCTGTGCGCCGCCCCACCACTGTTCGGCGTAGGCATAGTCAGCTTCAAGCTCGGGGGTGAAGGGAGCGGCTGGTGCCTCGAACGGCCCTGCCGTCAACACCAAAACCGCCAGGAGCACCACCCTGTACAGTCGCTTCGTCATCGGAAAGCCCTTTCTGATGGCCGGCCCCGGAGCGTCCTACCGCTGCCGGGGCGCCTTGGTTGAAGTGCGCCGAGGATAGAGAGTCGCCGCGCCACGCGCAAGACTCAGCTCGCGACCACGACGATGTAGGCGAAGAAGACCGCGGTGGCCAAGAGCGTCACGCCTATCCCGTGTCGATCCTTGCGCGCGATCAGCGCGAGCCCGATCAGGAAGCCAATAAACGGGATTACAAGCGCCAGCAGGTAGCCAACAATGGCCGTCCCGCTAATGCCCTCGTCGCCCTCGTCTTCGGCGGGCACGGGCGCTGGGGCTCCCTGCCGGTGCTCGGTCCACGCCTCGCCGTCCCACCAGCGCTGACGACCCGAGCCGTCGTCGTAGAACCCCGGCGGCGGAGCTGTTCCCTGCTCGCTCACGACCGCGACGGTACCAAAGCTCGAACGACCTTGGAGGCGCCTCTTGCCCGAACGAACTACACCCGGAGAGCGTGATGGCTGATGAGTCTCTCGACGAGTACCGCCTTGGGCAGGTCGAGAGCAGGGCTACGAACCACAGCAAGCGCCTTGCTGAACTCGAGAAGCGGGAGGAGGTCCGTGACGTGAAGATGATCGCGCTCAAGGCATCGGCTGACCGGAACTCGGCCCTGGTCGCGGGGATGATCCTCGCCATTGTCACGGCCGCGCTCGGAGTCTTCTTCGGGGTTGGGCGATGAACGAGCTGCTGAACCGCATCGCTGAGGCCGACCCCGACTTCGCGAAGTCGCTGCGCCGCAACCAAATTCTCTCTTACGCGTTCGCCGTGGCGGCGCTACTCGCCATCGGCGGTGCAGCCTGGGCGATCGGCGTCAACTTCAACCAGGGCAAAGACATCACCCAGGTCCAGCGATCGGCTTGCCAGGAGAAGCCTGCCGGCCGAGACTGCCAGCGCTCCAAGCGCCAGTCCGACAAGGCCCGCACGGTTCGCGACACCTGCATCGCCTTCTGGCGCGTCGGCTATCCGTGCCCCGCACCGAACTCCGGTGTGACCGTCCGCTCCATACAGGGAGGTGATGCCTCCCAGCCCGCTCAAGCGGGCCAGCCACCCTCGCCGGCCGAAGCCGGCGGCGAGCATGGGCAGGGGGCACACAAAGGGACACAAGGCGGGACAAGAAAGCCACCGAAATCTCGCGATGCGCCTTCTCATGCCGAACCTGAGCCGCCGTCAGCGGACACATCACCGGCCGAAACAGAAGCAGAAACGCCTGCGCCGGGCAACTCCGGTAACGGCGCATCGGCCGAACACGGCCTCAATGTCTGTGTCGAACTCGTAAAGAGCGCCTGCGTCAAGACAGACGTCGAACTTCCGTAAGTCCTCGCCGCCCTTGGCGGCCCATACCCGAACCGAAAGGAGCGCCACCCGTGGCCTCTCGAAAGACCCTGCTCGAAAAGCTTGCGCAGCGCCGCAAGGGGCGCAAGCGCCAGTTCAGACTCTTCCGCCGCACCCACGACCGCGGCCACCAGCGCAAGGCCGGCGAGCACGGCCGGGCGATGCGCAAGCTCGTCAAGCTGCTCGAGCGCAAGACCCCGCTGCGCCTGAAGGCCCTGAAGGTGGCCGAAAACATGGTCGGCGTCATGGAGAGGGGCGGGAACAACACCGGCCCGATCGTCGACAAGATCATCAAGGCCAACGGTGGCGTGATTGGAGAGCCGTGGTGCGGGGACGGAATGGCCTACTGCTACCGGCTCGCTGGTTCCAAGGCCGTGCAGCGCCTCTGGGCCTCGGTGCGTGCGCTGCTGGGCCTCTTCGGGATCCGGAAGACCAGCTCCCCCAAGCCCGGCGACCTGGTCCGTTTCACCTTCGACCACGTCGGGATGTTCGTTCGCGATCTGGGCGACGGCTCGATCGAAACGATCGAGTTCAACACCGGGGCTTCAGGCGCCGTCAGTGACTCCGCCACGGGCGGCGACGGCGTCTATCGAAAGGTCCGCGAGAAGAGCCTTGTCAACGACTACCTGCGCGTTACGCGCTAGGAGGAGGAACCACCATGCAGCCCTGGAACCGCAAGGTCAAGGTGCCCGCCATTGTCGGCACCGTCGTCACCGCAGTCCTGGCCGTCGCCGCGGGCCTCGGCGCCGCTGTCCCCGAGGCCGTCCCGATCACCTCGGCGGTCACGGTCGGCGTTCTCACCACGGTCGGCTACTACACATTCGAGTAGATGATTGGCTGTGCCCTCCCGCCCGCAACCCGGCACCGGCCCGGATTGCGGGCGGGGTGAACACCGCTGGCACCTGCTCTGGGCCGACCCGAAGTGGTCGGCCTACTGCTCGCGGTGCAAAAAAAGACGTCGCCGCGGTCGGATTAAATCGTAGATATGCCGCGCACCGGACCACTCTCTGAGCGTTTCTGGGCAAGAGTCCAAAAAGACTCCGCCGAGGAATGCTGGGAGTGGACTGGATATCGAAAGCGCGGCTACGGTCTCATTGGCACAGGTGAGGGTGCGCGCACGCGCGGCACCCATCGTGTTTCATGGGAACTTCACTTTGGGGACATCCCCGACGGGAAGCAGGTCTGCCATCGGTGTGATAACCCGCCATGCGTAAATCCTGCGCATCTCTTTCTAGGGACGGCGGCAGAGAATGCAGCCGACCGCGTTCGAAAGGGGCGCTCGCGTGTGGTCCGTGGCGAAGCCAACGCTAACTCTCGATTCAGCGATGCCCTTATCGCTGAAGTCAGAGCGAGATATCTGAAGGGCGAGACACAGATGGCGATCTCGCGCGATACAGGAGTCAGCCAGCCTTATATCTCGGAGTTGGTGCGCAACGTCAAGCGCACTGCGCCTTAGTTTCACCGGCCCCTGACCTTCACCTGAAAGCCCCCCGGCCGGATCCCGGTCGACGTGCGGGCGTCCTGCCAACGACGGAAGGAACCACCATCCGCCGCCTCACCATGCCCATAATCGGGGCCGTAGTCGTGCTCGCCATCCTCGCGAGCTCGGCCAGCGCCCTTCGAGTCAACACCCCGTTCGTCCCCTGCAAGAGCCAAGTCACCGCCGAGCTGTTCCGGCCCTTCTCGAAGAAAGTCTGGGACCTTGAGCGATGGCAGCGAGGGGCGCCGAAGACGTCGACCCTCAAGGCCTACCGGGGCAAGCTCCGCTGCGCCGCCGGGCCCGGGCACCGCGAGGCGATCGAAGCCCGCTGGGGTAGAGACCGCCTGCGCTACGGCCGCCTCCGCCACCACATGCAGTTCTGCCGCAGTGGCGAAGTCATCACCGGCCGGGTCTCCTACTTCAACGGGCCCGCGTCGACCACAGCCAGCGGCACCCCTGTCTCTACGCCCGGTCTCGCGCTGAACATCGTGCCGGGGACCGAAGCGGGCTGGCTCAACTCGACCACGCTGCGCTGGATGGACATGGCGCGAGCCGGTCACCCGCAGCTCGGCCGCACGACGATCGAAGGCCACACGACCGTGCTGCCGATCATCGACCTCGGCCCGCACCAGATCACCTACCGGGCGATTGACGTGACCGAAGCCGGCGTGTACCAGCTCGGTCTCTCGCCGACGGCGTTCCCCACGGACGTGATCGGGAGCGTGAAGCTGCTCCCGCCTGGCTGCATCTGACCTTCGATGTAGTCTTCAAGAGTCTCGGTAGCACGGACAGCCGTGGCGAGGGCTTCATCGCCCCGCTTCGGTTTTCAGCCCCTCGTCTCTCCGGAGACGGGGGGCTTTTGTCGTTCTTGGGCCCCGCAACGCGATCGACCCGCCTGGCAGGTTTCAAGTAGACGGGTCGATGCGCAGAGCGGCCGGCCCGGTTCCTCGCAGGCCCCCACTCGGTCCAGTCACCTTAGCGCCGATTTCAGGCATCGGAGACCAGTCTTGCCTCCCCGTCCTTGGGTACGCCGCCGTCAGGCCGAGCAGGCAATACGTGGATTCTGAGCGGGTTCTCTGCTGTATGCATTGGTGCTGCAGGGGGCGCCGGCTTCGCCATGGACATAGACCCCCTACCCAGACTTCAACAGATGGGCTACCACAGGCGCATTGTCAAGGAGGAGGTCCCTGAGCGCGACGAACTGATCCGCCGTGCTCGGAGGGCGCCTTGGAATTACACCGAGGAGGTGATTGCACGGGCGCTCGCGCTGAGCGAGACAAGGGTTGGCGAAGTCGCCCGGGCTGGACGAAAGTCCTAGAAATCACCGGTCACCGGCGAGTTGCGAAACGGGACCGTCTTCTTCCGGTACGGTCGCCCGCGTCATGGGAGGGATCAGACGACAGCGAAGGGGTGCCGACCTCCTCCCCTGCCTATGGGCGGTTTGGAGATCGGCACCCGCTATCGCGTCTTCATCGTCGAGAGCAGCGGAGCGACCAGATCGGTTTTCTGGATCTTCATGGGGCATCACCTCCCTTCCTCTGCCGGGGGAATGCCTTCTTTGTTATGACCAGAAATTTAGTGAAGAAAGTTCCACTGGTAGAGGTTCCCCCACCAAATCCGGGCCCCTCGTCTTTGGAGCGAATACGCTCTATTGCTCAAGCTCATAAGAAGAGGAGGAGGCATGGCGTCTAAGACCAAGAAGAAGGCAGTCACCGAAAACGACCTGGGCAAGGCGATCTCACATCCGCTGCGATCTGAAATCCTGACGATCCTCTCCGCGCGCACCGCTAGCCCAAAGGAAATGGCCGACGAGCTGGACGACACGATCGGCAACGTCAACTACCACGTCGAACAGCTCCTCAAATACGGCTGCGCCGAGATGGTCCGCCATCGGCCCGCCCGCGGCGCCACTGAGCACTTCTACCGGGCCACCGTCCGCAACTTTCTAAGCCTCGCCGACGCACAGGATCTCCATCCGGCCGTTGCCGATCACTACGCAGGCCAGGTGATGCAGGAGGTTTTGGGCGACTTCAAGAGCGCTGCTGCCGCGAACACGCTCCAAACCCAAGGAGACCTCGAGCTAACGCACGATGTCTACACCCTCGACGAAGAGGGGCGAAAGCGGGTGCTGGAAATCCATGACCGAGCCCGCATCGAATGCGAGAAAGAGGCCGCGAAGAGCGCCACTCGCCTGAATGAGATTGAGGCTTCAGGAGATCAGAGCTTTCCCATGTCGTCCTCTCACCTGTGCTTCGACCTGCCGACGCAGGGAAGTTGAACGAGACCCCTCAGGAAACCCAGTTTGGCAGCACACACCGTCGTCTGAAAGGGTCCACCACATCGAGATCGCAAAGCGCTCAAAGTCCTTTACCCGGTGGGGAACACCTGTTCGGGTTGAGGCGCTAAGCTGGGGCAACGAAGAGGAGGCAGGCAGGGGTGAAACAGGCAGAAGCAAGAGCACTACGCCGCTTGCAGCGGGCGGTCGAGGGCACGGCTGAAGAGCTTGAGCCGGGGTCGCCTTGGGCCGAAACGCTAGCCGCCCTCGGCGAGGAGCTACGAGACGGTCAGCCGTTCTTCTTCAAAATCGCCTTGGCCTCATCGAGCAGGTCGATCAGCGACACGCCGGTCACCTCCGCGTAGGCATCCAGGATCTCGTTTAGGGCACCGAACGCCCGAGCCTTCTCGAAGTAGCGGACCTTGTCCGAGGAGGCCCCTAGGGCCACTGCGACTTCCTCGCGGGACTTGCCCTGGTCTTCTCTTGCTTGCCTCGCGGCGTCGGCCAATGCCTCAATGAATCCTGCGCTCACGGGCGGAACGGTAGATCAATTTCGCACATAGCGGAATTCTCATAGAGAAATCCTCTTGCAAAATCTTCCGGAAGCTGTTACGGTCTCGCCATGATCGAGCAGCCGACGAACCGCCTCAAGGAACTCCGCGAAGAGAAGGGCTTGGAGCGCCACGACGTGTGCGCCCACCTCCGCGAGTGCGGGCTACCTGCCAGTGAAGACACGGTGCGGCGCCTCGAACGCGGCGAGGATTTGATCCCGACCAAGTACTTCGCAGCGCTGGTCGAACTCCTCGACTGCACCGTTGATCACCTGCTTGGACTGGACCGCAAGCCAGCCTCCAGTGGGACGAGGGCGGCGGCGTAGATGTTCGGCCTCCACTTCGTAAACGGCGAGATGTGGCAGAAGCGCTATCCGACCAAGGCGTGGGGGCAGAGCTTCCAGGATCAATGGCGGCGGCTCAACCCCTATGAAGATTGGCTCCGCGCCAACATCACCTTCGAGGCGGCGGCGTAATGCCTCTCCTCAACGCCCTAGCCGCCACGGTCCTAGACCTCCTCGAGGGCCTCGCCCTGGCCTCGGCCATCACCTGCGTCCTCTACGTGCTCTCGCTCATCGCGAGGATCGAGAAGACCGGCCCTGATCGCGAGTCCCACGAGCCAAAGGACCCCATCGACTTCTCCGGGGAGATCGGGGTCATTGGCGGCTCGCGCCGCGGTCCCGATCCGGTTCCTGAGACCCACCGTCTTCGCCGTACACGAGCTGGAGGGCACGAACTCTAGTGGCCCGCCATGAAAACAGCCCCCGCGCTGGTGAGACAGCCGAGGGCCCGACAGACAAGGAGAACCCCTTGGCTGCACCGTCCACCATACAACCCGACCAGCAGGCCCTCGAAAGGTTCGATGGCTGGGTCTCTGACTTGGAAGACGCCGTAGGCAAGGCCGACGCCAAGCTGGCCAAGATCGACGGCTTCCTTGACGAGGGCCTGCCGCAGTCCCTGGCCAAGAGCATCAAGAACCGGCTCGCTGGAATCAAGGAGCTGGTGCCTTCTCTGCGCGATGCAGCGCGGGTTGGGGGTGAGGAGTCGTGAGCGGGACGGCGGCCAAGGCACAGGCCAACGGCACCGAGCCGAACGCGGACACAGCGGTGGGGGGCAAGAGCCTGGCGGAGGCCTTTCTCGCCGCGCAGGCGGAGATGCCGCCGGTCGAGCCCGACAAAGAGAACCCGCACTTCAAGAGCAAGTTCGTCTCGCTCGGGCATCTCCTTTCCAAGGTTCGGCCCGTCCTCCACAAGCACGGGCTGGCGCTGGTCCAGGCGCCGGATCTCGAGGAAGGCAAGTTCGTTCTACGGACGACAATCCTGCACTCCTCTGGCGAAGAGATGTCGTTCGCCGCGCCGCTCAGCCCGGCCAAGGACGACCCTCAGGGACAGGGCTCGGCGATCACTTACATGCGGCGCTACGCGGCCGGGGCCGCACTCGCCATCGCCGACCAAGAGGACGACGATGGCAATGCTGCGGGAAGCAACGGCGGCGGGACTACTGCCGCCCCAGCCGAGCCGATAGTCCGACTCAACCCCGAGCGCACCGAGCGCATTCTCGGTGGTCTCAAGGCACTGAAGTTGGCGTACGGGCCGATCAATCTCATGTTCGGCGCCTGCGGTATCGACGGGCTGTCCACCAACACGCCTGAGGCCCTCCAAGAGCGCATCGCCGGTCTCGGTGAAGTGGAAGCCGACAAGCTGGAGGTCGAGCTGGAGAAGGCTGCGCAGGACCAGGCAGCCGAGGGCGGTGACTCCAATGCTGAGTGAGCCCACGATGGTCGGCCGCTTCGAGGAGCACACGCTCCCCAACGGGGAAGTCCTCTACAAGGAGCACCGAGGCGACAACCACTACTACCACGCCGAAATCAAACCGTCGAAGTCGGCGAAGGGCGGCTACAGCTTCGTCAAGGGGTCTACGCTGACTGGCGTCACAACCGCCGCCAAGCACCTTGATGGCGACGCGACCGGCCTGATGCACTGGGCCGCAGAGCATGACCAGAAGGGCGTAGCGAGGATCGCGTCTGCCGACCTCGACGCTGGATTCAGTCTCGACTGGCTCCGCTCGCAGGAGACGATCAAAGAGCGTCTGGTCGCGGAGGCGGCGACGTGGGAACACGAGCGCGACCGCCGATCCGACCAAGGCACAAACGTCCACCACGAGACAGTCTGGAAGCTCGCCACGGGCCAGGATGCGAGTCTCAGCGATCTAGCGGACGACGAGCGTGGCTTCGGCCAGGCGGTCTTCCGCAGCTTCCAAACGCTTGGACTGCGCGGCAAGGTGCGGCACGCAGAGCAGGTGACTGCCGACCTCTCGAACGGGATCGCCGGGACGTTTGACGTCTGGGCTGCCGAGGTCGAGGTCGCACGCCTCGCCTGCCCGAATGTGCGCGGCTCGCTTCCTGAGGCAATCAGGGGCCTCGATACCTTCCGGCTCCTCGCCGACTACAAGACCCGCGACAGGTCGGGCAAGGTCCGCAAGTCCGACCACGCCCAGGTGCGGGGGTACGAGTACTGCAACAGCACCTGTGGGATTGAGGAGAGTGACGCCCAGGCCGTGATCTTGGCGCTTCCCGATGGGGAGTGGGAGCTGTACTGGTGCGACGCCGAGCGGGGCGACTGGCTGGCGTCCATGAACGCCTGCCGCGCAGGTAAGCAGGTCGACTCGCGAATGCGGGCGACCGCGAAGGTAGAGAAGGAAGCTGCCGAGGCGGTGCTCGCATGACCACCTCAACAGAGTTGGTCCCGGTCGACGTAGACGCCCGCACCGCTGAGGTCGAGCGCCAGGTCGCAGAGGCCCGGGCACAGGCCGAAGCGATCCAGGTCCGCAACCCGACCGAGGCCGATCAGGCGGCTGCGCTGCTCCGCCAGATCGCCGCTCGCCGGAAAGCGGCCGAAGCTGAGCGCAAGGAACTGACCAGCCCACTGGATGAGGCCAAGCGTCGGATCATGCAGAAGTTCAAGGACGCGATGGCCCCTTACGACGAGGCCGACGAGGTCGTTCGCGAGAAGGTCAAGGCCTACACCGACGAGCAGGACCAGATCCGCAAAGAGGAGGAAGCCCGGCTTGAGGCGGAGCGCCAGGAGCGGGAGCGCCTCGCCCGCGAGGCCCGCGAGCGGCAGGAAGCTGAGGAGCGCGCCAAGCGCGAGCAGGCCGAAGCCGACGCCCGTGAAGCCCAGGAACTCGCTCAGGAGGCTCGCGACCAAGAGGAACGCGAGCAGGCCGAAGAACTCGCCGAGGAGGCCCGCCAGAAGGCCGACGAAGCGAAGACCGCCGAGGCGGCGATCTCCTCGCTGCCCGATGTGCAACTGCCCAAAGCGGTGGTGCCAGCGGCGGCGAAGCCCGAGGGCGTGTCCGGCACGAAGCGCTGGGACTTCGAGGTCACCGATCTCGCCGCGGTCCCCACGCACCTCCCCGATGGCGAGTCCCTGATCGAGGTCCGCTCAGGTCCCCTCCGCCGCTACATGCACGCCTACATCAAGGAGCACGGCCACCCACCGGAGATGGCGGGGGTCGAGTTCAAGCAGGTCGACGGGCTGGCGGTGAGGGGCTGATGGCGGTTCGCATCTACACCACGAACAACCGCTACCACGTTGCCCGCGAGAACTGGAGCAGCGCTGGCGCTGTCATGAAGGCGATCCAAGAGGGGCGTCCCATCCTCGTTGGGATTCGCCACCCTGGCCGAGAGGTCGTCTTCAACCCGGCGAACGTCCTGCGGACGGAGGAGCACTGATGTTCCCCTCGCCAGGCTGGCGCCACCCGATCCGCTGTCTCTGGGTGGCCATATGGAACTGGGGCGAGTTGACCGGGTATCTATTCGGAATCCCCTCACCCTGGCTCTTCGGTAAGTGCCTTGGCGGCAAGGGGAAACGGGTCTGCCCGGAATGCCATGCCGAGCCGCCATACAAAGGTGGCCGTTGCCTCACGTGCCGCGGGGAGTCAATGCAGTGACCACCTCCAACCGCTACCAGGCCATTGCCGAAGAGGCGATCCTCGACTACTTCCGCACCCACGAGGACCCCTTCCACTCAGACGACCTCTGGCACACGATCCCCCTCGAGCACAGAGGCGTCATCAGCCTGGCCGTCATGGCCCTGGTGAACAAGCGAGAGATCGTGAAGTGCGGCCGGCGGAAGTCGGCCATCCCAAGCCGCAAGGGTGCTGAGTCGAACGAGTATCGACTGACAGAACTCGGGCGAAACAAGCTCGTCGGAGTGGGGGGTGGCGGTGCCATGAGTGGCCTTTCGCCCGCTACCCCCCACTCAGGCGAGAACGCCGGGGTCGGCGCTGGGGATTCGGTACGAGTAGGGGGCTCCGAGTCTCACCCCTCTGCTCGCCCCAGCACCGATCCGGGCGAAGGCTCCTCGGCGGCAGGCACACTCCCAGCCGACGCCGCCGAGGAGCCCGCCCGCCTCTTTGAGGCTTCAGCACCGCCGTCTGCCTACGACCCCTACTCGGAGGCAGCTTGAGAGGCGATGCTGTGGTCACACCTCGTGCGACATACCAGGGGCCGCGGGGTCGTGCCCGGAGTAGCTACGCCGGCCGCGTGCGCGCCCGTGGGTGCTCAGGGAGGCCGACCGTGAGTCTCGATTTGCAGAAGCAGGTTTGGGATGACCCCGAGCCAAAGGGGTCGGCGAAGACCGTGCTGCTCCACCTCGCCTGGTACGTGAAGAAGGAGGCGTGGGACCGAGGCGGCAGCTTGCTTGCCTGGCCCTCACAGAACACGATCGCTGCCAAATGCTGCATCGCGCGCAGCACCGTCGAAGAGGCGCTGAAGGAGCTGGTCCGGCTCGGAAAGATCCGAGACAGCGGGCTTCGGCGTCAGCGCGGAACGGTCGTCTGGGAGCTGTACCCATCGACCGCGCCCGAGGTCACGGCGGGCTGGGAGCTTGCCGACCTGCCCGATGACCGGGCAGGTCACTTGCCCGACAGCCGGGCAGATGAGGTTGACATGCCCGGTAGCGGGGCAAGTGCAGAAGGGGCCAATGCCGACCTGCCCGGCTCCCGGCACGACCTGCCCGATCCACTTGCCGACCTGCCCGATGACCGGGCAGGATCCTGCCCGGCTCCCGGGGACAAGAGGGAAGGAACAGGGGAGAACGGAAGAGGGGAGAAGAGAGAGAAGGCGCGCGCGGGTGCGCGCGATCTTGATTCCAGTCCTGATCTCTCTGAGGAGTTGGTAGAGGTCGAAGCGCTCCTCGAGCATCGTCCGGGGGACAAGCTCCTCGGCGGCCGGCGAGAGGAGCTGCGGCAGTGGTTGGCTGTGGGGGAGGGGGCATCGTGCCAGTAGCCATCGATCGCGATCAGAAGATGGCCGCCCTCGCCCGCGCCAACGAGGTCCGCGCACGCCGAAGTGAGCTCAAGGCCGACCTGAAGGCCGGGGAAGTCCTCCTTTCCGAAGTCCTCCTTTCCGAAGCCGACTGGCTCCAGGGAATGCGGATCCGGGAGATCCTCCTCGCGACGCCGAAGATCGGAAAGCACAGGGCAGACAGGGCGTTGCAAGCCACCTGGCTCAGCGCGACGATCCGGCTTGGCAGGGCCTCTATGAAAAGCAGGGAACGGCTGCTCGAGGCCCTCGTTGAACGCTCGCCCAAGATTCGCATTGCGCCCGACTCTTGGAAGGCCGCAGCGTGAAGGTCCTCGTCGAGGTCTCGCCGGAATTCCTCGCCCAGCGTGGCGGTCGCTGCTCAGGGTGCAACGCCGCCATCCGCAAGGGCGAGCCAATCGTCGAAGTCATCGCCACTCGCAAGTGGGTGCACCCGGAGTGCGCTCCGGTTGAGGAGGTGCACCCGTGAAGTTCCGCTGCCCCCATGGCTGCGAGTGCGATCAGCCTAAGAGCAAAGGCCACCCCGGTATATGCCGAAAGCACGGGTCGACCTACGTCTACGACAAGGCACTCACCCGCTCCACACCCCTACGCCGCGTCTCCGAGAAGAAGGCGCCCGAGACTCGTAGGAGGGGGAGCACGCTGAAGCCGGGCCGTGGCTTCGCTGCCTCACCCGAGCAGCAGACGAAGGTTAAGAACCTCCCCTGCGTCAACTGCGGCGTCGATCGTTTCGAGGAGGTGGGGATCGACCCAGCCCACCTCTGGAGCAGGGCACGAGGCGGATGCTCGTCAGCCGATTGCGTGATCCCTCTCTGCCGTCGCTGCCACGACCTCTACGACGACCCCGAGCAGCCCATTGACCTGCTGCCGAAGCTGATCACCCGCGGCTACAGAGCCGAGATCGTCCACCCCTTCCTCGAGCACGGCATTCCGCTTAGGGAAGTTATGGAAAGGGTGACCGGGGCGGAATGGGTTCCGGCTCAGGCGCCTTCAAAAGACAACGATGAGGCGGCTATAGGGCTGCCCGAAAGGAGTACATCGTGAAAGCAGCACCATTGAGGCAGGGGGACATCCTGTTTGTCCCTGTAGAGAAGTTGCCCAAGGGGCTCACCGACGTTCCTCGCCAAGCCGGCCGAGTGGTCGTAGCCGAGGGTGAGATCACCGGTCACTGTCATGCGATCGACGCACCAGGAGCCACCTTCAAGGCCACCGATCTCACGGAGGTCCAGGGTCGGTTCTTGCAGGTCGAAGCCGACTTGGCCAAGCCGATCGACGCCTGGAAGTGTCGGAACCACGAAGACAAGATCGTCTGGGTTCCCGCTTACGTCGAGGTCAAGCGGATTGAGGCTGCCGACTTGGCGGTCATCGACCGCGAGGAGGTTCTCGGCGTCCCGATCACCCACGACGAGCACCTCCCGTTCGTCATCACCCCAGGCAACTACGAGGTCCGCAGGCAGCGCGAGTACGGCCAGGCCGGCGGGATCTCCTTCGTCGCGGACTGATGGCAACGGCAACAAAGAAGCGCACGAAGCCCCTAACCGCTACCGAGCAGCGCGCCCTAGAGGCCGCTCGCTCGGAGTGGCTGGCGGTCGGACTCTCGACTGAGCCTGCAGATCGGCCTGAAGCCGAGGCCGCCGTCAAGGATCTCTACGCCGTCATGGGCTGGAAAGAACCCATGACGATCTGGATGGAGTCGCCGCTGGGCGGCTGCGTGGCGTCGGCCTGGTTCGAGGAGGTGGTGAAAAACGGTGACTTGAAGGGCCAACTTCGGGGCCAACTTTGGGGCCAACTTGGGGGCCAACTTCGGGACCAACTTGGGGGCCAACTTCGGGGCCAACTTGGGGGC
>Ga0157380_10000310_pt1 | contig 29448 bp, 27 predicted proteins | sample S35metaG_FD_119757 | JGI IMG/M metagenome (GOLD analysis project Ga0157380, IMG submission 119757) | Switchgrass rhizosphere microbial communities from Kellogg Biological Station, Michigan, USA - S3-5 metaG | ecosystem: Host-associated > Plants > Roots > Rhizosphere > Soil | place: USA...
CTCCGCGTAGAAGGTCCGGTAGACGAGGATCTCGTTCACGTCGAACATGAGCAGTCCGGTGGCGGCGAGGTTGTCGCGCATCCCGCGCAGCGCGGCCTCCAGTTCGTCCACGCTCAGCAGGTAGTTGATCGCGTCGTCGAGCGTCCAGACGAGGTCGAACTCTCCGAGCCTCGGCAACTCGCGCATGTCGGCGACCGATAGCTCGACCGAATCGCCCACCTTCTCCCTGGCCAGTTCCACCATCGCCGGGGAGAGATCGCAGGCGGTCACCTGCCAGCCACGCGGCAGCATAGGAAGGAAGCTCTTGCCGGTCCCGCAGGCCACGTCGAGCAAGCGCCGACCCGTGAGCCCATGGCCCTCGAGGATCTTCAGCAGATCCGTCAGCCAGCCGTCGTAGTCGTGATGGGCGGTGAAGTCGTCATAGACAGGGGCCATCGCCTGGTAGGTGTCCAGCGCCCCTTCCCCTCCTGAACCCACGGACGTTGCATCCATGACCTAGAAGACCGGCCGTTTGCTCAAAAAAGTTCCAGTGTTTGACCTTTAGGCGAAGTCCTGCCCTCAAGCCTCACCGAGACTTGGTCGTTGACAGCAGCGGAACGGTTGTTGCACAGGGCTGAATCGTCATCGCGGTCACCTCCTCAGACGGTGAACCTGGGCAGGACTTGGCGGCGTCAGCTCGGCCAAGTCCTGCCCTCGGTCCTCATCGGTTCTTGAAGCTGGACAGCAGCGGGGCCACCGTCGGGCATGGCTTGATCGTCATCGCTCTCACCTCCCTTTCCATTGCTTAATTTTTTCTGAGTATTTCGAGATGACCTTATCAATCGGAAAGCGCTGTTACGTTGCAGAGCGTTAGTCGCTATTTTTTGCGCAAACAACAGCGCCAGTCCGTTTTAGGAAACTTGGAGTACCGGAATGGCCGCGGAGAGGAACTCAGGTGGCAGAGAGACTGCAGCAGAAGGCAAAGGAGAAGCAGAAGCTTTCCCTCAAAGAGAGGCTCCTCAAGGCGCTCCAGCATCCCCTGCGCGCCAAAATCCTCGCCTACATGAACGACCGCGCCTGGAGTCCCAGGGAACTACAGCGAGAGCTGGACGAAGGACTCAGCCAGGTCAGCTACCACGTCAAAGTTCTTGCCGACTTCGAGCTGATCGAGCTGATCGGGACCGAGCCCCGTCGGGGTGCTGTCGAGCACTTCTACCGTGCTGTCGAGCGAGCCTTCATCCCCTCTGACATGGCGAAGCACATCCCTAAGTCAGGACAGCGCATCATCGGGGACGACATCCTGGAGGAGATCGACAAGGACATAGGCGCCTCGCTTAAGTCAGGCAAGTTCTACGCGCGCGACGATTGGCACACCAGCTGGACCCCAGCGGACCTGGACGACCAGGGATGCAAGGACGCCGAGAAGCTGGCCGATGAGTTCGTCGAACGCTTTCTCGAGATCGAGGCCGAATCGGCCACCCGGCGGGCGCAAGGCAAGGGTGACGGCGAACACATCGCGACCAGCGCCGCGGTCTTGGTTTTCGGTTCCGAGCGTGGCGAGAAGAAAAAGGCTCCGTCGAGGAAACGAGTCAAGAAGTAGTTACTCAGGACGTGACCGGAAGAGAACGGGCCGAGTAGCTCAGGCCGAGCGTTCCGCGGAGGCGAGCCAGCGCCGCTCCTTGGACCGCATCACGGGCGTGGCGAGCAGGCTGCCGAGACGGCGTTGGGCGCTGCGCGCCCAGGAGTCGTGCCCGGCTGGCAGCAGCTTGGCGAGCTGGCGGTACTCGCGTGAGACCTGACTTCCGCGGAAGGCCGTGGCGATCGCGTTCAGCAGGTCGGCGGGCTCCGCCACCGTCGTCTTCGCGATCTCCTCGCCCTCGACTGTGATCCGAAGCTCCGCTGGGTAGCTGCGGGCGGGCGGCGGCTGTAGCGGCGCGGCCAGCGCGGCGGCAATCGACTCGCTCAGCACAGCGCGCACCGCCTCGACCTCGCGCGAGCGCGCCCGTGCCCGGCCCCGGCCCTCCTTCGTCTCGACCAGACGGGCACTCCCCATCTCGCTCTCGCCAAGCTCCTCGAGCATCCAGCGATCGCCGGAGACCGCGAGGATCGGGATCCCCTCCGCGGCAAGCCCCTGTGCGTAGACCTGCACCTCGCTCAGCGACTCGCCGTTGAGCAGGACCTCCATGTCCCAGATGAAGGTGTGGGAGCAGAACGCCCGCGGGTTGGGGGTGCTGGCGTGGTGGCCGATCAGCACCACCGCGTCCAGCGGGCCGCCGTTCGCCTTGGTCATCGACGGATCCGCCTCGGCCAGCGCAAGGTCAGCTATCGGCCGGACCTCGACTCCACCGGGCATGCGGTCGCGTTCGATGTTCGTGCCCACCATGTGCCAGTCGCCGACCGAGATCCGTTCGGCCCCGCCATCGCGGAGCGCGCCGACGACGGTCAGCACCTCATCGGTCATCAGCTGGCGGCCGCGTGCGTAGGCGCCGGGATGCGAAGGCAGGCAGTCGCCGGAGTCGTCGATGCCGGCAATCCCCTCCATGTCCGCAGCGATTAGAACGTTCACTCTGCACCAACCCTATTCGACACCGTGTCGCCCGCCACCATCGAGTAGACGACACAGTCGAGCTGGCGGTCTCCGACGCGCTCGACCCGGCGCATCGTCGCCTCCTCGCGAAAGCCGAGCCGCTCCGGGATCGCCCGGCTGCGCAGATTCTCCACCGCGGCTCGAATCTCAACCCGGTTCAGCTCCCAAACCGAGAGTGCATGCTCGGTGAGAAGTCGGACCGCCGCCGTCATCGTGCCCCTCCCCTGCCGCTCCTCACTCAACCAGTAGCCGATCGAGGTGCGGCGGCTGTCCCAGTCGACGCCGTGGTAGCCGACCACCCCAACGAGCTCGTCGTCCACGATCAGCGCGGCCTGGAATCCGCCGTTGCCGGCGAGCTGCTTTCGACTGCGACCGATGAAGTCCACGGTGTGCTCGAAGGTCTGCCCCGCGGCCCAGGGCAACCAGCGCGAGAGGTAGGGCCGGTTCGCCTCGATCAGCCCGTGAAGCTCCTCCGCATCGGAGCTGCCCAGCAGCCGCAGGTACGACCCGTCCGCGATCTTGAGTCTTCCCATCTGCATGAAGTGTCATCGAAGGCGCAACCGGATGAAAGTAGTGTGGTCCCCCGCGTGGCACGCGACGACTTCTACGCCTCGCCCCTCGGGGCTGCCTACAGCGCCTACATGGAGGCGGCCGCGGATCAGCCGAATCATCGGACGTAGCGTGTGGGGCGGCAACATGGGCCGCTACTACGAGAACATGAACGCGGTCGGCATCGAGCGGTCGGGCCCGATGCTCTTCTTCGTGCAACCGCCTCCGCGCGGCTCCGCGGCGTTGCGGGAGCGGTTAGCTCACCCTCCCGATCCACACGATTCCCGCGATCGAGGCGGTGGCAAGCAGGGCAAGCGCGATGTCGGTTCTGCGCTCGCTTCCATTGCTCGTCATCGCATTAGTAAGAACACCGTGGCACCCGAAGCGATGCTGTGTTCAAGCAAGGGCCATCGGCGACCGATAAATCCCTCGTTGGGAGTGACGAAGTGACATCGATGCCGCCGCCCGGCCACGGCGACCGCCCCCGCGATAGCTGGGGCTGGGTGGCCCCTGAGGGAAAGGCCTCCACACCCTCGTCGCCGCCTGACTCGCCGCCAAGCCTCGATCCGCTCTCGCGCCGGCTGCTTCAAATCGCTGGCGCCCTCTCGGGAATCCTGATTCTTCTCGTCGCTTACACCTGGAGCCGCGACGAAGGCGAGCACTCGCTCAACCCGATCGCCGAGGCCGCCGCGCGCACTCAGGAGGCTCCTGGCGCGAGCTCCGAGATCCACGCGGTCTACTCGATCCCCGGCGCTACCCGGTCGATCTCGATGCACGGGCAAGGCGTCTACAACGGCCACACCGACCGCAGCCGGGTGACCCTGATAGTTCCCACGCCAAACGGTGAGGTGACGATGGAAGGGATCGGCGATGACCGCACCACCTACCTCCGGTCGAAGCTGTTGCAGCCAGGCCTCCCCCCTGACGACGAGTGGATGGCGATCGAATCCGGACTCGGGCGGTCGTCCGAAACATCCTTTGCCAGCAGCTCCGGCCCCGACGCCCAGCTCGAGCTCTTGCGAGCCGTATCCGGGGATGTCGAGACTCTCGGCGAGGAGACGATCGGCGGCGTTGAGACAACGCGCTACCGAGGCAGCTTCGACCTGCCCGCGTACGCCCGCTTTCTCCGCGAGGGAGGCTCCGACGCGGCCGCCAGGCAGTACGAACGCCTCGCCGAGACGATGCCTTCCACCACCGAGGTCGAGACCTGGGTCGACGGGGACGGACTGATCCGGCGGGTGAGGCTGGCGATGGATTTCAAGGACCCGAGGACCGGGCTGATCAACTCGATGGACATGACCGAAGACTTTTCCGATTTCGGCGTCGCCCCCGACATCGCGCTTCCCGACCCCGCGGCTGTGTTCGACGCGACCCCGCTTGCCCGTGCCGAACTCGGCCTTCTCGACGGCTCGAACGAGATGCCCCCGCTCGCACCTGCGGGGACCCCCCTATCGCCCCGTGCCTTCAACTCCAAGGCCCAAGGGATCTGCGCCAGCGTGGAACGCCGTCTCGAACGCATGGGCAAGCAGGCAAAGCCACTCGTCGAGAGGATGAAGAACGCGATTGCGCAGAACGGACTTGAGGCACGGTCGAGCCTCGAAGCCATCCGTGCGGCGGTCGACGGCTACTACGAACCGATGGCCCGGGCCTTTAAACACACGGTGTCCCAATTCGCGCAGATCGCCCCACCCGCAGGAAAAGCGGTGGATTTCCACCGCCTCGTGCGCCTCTCCTCACTCCAGATCGAAATCCTCGTGGCGGAGAACCGCGCGATGCAGGTGGGCGAGTACTCGCTCTCAAAGAACCTGTCGGACCGGCTGGAGCACCTGTCGCATCGCACCGATCGAATCGCCGAGGAGCTTGGCCTCGACGATTGCGAAGGCGGCGACTCCGCACCGAGCGGACAGCCGGCCTAACCAGCAAGTAAACGGGTCAGCTGAGCAACATCGCCTACGCGTTACTCACGGGCGGCAAGCTCATCCCTACTCGTCGGAAGGCTCTTCGCGTCTGCCTCTACTCCAGCGATTGAGTCTCCTGCCCGACCAACCCCCCTACTCGGGCAACACGATCCACCCGGGCGAACCCTGAGGTGCGGCGCCGCCCCGGCGGGCGCCGATCCTCCACGCCTCCGGCCCTACGCTGACACCAATCGACCCTCGGAGGTTGCAGCGGTTATCCCGCAAGTCCAGCGCGATGCCCTCTCCGCCGATGGCATAAACGCTCAAGTTTGTTGAAACCGGGATAAGGGAACCGATTGCAAATCAGCAAAGCCCGCGCGCAGTATGTCCGTTGGCTGCTTGCGACCAGGGACCTCTCGCCTCACACGATCCGCGCCTACGACAGCGATCTCGCCAGCTTCCAGCGATACGTCGGCACTGATATCGACGTCAGCGAGATCGACCGCGACGGGCTGATCTCCTTCGTCGAGGAGCAGAAGGCCGACGGCCTCTCGCCCGCTTCCTTAAGGCGCCGGGCATCGGCGTTGCGTGGCTTTTGCCGTTGGCTGCTGTCCCAAGGGCTCCTAGGCACAGACCCTTGGAACGGCGCCAGCCTCGCACTCGGCCGCTCGCGCACGCTGCCACGCGCGCTCCCCGCTCACGAACTCGATCGCCTGATCAGGTTCCTCAAGCTTGCAGCCCATGTCGAGCGAAGCGGAACGCCCAATCCTCGGCTGATCACGAGGCGACCCCACGAGTCGACAACCCTTCTCGCGGTCGCCCTGATCGTCGCGACAGGGGTGCGGGTCAACGAGGTGGTCGGGATCAGATGCCACGACATCGACCTCCCGGGCCGGACGATGAGGCTAATCGGAAAGGGTCGCCGCGAACGACAGGTATTCCTCACGAACGACTGGATCACAGACCTCACCGGTGCTTACATCGACACCCGCTCCTCGCTAGGCGTCGGCCACTCCCGCCTCCTCTTCAACCTTCGCTACGAGCCACTCACCCCGCCCGCGATGCGATCCCGCCTCGCCAAGGCAGCCCATGCGGCGGGTCTCACCACACGCGTAACACCCCACATGCTGCGTCATACCGCGGCGACACAACTGATCGAGGCCGGGGTCGACATCCGCTACATCCAACGCCTCCTAGGTCACGCCAACCTCAGCACAACCGAGATCTATACGCACGTCTCCAATCAATCGCTCAAGCGCGTCGTCTCGGACGCCGACGTCCTCGGGAGGCTTGCGAAGGCGCGATAACTAGGGATTATCACGCGTGCCGCAGGTCAGCGTGATCGTTCCGATCTTCAACGGTGCCACCTACTTGCCGTTGTTCTTCGAATCGCTTGGCGGCGCGCTTCCCGAGGGTTCCCAGCTGATCCTGGTTGACGACGGGTCCACCGAGGCCGTGTGGGACACCGTTCCGGAGCTCGGGCGGGCCGCATCGGTCGTGCGCCTACAGAACAAAACAAATCTCGGTTACTCCGTGGCCGTGAACCGCGGCTTCGAGGTGGTGACGGGAGACATCGTCGTCCAGCTGAACACCGACCTCATCCTCCAGCCCGAATGCATCACCGCAATGGTCGATTTGATCGAGCGTGAGGACCGGGTGGGAATCGTCGGGTCCAAGCTGGTCTTCCCGACCAACGGCCTCGTCGAGCACGTCGGGCTGGGCTTCGGAAGGCTGACCAAGCGCCGCGTGTTCGCCCAGCTCCCCGAGGCCCATCCTCTCTGCAGCCGAACCCGGGAGTTGCAGATCGTCTCCGGCGCCACCGTGGCAATGACGCGGCGAGTCTTGGACCAGCTGGGGCCGCTCGACGAACGGTACTTCAACCGCAACGAGGATCTCGACCACTGCCTGCGGGCACGTGAACAGGGGCTGCGCAACTTCGCTTGCGCCGAGTCCGTGGCTCACCATTGGAGGAGTCAATCCGGCCCGTCGCGATTCGCGAGGATCACGGCCTCTGACTCGCTGTTCTGGTCGCGTTGGGGATCTGGCTGCGAGACCGACCTCGGCCGTTTCGTTGACGAGGCCCTGGAGCACGTGCTTCGGGAGTCCCCGCAGCTGGAGAGTCGTCGATTCGAGATCATCGACCTGTCGCGAGGTGTCGACCAGGCGACAGTCGTCGACCGCCTCAACCGCCTCTGGCCAGGGGTGGACAAAAAGGTCCGGGGCTTCCGGCAGATGAACAACCCCGAGGACCGGTTCTGGTTGCCGCTGCTGCTGCCGCGCCAGTTGGCGACCGAGACGACGCCGTTCATCTACCTGGTTGACCAGTACCGGGAACTCGAGGAGAACGCTCTCTGGTTTGAGAACCGACAGCGCTTCGTCGAGGACGAGCTCGTCGTCGATCTGGACGCCGTGGTGTTGCGCACTTCGGAGCTATTGCGCTGAGATGATCAATCTGTTCGAGCCATGCGTCGGCGACAGCGAGCTGGCCGCGATCAAGGATGTGTTCTCCACGAGGTGGCTGGGCGCGGGTGACCAGGTCGAGCAGTTCGAGCGGGCGTTCGGTGAGTACGTCGGCCGGCCGTCGGAGGAGCTTCTCGCCGTAACGAGCTGCACCGAGGGGCTCTTCCACGTGATGGGGGCGTTGGGCTTGGGGCCCGGGGACGAAGTGATCCTCCCCACCGTCAGCTTCATCGGTGCCGCTCACGCGGTGCGCAGCACCGGCGCCCAGGTCGCGCTCTGCGATGTCGATCCCGTCACGCTGAACCCAACCGTCGCCCAGGTCGAGCGCGCGATCACCCCCGCTACCAAGGCGGTGCTCATCCTTCATTTCGGGGGCGTGCCCGGCGAGATCGCCGAGATCGCCGACCTCGCTCGACGGCAGTCGCTACTCCTGATCGAGGATGCCGCAGTCGGCTTGGGATCCAGTGTGGCCGATCGTGCGTGTGGAACTCTGGGTGACATCGGCCTCTGGTCCTTCGATGCGATGAAGGTGCTCACTACGGGTGACGGCGGCATGGTGTGGTGCGGGGATGCGGCCAGGGCCGAGCGGATTCGAAGGAGCGTGAAACTAGGTCTCGGCGCCAGCGGCTTCCGCCAGCGGGGCGAGTCATCCAACTGGTGGCAGATCGACCCGGCGTCGATTGGCCGGCGAGGGGCAATGAACTCGATTGCGGCCGCGATGGGCTTGGTTCAGCTCGACCGATTGGAGGGCTTCCTGCGGCGTCGCGGGGAGATCGCGTCCGCCTATGAAACCGGACTCTGCGATATGCCGTGGATCAAGTTGCCGCAGTGGCCGACGGTCGGAGCAGCGAGAGCCTTCTACTGGATCCAGCTGGACCCGAATGCGCGAAACCGGCTCGCTACACACCTGCTGGAGCACGATATCTACACGACCTACAAGTACTGGCCTCTGCACCGGACCAGGATGTATGCCTCCCCGGAGGGCTTCCCCGGTGCCGACCGGGCGGCGGAGTCGACCCTTCTGCTTCCCCTGCATCAGGGGCTCTCCGACGAGGACGTCGAGCGGGTGTCCAGTGCCATCCGGACATTCGATGCGTCGCGTCAGTAGATGACGTAGTCCTCACCTCGGATCCGCAGCCACTCGTGGCTGCGGTAGGCGCCGCTGTCCTCTCGGAGCTCGCCCGCTTCAGCGTCCTTGAAGGAGCTGCGCAGCTCCGGATAGCGGACGAGCGCGGTGTGCCCTGCATTGTCGCCCCCCATCACTAGGAACCGAGCTGCCTGGGCAAGGGGAACCCTGACCAAGCCGAAGCGGGACGATCGATCCGGCTGCGGGTAAGGCGACAGGGTGTCTTCCAGGATCTCCAGTGCAGCACGAGAGTGGTTGCAGACACTCTCTGTGACCTCGTCGTCCGCCTGGTACATCGCCGTGGCGAGGTTAATGTGCGCACGCCACAGCGTCTCCATTTTGTGCCCGCGGGAGGCGGCGGCTACGGCTTGCGCGAACCAGGTGACATCCTCGCCGTCCCCATTCAGAGCGCTGACAATCCCGCGCATCAGGGCGGCGGCCCCCGATAGGGGATACTGGCCGACCTGAAATGAGGTGGTGAACACCCGATTCAGGATCTCCCGGGCCTCAACCAGCTGCTCTGAGCGTCCGTTCGCGCCGCCTCGCTGGTACGCGCGTAGGGCCAAGGCCATTCCCAGGTTTATCTCTATCGCGTGCCGCGTCTCGCTGAACTCAGGAGTGGAATCGACTTCGGCCAGGCAGTCCCTCAGAATCGACTCTGACATCTCCGGGTCTCGTGCCAGCAGAATGTTGGCGTAGGTGCTCACGACCCGATGCGCGAGTGGAGAGGAGGATCTCCGCGCAATCTCGACCGCGCCCTCGGAAGCTTGAAGTGCATCGTCGATCCTCCCGGAGAGCGCGAGAGCTGACGCGTACGAGAAGCGCGCCTCCATCTCCAATGACTCCCATACGGCACCACCCCGCAGGGCCTCATCCATGAGCAGAGCCTCGATCGCGGCCACAGCTCGGGCCGACACCTCGGATGCCATTGCCGGCTGGCCGTCGTTGTAGAGGAGCTGAGATCGGAGAACCTCCGCGGTCAGCCGCCGACGCTGAGTCTCCGCGCCGTTCTGGGGCGATTGTGAGTCGACCCGTGAGAAGCGCTCGTCAAGCCGCACCGAGAGAGCCTCGAGCCGCCTGGCAGCCTGGGCCCGGTCGCTTCCGAGCAGCTCCCGAATCAGCTCGAGCTCGTCGTCGCACAGGCGGAAGAACTCCTCGATGCCGGCCGGCAATTCGACGTCCTCGTCCCAGGCGACATCGAGAGAGGTGGTGGCGATTCGTCTCGAGAGGAGCTGATCGCCGCGCTTCCTCGCATCGCCCAGCGCGGACTTCATCAGCTCCTGGGCCCCGTCCACTTCCGGTTCCGGCAGCGACAGCAGCGCCCGCGCCCGCCTGAAGCGATCGGCGGGGTTGCGTTTCCCAGCCAGCCAGCTCGAGTACGCGCCGACCACTCGCTCGCGATCCGCCGCGGAGACTTCGAACTTCCGGATCGAGCGGAAGTAGTGCTCGTGACGGAAGGCGACTTCCCGCTCTTCGCCTCCTCCGGTCCACAGCATGTCGGTGGCATCGACGTCCCGCAAGGACACTTGCGGTGCGAGCTCCTCCCATAGACGGCGAAAAAGAGGGGTTGGGATTCGGTCCTCGAGCAGGGCGGCTGCCCAGATCAGCAGAGCCAGCTCGGGCGCCCGGTCCCGCAGATAGCGCCAGCGCAACTGGATGGACTCGAACACGGTGTCCGGGAGCGTGGGGGGGCCGAGCTCCGGCCGGATCAGATAGAGCAGCCCGGTTCTGGGGTTCTGGCCGAGCACGCCGGACTCCTTGAGAATCCGCACCTGCTCAAGTGAGTGGAAGGGGTTTCCCCCCGCCGATTGGAAGACTCTCTCAACCAGCTCATCCTGGAACCTGAGCAGGTCGGCACCGGCCCTTCCGCCTTCGTATTCGTGCTCGAACAGGCGGCGAATGAAGGCCAGGCCATCCTCGGGCTCGAAGGCCGTGCAGGTTACGATCGGGCAGTCGAGCTTTTGCAGGAAGGCTTCGAAGTGCCGGGAGGACCACCCCTCCCCGCCGGGAGCCTGCCGCTCTTGAACGCGCCCCTCCAGCACGAGCAGAATGCCGCTCTTACGGTGTCTCTGTAGTGATTTGAAGCTCCGTTCGAGCTCCCAGATGAGCTTCTCGAGAAGCAGGAGCACGTCGGCGCTGCACCAGTGCAGATCCTGCAGGTGGACGATCAGCGGCGTCCGGCTGCCTCTTGCCACAATCAGGACCAGAAGCGCCGCGAGGACGTAGCGGTCGGTGACGGGCGCCGACCGCTGGTCGGCGGTGCCGAAGATCGCGCGGATCGCAGCTTCGGCTTTCTCCGCGGTCACGGGGTCGTATTGCGTGATTGCCTCAATGACGCGGTCGGCGCGATCCGCAATGCTGAAATCCTCTCCGACCAATTCCGCAAAGAGGTCAGCGAGTAGTCGGTAGGGGTCGTCGAGGATCTTCGCCTGCCGAGCCGTTACGACAGTGCACCCGAGGCGCCTGCGATCCAAGGCGAACTCCTCGCACAAGCGGCTCTTGCCGCTGCCGCCGGCGCCCACCACCCCGGCGACGGCCACGCCGCCGCCGAGCGCGATGTCGTATCCATGTTCCAGGCCAACCCGGGCTGCGCGGAACGGCGGCTCGTAGAACCGTGGACGCATGTTCTCAACGACCCGGACGCTTCCCAGAGCGAGCCACTGTGCGGATTCGGAGGGTGCTCCCACGAGAACCTCGCCGAGGTCAACCTTCCCCACCGAATAGGTGAGCATCTCGAGCGAGCGCTGCACCCCGATCGGTCGCTCGGGATCGTCGGGTGCCGCAAACTCGACGCCCCGCTCTCCGTCGGCGCCGATCGGGCTGAGCAGGGTTACCGGCCGATCGTCGTTCTCAGCCCCCGGACGCCAGATCAAGCGCAGGCCCGCGGTGGAGGCAGGCAAGAGGCGAGCATTCACAGTGACACTGAACGGCTCACCGGCAAGCACCCCTCGCTCCGGAGTCGAGATCTCGATCGACCCTTCGGGAATCGCACCCCCAGACGCGGCGAAGTAGCTGAGGATCTCCCCGACGTCGGCCTGCTCCAGTACTCCCTGCCGCTCTCCCTCGTCCAGAATCTCGCTGAGGACTGCGAGGTGGCAGTGGATCAAGCCTTCGATTTGGTCTCTGTGGAGGATGTGGCAGTGACGCCTGCGCTCCCTCTCGATGAGAACTCGCGCCTCGTCGATCCGATGTTGGTCGACACGTGCGGACAGGGCGACGACAAAGAAGGTCGGGTTGATCGAGTCGGCCATCCGGGTCAGGCTGCTTCCGAGCGCCGCGATGACGTCCTTGACCCTCTTCTGCTTCTTGCACTGACCGCCAACGGTGATCGCCGCAGCGATGCCGAGTTCCTCGTCCTGGAATAGCTGCCCTCTGCCTATGAAGTCCGACCCTTTGTCGCGTCCGACAGGAGTTACGCACCACTCGTACTCGGGACAGAGACGAGCAAAGATCGCCGCGACGAGCAGCTCGAAGATCTGCAGTTTCGGGACGGAACGCGCCTTGGCGCTCTTTCGCACCGTTACCCCGAAATCAACCCGAGGATCCCATTCGATGTTGCGGATGAGCTGATCCCAAACGCGCTCCTCTACGTCGGTTTCCACTGCCACGGGCCAGATTCCCTGGATCGATAATCCCTAGTTATCCCAACAGGAAGGCATGTTGACGATTGATACTAGCTACTTTTTATTTTGGTACGCCTTAGGCCTTGCGCGCCTCTTTGGGCAATGGCCTGACACCAACCGTCGTCAGGCAAGCTCGGACACCACAAGGCGCAGACCAACGTCAAGGGCAGCTTGCCCCCGGAGTTGTCCAAAGCGACGGTCCCAATCGCCACTATCAAGATCGCGCCGGAGTCGGGTCAATGCCTCCTCAACCATCGCGACTGGAAGAAGATGCCAAATCGATGACGCCCCCCGTACGCGCGAATCGAGGATTGCCTCTGGTCTACTCCAAAAGGCAATGCAGAAACCATCCGTACAGTCAGCAGGAACAGGGACCGTGCCGATATGGAGGTGCGGCAAACGTGCTTCGAGATACTCCATCGATGGGAACGTGCGGCGATCGTGCACGGCAATCTCTGGCAAATACTCGTGACAGAGCCACATCCTTGCCATGACATCTGTGTCAACCGTCAGAATGACGATGCGATCACGAGTAACTCGCAGCACTTCATCGAGGCCCTGCTCGACGTTATCCCAATGGTGCATCGTGAAAACACACAGCGTCGCATCGACACTCTTGTCCCTTAGCGGCAAGTCCTCAGCAGAAGCCTGGATTGCCGGTGCGGCGTTTTCCGGTCGCTGGGCGATCATTACCGGCGACGGCTCTATCGCGGTGACCTCACGATCAGCAGGCTCATAGGATCCACATCCAGCGCCAACGTTTAGGACGCTTTTTGCGCTCCCGAGTGCACCCCAGATCGCAGCCTCAAATCGCGGATCGGGGCGACGAATCTGGCTGTAGTTCAGACCGATGCGGTCATAGACTGGGGCGGTCCATGCCCCCTGCGCATAATCATCCATCAGAATGAGCTTAGACATCCCACTGGCCAACGCCCGGTTGCTCCATTGAGCCGGGCGGGCGTCACCGAGCCGGACCAGGTTCCAAAGAGGCCGTGATCTACCCCCGATCTGGTGCGGTCGGGTTCTAAGGTCCACCTAGCGAACTTCAACTGTCGTCTCCGTGATTTGGACTCGCAACAGCCACGTGCTACGAGCACCGCTGCTACCACCGCACTACACAAGCACCAGCACGCGCGACTCTATGGATTATTCAGCGGCAGGGATGGTCAGCGTCTTCATATTTCGCCGTACGATGGCCTCTCCCGACAGCACGCGAATAGGGCTCAACATCGCAACACCCAGAGCGACTGCCAAATAGGTCAAGGCTCGCGGTGGCAGCCCTGCCCTGCAACCCGTGGCCCAAAAAATCCCCGCCCCCGTAACGGGAAGGCCGCGAAAAACGTGGCTAGTCCTGGGTCCGATCCCATATCTGGCCATTCGCCATGCAGCGGCGGCCATGTAGAAGCCCGGCACAATTCTCGACAACCGCGTTTGACGCGTGGAGCCGTAACTTGCGAGAAGCACGGCTGGCGCGATGCCGAAGGAGACAAAGTCAGAGATTCCATCCGCCGCCGCTCCGAACTCCGTCGGGCTTCCGGATCGTCGTGCAAGCGTCCCGTCCACCGTGTCGCACAGAGCTGCGACAAGTATCAAGGTCGACCGACGCACCGGACGATCCTCCTCGGGAAGGAGGATCGCAGCAATTCCAGACGCAAGATTGAAACATGTGAGCACGTCTGCAAGCAGATGCTGAGACTTAGAGAATTGATCTACGGCGGACATTAGATTTGTTCCTTGTTCAGGATTTCTCCTTCTGCAACCGCCCGATACGAGCTTCCCCGCAGAATGTCGAACCGGGTCCCGAGGCATAATTCCATGACTCCTCCTATTGAGGCGGTGACGCGCCACGGCTCGCTTGAGCTGCGATCGTCACTCGCAACCTCGTCGAGGCAACAGGCAGCACCACGCGCCTCTGCAGATACGGGCCGAAGGGGATCCCAGGGCGCAGCCCGAGAGGTACTTGAGATGCGCGATGATGGCTTCGACAGAGGCGATGGATATTCTGGACCGCGATGATCCAGCCGCCTGGCCATATCCCGGGCTTCCATCTTCCCGGAACTCTCATCCCGATGGGGGCGATCGCGGAGCAAGGGGCATCTGAGGCTGAAGCGGAGATGCGCCGGCGCGCGGAGCAAGCGCGCAAGCGTGAGTACGCCGCGCTCATTCTCAGGGTTGCGGGGACTCGGCGATGACGCCATTCAACGAGTGGAGCTCAGAACACCCTGAGATCGCAACCAGCGAAGAGTGGACATTCGCTGCGATCGACGTCGACCTGTCGGGCGCCGTAACGATAGTGGTCGACCTCGGAGCCAAAATCGAACTCGGGAAGTCGGAGGGGTTCGCAAGCCTTACCGGTGGCGACTCCCAAATCTGGACGGGTCACCACGAGGCGAATATCTCGTGGTTCCTGCAGGACAGCCTCGACGGACGCCGATGGCACGGGCTCGCCGACGGAGTGCTCAACTCATCTACGAAGAGCAGCGTTGCGCGCATCTCGATGCCCATTGGCTCGCAAATGCGCGTTGCCTTCCGGGCCCGGCCAATGTTCGCCTATAGGCGAACTGACGACGACACGGTGCAAGAGCGCAGGGTTTGCGTCGTGGGCGACCATGACGATGTCCATGCAGCGTTGCGCGTCGAGATGCTGACGATCAACGCTGCTATTCGATCGATCTAATCTGGGCAAAGTTGGCTCGGATTACCCAAGTCAATGGAAGCGCGGCTTGTTTGAGGCCGACGCGAGGAGCTGCCCCCCGAAGAGCCCGTCGAGCGAGAGCCGATGACCGATGAGGATCTGGCCCTGCTACAGGCCGAGATCGACGGCGGCGATACCCCCATGCGAAGGGCGCTGCTGCAACCGCTGGTCGAGAAGATCCGGGTCGTCAGCCCCACGAGATCTACCCGTCTTCCCCCTTGCCAGGGACGCCCTCGAAATTTCTACCGACGACCTGCTTGACGGGATTTCCTGGCGCTCGGGTAACTACCGCCCCGGAAGGTTCATGGCGGAGGACGAGGATTGATGGTCGCGGGTCAGTTTGGCCGCAACCTCACCTACTGCCGCAAGCGAGCGAAGCTCTCGCGGGAAGAGCTGGCCGTGCGCGCCTCGCTCCACCGCACGGCTGTCGGCCAGTTGGAGCGCGGCGAACGAGTGGCCCGTGTGACACCGTGGTCAAGCTCGCCGGTTCCCTCGGCATCCATCCCGGAGAGCTGTTCGACGGGATGGGCTGGAACCCGGGGGGAACCCCGGATCGGGAGTTCACGACCGAGGACGACCTCCCCCTTGGGATCGCGTCACCTGCCGGTTAGAATGCCCTCATGGCGACTGCGGCTAAGAAGCTTGACTTGGCTGTCGGCGAGGTCGTTGAATCGACGGTCGGCGCTATGAGGTCGTGCCCGCCCGAGAGGGCGGCGTGACGCTCGAGTCGCCGATCACGCCGGTCTCCGAGCTGTATGCGGATCGCGGCTGGAAGCCAGCATCCGAGGAGGACTTCGAGCGGCTGACCGCCGACGACTTGCCTCCCGACGGCGAGGGCTGAAGCCCGGTCGATCCGATCGATTCCGCACCGCTCCCAGGTTGCCGTTGTCCATTTCGGTATCTCCCTCGGACGTGGTGGCAATCCGGTCCTGCTTGGGCCTGGCACTGACACAGCCAATGCTACGGGAGGAGAGACCTTCCGAGTCACTGACGACATGACGGTCATCGTCAACGGCAAACTGAAAGCTGGGAAGCAATTCCACACGGCCGCACAATGGAATGAATCCGCTCGCATGGTTGTCGATATAGAAGAGAAGCTGTGTAGGGCCACGACCGGCGAGCCATGCCCGATTTAGCCGGGTGATTGTTAAGAAGGCGGGGCATTCGGCCGGTTCCTTGGACATATAGGGGCAGAGAACCAATGCCCGACTCCCAACTGCTCACCGAACCGCTGCTTGATGCCAACGAGGCGGCGCGGCTGCTCCGAGTGCCGCGCAGCACGCTCTACGAGCTGGTGCGCTCGCGGGGCTGCCGCATGTGAGGATCGGACGGCGGGGCTTCGGTTCACTCGGGCCGACCTCGCCCGCTGGATGGGTGAGAACAGCTACGGGCGTTAGTGGGACACGAGCCGCGACCTCAGCCCGTCCCAAACACGAAAAACCCCCCATTTGTGGGGCTTTCGTGGAATACCGCTACGGGGATTCGAACCCCGGTTTCCGGACTGAGAATCCGGCGTCCTAGTCCCCTAGACGATAGCGGCGAGGGAACGGGCATTTTAGCGAGCGGGGCGGGGGGTTCGTCGTGCCGGGGGTCGGCGGGTCGGGATCGGGGAACCGCTAAATTGCCTGCCCTCGCGGCTGTGGCGGAACTGGTAGACGCGCACGGTTCAGATCCGTGTGGAGGAAACTCCGTGGAGGTTCGACTCCTCTCAGCCGCATCGAGAGCCCGGCCGAGGGAACCGCTAGGTTTCGGCCGATGGCCGAGGTCCTGCCCCTCAAAGCGCTGCACTACGACCTCGACGCGGTCGGCTCGCTGCAGGACGTCGTCGCCCCTCCCTACGACGTGATCGACACCGCGATGCGGACCGAGCTGCTGGAGCGCTCGCCCTACAACGCGGTCGCGATCGACCTGCCCAAGCCCTACGGGGAGACCGGGCCGCAGGCCGAGGGCGACGGCGATCCCTACGCCTATGCCGGCCAGACGATCGAGGCCTGGAAGCAGGCCGGCGCCCTGGTCCGTGACTCCGAGCCGGCGATCTGGGCGATGGAGCAGGAATACACCGGCCCCGACGGCTCCACGCACACCCGCCACGGCATCCTCGTCCGCGTCCGCGTCGAGGACTTCGACACCGGCCAGGTCCTCCCCCACGAGCGCACGCTCCCCGGCCCCAAGCAGGACCGCCTGGAGCTGATGCGCGCCACCCGCTGCAACCTCTCGCCGATCTTCTCGCTCAGCACGCGGGACCCGTGGCCGCTCGTGCACGAGGCGATCGAGATGGAAGTCGACGGGCCCTGGGACGAGGCGACCGACGACAGCGGCACGGTCACCCGGATCTGGCGGGTCGGCGAACCGGGGGTCCACGACGCGGTCACCGAGCTTCTCGCCGACGCCCAGCTGCTGATCGCCGACGGCCACCACCGCTACGAGACCGCTATCGCCTACCGCGACGAGATCGGCGGCGAGGGACCTCACAACTACACGCTGATGGCGCTCACCGGGCTCGACGACCCCGGCCTCTCCGTCTTCCCCACCCACCGCCTCCTCTCGGGCATCGCCGCCGACCCCGAGCGCCAGCGGCGCCTCGGCGAGGGCCTGCGCGAGATCTTCGAGGTGACCGAGGTCGAGACCGATCGCCTCGATCCGCTCGGCGAGGAGGGCGCCGGCGTCTTCGGCCTCTACGACTCCCACCACAAGCGCGCCTTCCGACTGCGGCTTAAGGACACAACCGAGCTCGACCGGCTGCTCGAGGGCCAGCCCGAGGCCTACCGCCGCCTCGACGCGGCGATCCTCGAGACCCTGGTGCTGAAGGGCATCGCCGGGCTGAGCGAGGACGACATCCTCGCCAAGCGCGGCATCGGCTATGCCAAGAGCGTCGATGACTCGCTGCGCCTAATCGACGAGGGCACCTACGACGTCGCTTTCGTCCTGCGCCCGATCCCGGTCGACCAGGTGAAGGCGATCTGCGAGAGCGACGCCAACATGCCGCCAAAGTCCACCTACTTCTACCCCAAGGTGCTGACCGGCCTGGTCTTCAACCCGCTCGCCTGAGGACTCGCGCTTAGGATGAGCGCGTGGTGAAGATCTACACCAAGAAGGGCGACGACGGGACCACTTCGCTCTGGTACGGCGGCCGCGTGCCCAAGCACCACGACCGCACCGAGGCCTACGGCTCGCTCGACGAGGCCTGCTCGCACCTCGGCGTCGCCCGCGCTCTCTGCGACGCCGGCGAGGCCGAGCTCGCCGCCGACATCCTGCGCCTCCAGGACGACCTCTTCGTCGCCGGTGCCGAGCTGGCGACGGCGCCGGAGGCCGCCGAGCGGCTCGAAGACGGCGTCAGCCGCACCACCAACGAGATGGTGGCCGAGCTGGAGCAGCGGATCGACCGCTACATGAGCGAGGTCGAGCTGCCACCGCAGTTCGTCATCCCCGGCGGCAACCAGCTCTCAGCCCAGCTCGATGTCGCGCGCACCGCGATCCGCCGCGCCGAGCGCCGCATCGCCGCCCTCGCCGAAGCCGGGGAGCTGGCCAGCGAGACCGTGATCCACTTCGTCAACCGCGCCTCCGACCTCGCCTACGCGATGGCCCGCTTCGCCGACGTCGACGACCCGGCGCTGTTCGAGGGCCGCCGCAAGTCCTAGCGCCCTGTCTCGTGACGTTGGTCAGGAAATGACGAGGTCCAGGCGCCGCCAGACAAGGACGCAGGGAGTCCGAATAGCAGCGCTATTCGGACGACCGAGAACGCCGTATGGCGGGGATCTGGGCCCGTCATTTTCGGCCAGACGTTGCGAGACAGGGCGCCAATGAGAGTCGTCGCCCGCCGCCGGGAGGGATACGCCCACGAGGTCGAGATCGAGGGCGGTCACACCGTCCTCGTCGACGAGCCGGCCGAGGCGGGCGGCAGCGACACCGGCCCCTCCCCCACGCGCCTGCTCGCCGCCAGCCTCGCCAGCTGCGTGGCGGTGACGATCGAGATGTACGCGGAACGCAAGGGCTGGGACCTCGGCAAGGTCGAGGTGGACGTCGACGCCGAGTACGAGGGCTACGCGCCGCGTTCCTTCGAAGTCACGCTTCGCTTGCCCCCGGGGCTGAGCGACGAGCAGCGCCAACGCCTGCTGGTCATCGCCGGCAAATGCCCCGTTCACAAGGTGCTGGCGCACGAGACGCCGGTCACCGTCTCCGAGCGAATCGAGGCGCTCTGATGGACCTCGGCCTGAAGGGGCGCGCCTGCCTCGTCACCGGCGCCAGCCGCGGGATCGGGGCCGAGACCGCGCGACTGCTCTGCGCCGAGGGGGCGAGCGTGCTGCTTGTGGCGCGCAACGAGGAGCGCCTGGCTGCCGCCGCGCAAGAGGCATCCAGCGCCGGCGCCGAGGCGGGCGGCCGCGCCGAGACCCTCAGCCTCGACGTCACCGCCACCGACGCCGGCGAGCGGATGCTGGCGACGGCGCAGGAGCGCTTCGGCGCCCTCGACGTGCTGGTCAACAACGCCGGAACCGCCCAGTGGCGCGACCTCGACGACGTTCCCGACGAGGACTGGCGCGCCCAGTACGAGCTCAACGTGATGGCGCCGCTGCGGGCGATGCGCGCCGCGATCCCACCGATGGCCGAGCGCGGTTGGGGACGGGTCGTGAATGTCTGCTCGACCGCCGGCAAGCGCCCCTCGGCGGCGATGCCCGAGTACTCGGTGGCGAAGGCGGCCGAGCTCTCGCTCTCGCGGCTCTTCGCCGACCGCCACGCCAAGAGCGGTGTGCTGGTCAACGCGATCTGCCCCGGCCCGGTCGAATCGGAGATGTGGATGGAGCCGGGCGGACTGCTCGACCAGTCCCACCGGATGTCGGGAGCGGCGAGCCGCGAGGAGGCCCTCGCCACCGCCGGCTCCAAACGTCCGATCGGCCGCCTCGCCGAAGCCGAGGAGATCGCCGCCGCGATCGTCTTCCTCTGCTCCGAGCGCGCCTCCTACGTAAGCGGCGCCGCCTGGTCGGTGGACGGCGGCACAGTCCAAGTGATCATCTGACCCGTGGCGACTTATACGTCTATATGACGGATAAATCGCCACACCCCCTCCGAGAGCTCCTTCTCTCCCCGGAGCAGGCGATCGCGATGGAGGCTCGCGGCAACACAGACGCCGCGGTGCTCCTGCCGCTTCACGGCTGGCCGGACGACCCGGGGCTGATCTTCACCGAGCGGCGTGCCGACATGCGCCGGCACGCCGGCGAGATCTCGTTCCCGGGCGGGCGCAAGGACGACACCGACGCCGACCTGATGGCGACCGCCCTGCGAGAGGCGCAGGAGGAGATCGGCCTCGATCCCGGCCAGGTCGAGCTCTGCGGCGCCCTCCCCCCGGCCGCGACCTTCGTCACCGGCTATCGCATCCACCCCTACGTCGGCCTCGTCGCCGACCCGAGCGAGCTCGACCTCGAGCCCAATCCGGCAGAGGTGGAGACGGTCCTGGCGTTCTCGCTGGACGGCCTGCGAAACGGCTACGAGATGCGTCGCCTCGTCCGCCGTGGCGTCCCGATCCACACGCCAACCTATGAGGTGGACGGCCACCTGATCTGGGGCGCCACCGCAAGGATTCTCAGCGACCTTCTCTCTCGGCTCTGAGGCGGCGAGGGCAAGGACGCAGGGAGTGTGGCGTGCTCTGCACGCGAGCGACCCGAGGACGCCGCCATGTGCCGGTCTCGCCGCCTCAGTCGATTGGCCGGTCGGCGATCTCGACCGGGATGCGCCAGGTTCGCGATGCGGCTTCCACCGTCGAGCGCCCCCGGGCCAGCACCGAGGGATCGACGGAGCCGCCGGCCTCGTAGACGAAGCGACGCACCGGGGTTTCGACCAGGCGCTCCAGGAAGCGCTCGAGCCGCGGGCCGTGAATCGCCTCGAGACTCTCCGCGACACCGATCGCCGAGCCCAGCAACCAGTAGACGTCGGCGACGTCGGCGACGAGCTCGAGCAGGGTCCCGGGTTGCTCCGGATCGGCGAGGGCGGCCTCCAGCCCCGCGGACTCGATCGCCGCCAAGCCCTCTTGCCGCCGGCTCGTCCCCCGCACCGCCCAGCCGTCCTCGAGCAACTGCTGCCCGAGCATCCGCCCGCGGCAGCCGCAACCGACGATCAGCGCTCGTGCCACGCGGCCCTAGAACGCCTGGGAGCGTTGGCGCAGTCGCTCCAGCTCCTCGGCTTCCACCTCTTCGCGCAGCTCCTGCTCGCTGCGCTCGGCAGCCCCGCGGCGGCGGCGCATCTCGTTCTGCGCCTCGAGCATCTGCTGCACGTCGTCGATCTCGTTCTGCGCCTCGACTTCGGGCGAGCGGGTCGGCTTCCAGTCGAGCAGCTCGGCGTTGTTGCCGGTGTAGAAATGCTCGATCAGGAAGAGGACGCCGACCATCAGCAGCACTATCGCAACCGTTCCGAGCACGAACCACACGCGGTGAAGGATACGCCGAGCCCGCGCGTCGACTTAAATCCCGCTGATGGCAGAGGCCTATGTAGTCGACGCGGTGCGCACGCCGGTGGGCAGCTACCGCGGCGCCCTCTCGGGCGTGCGGCCCGACGACCTCGCCGCGCACACGATCGCCGCCGTGGTCGAGCGCACCGGGGTCGACCCGGAGCGGATCGCCGACGTCTACCTCGGCGCCGCCAACCAAGCGGGCGAGGACAACCGCGACGTGGCGCGGATGGCCGCCCTGCTCGCGGGCCTGCCGAACACGGTCCCGGGCGCGACCGTCAACCGCCTCTGCGCCTCGGGCCTGGAGGCGATCAACTGCGCCGCCCGCGCGGTCAAGCTCGGCGAGGGCGACTTCTACCTGGCCGGTGGCGTCGAGTCGATGAGCCGGGCCCCGTGGGTCGTCGGCAAGCCCGAGCGCGGACTGCCGCGCGGGCCGCAGACGATGCACGACACGACCCTCGGCTGGCGCCTGGTCAACCCACGCATGGCCGAGCTCGGCGTCTCCACCGAGTCGATGGGCGAGACCGGCGAGAACGTCGCCGAGCGCTACGGGATCAGCCGCGAGGACCAGGACGCCTTTGGCCTGCGCAGCCACCAGCGAGCGGGCGCCGCCGTCGAGGCGGGGATCTTCGCCGAGGAGATCGTCCCGATCGAGGCACCGCGGGGGCGCGAAACCGTCACGGTCGAGGTCGACGAGGGCCCGCGCGCCGACGCCTCTCTGGAGAAGATGGCGAAGCTGCGGCCCGCCTTCCGCGAGGGCGGCACGGTCACCGCCGGCAACGCATCGACCCTCAACGACGGCGCTGCCTGCACGCTGATCGCCTCCGAGGCGGGCACGAAGGAGCTCGGTGCCGAGCCGCTCGCCCGCGTCGTCTCCTTCGGCGTCGCCGGCGTCGACCCCGCCTACATGGGCATCGGCCCCGCCTTCGCCATCCCCCGCGCCCTCGACGCCGCCGGCCTCAGCCTCGGGCAGATCGACCTGATCGAGATCAACGAGGCCTTCGCCTCGCAGGTCATCGCCAGTGCCCGCGAGCTGGGGATCGACGAAGAGAAGCTCAACGTCAACGGCGGCGCGATCGCCCTCGGCCACCCACTCGGCTGCTCGGGCGCCCGCATCTCAACCACCCTGATCCGCGAGCTGCGCCGCCGCGGGGGCAAGTACGGCATCGCGACGATGTGCGTCGGCGTCGGCCAGGGCCTGGCGACGGTCTTCGAAGCGGTCTGAGGTAGCCTCGCCGCCGATGGCGACCGAGCTGAGAGAGCTGGCGAGCGTCGACGGGAGCATCTCGCCGACAGGCGGGGCGATGGTGCCGCTCCGCGACGATGGGCTCTACCGCGGCGACGGTGCCTTCGAGGTGATCCGGCTCTACGAGGGCCGGCCGTTCGCGCTGGTCGACCACCTCGACCGGCTCGAGCGATCCGGCGCCGCGATCGAGCTCGAGTTCGACCGTGCCCGGCTGGAAAGCGAGATCGAGGCGTTGCTTGCGGAGCTTGGCGACGCCGACGGGCAGCTGCGGCTGATCGTCACCCGCGGCGGTCGGCGCCTCGCGATGACCGAGCCGATCCCCTCGCACGCGGAGAAGGTGAGCGTCGCCACCGTCACCTACTGCCCGAGCGTGATCCTCAACGGGGTCAAGTCGCTCTCCTACGCCGCCAACATGCAGGCGACCCGCCTCGCCCGGGGCCAGGGCGCCGACGAGGCGGTCCTGGTCCAACCCGACGGCACCGTGCTGGAGCCACCGACCTCCTCGATCTTCTGGGTCTCGCCACAGGGCGCCCTGCGCACACCCGCGCTTGACAACGGCGTGCTCGAGTCGATCACCCGCGACCGCCTGGTCAAAGCGCTGCAGGTCGAGGAGGGCGCCTGGCCGGTGGCCGACCTTCGCGCCGCCGAGGAGGCCTTCCTTGCCTCCACGACGCGCGAGATCCAGGCCGTGTCGGCGATCGACGGCACCGAGCTGCCCGTGGCCCCCGGTCCCCGCACCCGCGAAGCCCAGGAGGCATTCGCCGCGACCCTGGGGCGCGAACTTCCATGAACTTGAAAAGAGACCCGAGAAAGCAGGGGTGAGATGGACTTCCAGTTGACCGATGAGCAACGGCTGATCTCCGAAACCGCGCGCGAATTCGCCGACAAGGAGATCATTCCCCGGGTCAAAGACAACGACCGCGCTGCCCGCTTCGACCGCGAGCTGGCCAGCAAGCTGGGTGAGGTCGGCTACCTCGGCGCCCCGGTTTCCGAGGCCTATGGCGGCCGCGGCCTCGATTACATCGGCTACGGCCTGATCGTCGAACAGGTCGGCCGCGCCGACTCCTCTGCCCGCACGGTCGTCTCCGTCCAGACCTCGCTGGTCGCCGGCTCGATCGAGAAGTGGGGCACCGAGGAGCAGAAGCAGAAGTGGCTGCCGCGGATGTGCACGGGCGAGGCGCTCGGCTGCTTCGGCCTGACCGAGCCCGACACCGGCTCTGACGCCGCCAACCTGCGCACCCGCGCGACCAAGACCGACTCCGGCTGGTCGATCAGCGGCCAGAAGATGTGGATCTCGCTCGCCAACTTCTCCGAGGTGGCGCTGATCTTCGCCCAGACCGACCCCGAGAAGAAGCACAAGGGCCTCGCCTGCTTCCTCGTCCCCACCGACAGCGAGGGCTTCTCGACGCAGGAGATCCACGGCAAGCTCGGGTTGCGCTCCTCCGACACCGGCGAGATCTCACTCGACAACGTCGAGGTCGGCGAGGAGGCCATGTTGGCGGCGGTGGGCGACGGCTTCAAGGTCGCGATGAGCGCCCTCGACAACGGCCGCTACAGCGTCGCCGCCGGTTGCGTCGGCATCTGCGAAGGCTGCGTCGAAGCATCGGTCGCCTACTCCAAGGAGCGCAAGCAGTTCGGCGTCCCACTCGCCCGCTTCCAGCTGGTGCAGGAGATGATCGCCGACATGATCCTCAAGCGCGACGCCTCGCGGATGCTGGTCTACCGCGCCGGCGTGCTCAAGGACGAAGGCAAGCCCAACACGCTGGAGACCTCGGTTGCGAAGCTCTACGCGACCGAGTCCGCGGTCGAGTGCGCCAACCTGGCGATCCAGGTCCACGGTGGCTCCGGCTACGTCGACGATTACCCGGTCGAGCGCTACCTTCGCGACGCCCGCGTGACGACCCTTTACGAGGGCACCTCGCAGATCCAGAAGCTGATCATCGGCCGCGCCGCGACGGGAGTCAACGCGATGACTCCGATGGTCGAGGGGGCCTAGCCGCCTTGCCCGGTCTGGTCGAGATCTCACGCGAGGGACACGTCGCGCTGCTCCAGCTCAACCGGCCGGAGGCGCGAAACGCGCTCTCGCCGGAGATGATGGAAGAGATCGCCACCACCCTGGAGGCTTTCGACCCCGACCCCGACATCCGTTGCATCGTCATCGCCGGCTCCGAGCAGGTCTTCGCTGCCGGCGCCGACATCAAGGCGATGAGCGAGCGCAGCTTCGCCGAGGCGCTGCGCCATCCCGCCGCATCCTTCTGGCGCCGCGTGGCCGCGATCAAGACGCCGCTGATCGCCGCCGTCTCCGGCTACGCCCTGGGCGGCGGCTGCGAGCTGGCGCTGATCTGCGACATGATCGTCGCCTCCGACACCGCCCTCTTCGGCCAGCCGGAGATCACGCTGGGAATCATCCCCGGCGGCGGCGGCTCCCAGCGCCTGGCCCGCGTGCTCGGCAAGCAGCGGGCGATGGAGTACGTGCTCACCGGGCGCCGCTTCGACGCCGAGATGGCGCTGAAGATGGGCCTCGTCAACAAGGTGGCAAAGAAGGGCAGCTGGCTGCAGGAGGCGATGGTGCTCGCCGAAACGGTCGCCGCCCGGCCGCCGATCGCGGCGCGCCTCGCCAAGCAGGCCGTCCTCGTCGCCGAGGAAACCTCGATGGGCGCCGGCCTGGAGAACGAGCGTCGCCTCTACGAGCTGGCGATGGCGACCGAGGACCGGGTCGAGGGAATGAAGGCCTTCCTCGAGAAGCGCGAGCCGAAATTCGAGGGAAAGTAAAGCCAGTCGATGGGCCGAAATGTCAACCCATAGCTCACATTCCGGCCCATCGACCGTCGAGTGCATCGGGGTCGTCGGTGCCGGCACGATGGGCGCCGGCATCGCCCAGATCGCAGCACTCGGTGGCTACGAGACCCGCCTGCACGACCCGGTGCCAGAGGCCCTCGAAGCCGCCAACGACCGCCTCCATCGCGGCCTGGCGAAGGGCGCGACAAAAGGCCTCTGGAGCGAAGAGGAGGCCGACCTCGCCGGCGCCCGCGTCGGCGCCGCGGCGAGCATCGGCGACCTCGCCGAATGCGACCTGGTGATCGAGGCCGCACCGGAGGATCTGGAACTGAAGCGCGAGCTCTTCGCCTCTCTCGCCGACGCCTGCAAACCGGGGACGATCCTCGCCAGCAATACCTCCTCGCTGCCGGTGACGGCGATAGCAACCGGGGTGCCCGGCCCCGAGCGCGTCGTCGGCATGCACTTCTTCAACCCGCCGGCGCTGATGAAGCTGGTCGAGGTCGTCGCCACCGCCGACTCCTCCGCGGAGGCGCTCGACACGACGGCCGAGGTCGGCAAGCGAATGGGCCGCACGCCGATCCGCGCCAAGGACAGCCCCGGCTTCATCGCCAACCGACTCGCCCGCCCCTTTACGCTCGAGTCGCTGCGCATGCTGGCCCAGGGAGTCGCCGACGCGGAGACGATCGACCGCGTCTGCCGCGCCGGCGGCGGATTCCGCATGGGTCCCTTCGAGCTGATCGATCTGATCGGCCTCGACGTCAACCTCAGCGTCGCCCGCTCCTTCTACGCGCAGGGTGGCGAGCCCGAGCGCTGGCGGCCGAGCGCGATCCAGGAGAAGCTCGTCGCCGAGGGGCGCCTCGGGCGCAAGAGCGGCCAGGGCTTCTACGACTACGGCGACCCGCCCAACCCCAGCTCGGCCGCTCCCTCGCACCAGTTGGCGCGCCGAGGAGACAGCGGAGCCGGGGAAACGACCCTCGACCCCGAGGCGCTGGCCGAGATCGACCCCGCCGCACCGCGGATCCTCCCCCGCCTCGTCGCCCAGATCGCCAACGAGGCCGCCTTCGCGCTCGAAGAGGAGGTCGGCTCCCCGGCCGACATGGACACCGCGATGCGGCTTGGCTTCAACTGGCCGCAGGGCCCGCTCGAGCTGACCGAGCTGATCGGAGCCGAGCGCGCGGTGGCGATCCTCGAAGAGCTGCGAGGGTCGCTGGGCGAGGCCTACCGCCCCGCCCCCCGGCTGGTCGCCGCGAGGGAGGGTTAGCGATGGCGGCAACCAACGATGACTTCGCAGAGGCGAGACGCGGGCTGGTTGCGCCCTTCGAGCCGGCGCGGATCGAGGATGAGAACGGCCGCACCGTCTGGGAGCTGGAGAGCTACGAGTTCCTCGACTCCGATCCGCCGGCGACCGCCAACCCGAGCCTCTGGCGACAGGCACGCCTCGGCCGCATCGCCGGCCTCTTCGAGCTGGCGCCGGGCCTCTACCAGCTGCGTGGCTTCGACCTCTCCAACATGCACGTGGTCGAGGGCGAGGAAGGGATCGTCGTCATCGACCCGCTCGTCTCCGCCGAGACGGCCGCGGCGGCGCTGGCCCTGTACCGCGAGCACCGCGGCGAGCGGCCGGTCACCGGCCTGATCTACACCCACAGCCACGTCGACCACTTCGGCGGCGCCAAGGGCGTCGTCTCCCAGGAGGAGATCGACGGCCGCGGCATCCCCGTGCTCGCCCCCGCCGGCTTCCTCCACCACGCGGTCAGCGAGAACGTCTTCGCCGGCACTGCGATGGCGCGGCGTGCCGGCTACATGTTCGGGGCGATGCTCGAGCGCGGTCCCGAGGGCCAGCTCGGCGCGGGCCTCGGCCAGACCACCTCGCTGGGCACGATCACCCTGGTCCCGCCCAACCTCGACGTAACCGAGACCGGCCAGGAGGAGACGGTGGACGGCGTGCTCATGCGCTTCCAGATGACTCCGGGGACCGAGGCGCCGGCGGAGATGAACATCCACTTTCCCGAGACGCGGGCGCTCTGTATCGCCGACAACGCCGCCCGCTCGATGCACAACATCCTCACCCCGCGCGGCGCCCTTGTCCGCGACCCGCGCATCTGGGCGCACTACCTCGACCAGGCGATCGACCTCTTCGGCGCCGATACCGACGTTCTCTTCGCCGGTCACCACTGGCCCTGCTGGGGCCGTGAGCAAATCGTCGAGTACCTCGAGAAGCAGCGCGACCTCTACACCTACCTGCACGACCAGACCCTGCGCCTGCTCAACCAGGGCCACACTGGGGCGGAGATCGCCGAGACGATCGAGCTGCCGCCCAGCCTCGCCGAGGAGTGGCACTGCCGCGAGTACTACGGCTCGATCAGCCACAACACCAAGGCCATCTACCAGCGCTACATGGGCTGGTTCGACGGCAACCCGGCCCACCTCTGGGAGCACCCGCCGGTCGCGCAGGCGCGCCGTTACGTCGAGCTCGCCGGCGGCGCCGAGGCCCTGCTGGAGAAAGCCCGCGCCAGCTTCGAGCGGGGCGACTACCGCTGGGTGGCCGAGGTCGTCAACCACCTCGTCTTCGCCGAGCCCGGCAACCGCGAGGCCCGCGAGCTGCAGGCCGACGCGCTCGAGCAGCTCGGCTTCGGCGCCGAGAACGCGACCTGGCGCAACTTCTTCCTGATGGGAGCCCGGGAGCTGCGCGAGGGAGTCTCCGGCACGCCGACCGTCACCGCGCCGGCCGACGTGGTCGCCCACCTCACGGTCAGCCAGCTGCTCGACGCGATGGCGATCCGGCTCGACGGCCCGCGGGCTTGGGATGTGCACCTGCGCATCGACTGGCGGGTGACGGACCCCGACGAGGAGCACCGGATCACGGTCCACAACGGCGTCCTCCGCCACAAGCCCGGCAGCCACGAGCCCGCCGCCGACGCGGCCCTCGTGGTCGCGCGCGAGGCCCTCGACCAACTCCTGCTCAAAACCGCCGACATCGCCGAGCTCGCCGAGAGCGGACGCCTCCGCGTCGAGGGCGACGGCGTAAAGCTGGGCGAGCTGCTCGGGTTGCTGGACGAACCAGATCCCGGCTTCGCGATCGTTACGCCGGAGTAGCAGTCCGCGAACCTTCCTGGATGGGCTTGGGGTGGGATGGCGGGTACCCCCTCGAAAGCACACAAGCTTCGAAAAGCTCCTTTTTCAACACGTCACCGAGTGACGCCAGGTTGCGAAGCCGGTCCCAGGGTCCCCAAGCTTTTTAAAAAAGCTTGGGGCGCCCGAAAAGGCAGCTAGGCATCAGGAGCTTCGAAGACAGAGCTCTCGAGGCTCGTGCGCTGTTGAAGGGATGCAGGTGCCCCTGTCCAAAACACTCAAGCGAGGCTCCCGCCGAGCGTTTTGGACAGGGGCACCTGCATCCCCACCCAGCACCGTTCGAAGAACCCCGTCAGCGGGCAACTCGGAACATCTCTTCGTCCTCGTAGCACCAGCTCCAGTCCTCGCCGGGCTCAACGGACCGGATCACCGGATGACCGGTCTCCGCATGGTGCGCCGTCGCGTGCTTGCCCTCCGAGTTGTCGCAGCAGCCGACGTGTCCGCAGCTCTGGCACATACGTAGGTGGACCCACCGCATTCCCTGTGCCAGGCACTCCTCGCAACCGGCGATCTCCACGGGAGGGTCGAAGAACTGGATCGAGCTGAGATGTGCGCAGGCTGGAGCCGTGGATCCACCTTAGCGACCCCGCGAGCCGCCGCCCAGCGGCTCAAGCCAGGGTGCGCCGTAGCCGATGCCGAGGTATGGACAAGTCCGGCTCGCGCCGATCGACCCCGGCAACAGCCGTCGCGGCATGGATCGGGCTGCTCGCGCTGCTGCTCGCCGGCTACGCCGCGGTCACGCTGGTGCCGATCGGCAACTCGGGCACGCAGGACGCCTTCGGGCGCTGGGTCTACGACGCCGTGGTGCTCGGAGCGGCGATCGCGGTCCTCTACAGGGCGATAAGGCTGCCAGGGGAGCGGCTCGCTTGGCTCGGCCTAGGTGTCGGGATGCTGCTCTGGGCGCTCGGCCAGACCTACTACTCGGTCGTCCTCTACTACGCC
>Ga0157380_10000311_pt1 | contig 29419 bp, 28 predicted proteins | sample S35metaG_FD_119757 | JGI IMG/M metagenome (GOLD analysis project Ga0157380, IMG submission 119757) | Switchgrass rhizosphere microbial communities from Kellogg Biological Station, Michigan, USA - S3-5 metaG | ecosystem: Host-associated > Plants > Roots > Rhizosphere > Soil | place: USA...
ATATGCGCCGATCCGCGGAGCGACGGCCACCAGGATGCCCGCGACGATCTCGACCACGCCGACGATGTACATCGCGGTCGCGGCGGACCCGGGCAGGATCCCATCAATCCAGGGGGCGAGGTACTTCGGCCAATCGGTCATCACATTGAAGAACTTGTCCAGCCCGAACAGGATGGGCGCGACCGTGAATACCGTGCGCAACAGAAGAAATGCCTGGTAAGAGGGGTTCCGGAGGCGCGTGCGATCTACGTAAGCAGCAGTGGCCATGGTTCCATTCCTTTCTAACAGATAATATCCTTCACGTTAGTAACAAGACGCTTCTATCGTCAATAGTCTTGTACGTTAGAAAGGATGAACGTGCCCTTCGCCGATCGAGACGCCACAGGAATCGGCGCACTATCCGACCCCCTCCGGCGTCGCCTCTACCTGTTCGTGTGCGCACAACCCCATCCGGTCAGCCGCGAACTCGCGGCCGAAGCCCTGGAGCTGGCGCCGCACCAGGCGAAGTTCCACCTCGACCGACTCGAACGCGAGGGGCTGCTCGACTCGTTCTACGCGCGAGTGAGCGGTCGCAGCGGACCTGGTGCCGGGAGGCCCGCGAAGCTGTATCGACGCACCGACCGCGAGATCGCGGTGTCGCTTCCTGACCGCGAATACCAACTTGCGGGCAGGTTGATGGCGGATGCGATCGCCGAGTCGGCCGAAACAGAGACCCCGGTCATCGAGGCGCTACATCGCCTGGCGCGCACCTACGGGCGGCACCTCGGCGACGCGGCAGTCGGTGACCACCTTCCGCGTACCGTCCGCGCGGCACTGGACCTCGCCGTAGAAATCCTCGCAGGCAACGGCTACGAGCCTCGCCCCGAGGACGGCCGAATCCTCATGGCCAACTGTCCGTTTCATGCTCTGGCGCAGGCGCAGACGCAACTCGTCTGTCAGATGAACTACGCACTGATCGGCGGCCTCACCGAGGCGCTGGGACCGCACCGTCCGGTCGTCGAATTGGACCCGGCGCCCGACCGTTGCTGCGTGGTACTCACCGTGCCGCGCGCGGGTTAATGTCGACGAAGCCGCGAAATGCCGAGCGCGCCAAGGGCCCCCACCGCAGCCGCAGCGAGGGCCCCGCGCACGCCGAAACCCTCGCGGAACTGCACGCGCGGAGTGATCTGCGCCGGGCCTGGCGCCTCGACCGGTGCGGGGGCAAGGTTTTCGGTCGACGTCGCCGCCCACGCCGTCGCGAACAGGATCAGCCGCGCGGTGATGTACGCGAACACCATCAGGCCCAGCACCGGACCGAACGCCGCGCCCGCCGGACCGGTCAGCACCGATCGCAGGTAGATGGTTGCCACCTGTTTGAAGACCTCGAAGCCGACTGCCGCGAGTAGTCCCGCCCGAACCGAACTGCGGATGCTCACCGACTCACGTGGCAGCCGAGCGATGATCCAGGTGAACAGCAGCCACGCGATCAGCAGGGACATCACCAGCGACACCACCCGCAGAGCCAGATCGACACCTGGAACATTTTGTAGCCCAAGCAATTTGAGAACATCCTTCATCAGCTCCGAATTGCCGAGCGCAGTCAGCGAGATGGTGACGACGATCGCGATGAACGTGCCGACCAGCGCAGCGAGATCAGACAGCTTGTTGCGGACGAACCCTCGTGGCTCATCACGATGAAACCCCCACATCTGACTGAGCGCCTCGCGGAGATTGGCCATCCAGCCCAGCCCCGCCCATGCGGCAGTGGCCAGGCCGATGACACCCACAGAAGTGCGCGACTTAATCGCCGCGTCCATCAGGTCGACGAGTTGCTCACCGACGTTGCCAGACACCGTTGATTTGATGCGCTCCTCGATGCTGGCTAGCAATTCTGGCTGCCGGGCGAGCACGAACCCGCCGATCGCGAATGCCACCATCAGCAAGGGGAAGATCGCGAACACAGTGAAGTATGTGATCCCGGCGGCGTAGAAATCGCCTTTGCTGTCCTGATACCGCTCCTGCGCCCGCATGACGTGGTCGAACCACGGGTAACGCGCCCGAAAGCGGTCCAGAATCCCAGGTTTGGCCGGCTCCGTCATACCGACCTCCCGCGTGCTAGGGGCGTTGCTGCAAGAACCCTAACCGGTCGTATACCCGCTTGAGCGTCTTCGCAGACACATCCCGCGCGCGCTCCGCACCGGCCGCGAGCACCGATTCGAGTTCGGCGGGATCGGCGAGAAGTTCGTCGACGCGCGTCTTGATCGGGGTGACGAACTCGACGACGGCGTCGGCGGTGTCTTTCTTCAGGTCGCCGTAACCGCGGCCGGCGTAGCCCTCGACGAGCTTGTCGACGTCAGTGCCGGTGACCGCCGACTGGATGGTCAGCAGGTTGGACACCCCGGGCTTGGCGGCCTGGTCGAAGCGGACGTCACGCTCGCTGTCGGTGACCGCCGAGCGGATCTTCTTCGCTGACGCCTTCGGATCGTCCAGCAGGCTGATCAACCCGGCCTCGGTGGGCGCCGACTTGCTCATCTTCGACGTCGGATCCTGCAGGTCGTAGATCTTCGCGGTGGCCTTCTGGATCAGCACGTCGGGCACGACGAACGTGTCGGGGAACCGGGAGTTGAACCGTTGCGCGACATCGCGGGCGAGCTCGAGGTGCTGGCGCTGATCCTCACCGACGGGCACCAGATCGGTGTCGTAGAGCAAGACGTCGGCGGCCATCAGGACCGGATAGGTGAACAGCCCGACGGTAGTGGCTTCGCTGCCTTCCTTGAGCGATTTGTCCTTGAACTGCGTCATCCGCGACGCCTGGCCGAAACCGGTGAAACAGCCCAGCACCCAAGCGAGTTCGGCGTGCGCGGGAACATGGCTCTGCACGAAGATCGTGCTGCGGGACGGGTCGATGCCAAGCGCCAGATATTGCGCCGCCGTCACCAGCGTGCGCTTGCGCAGCTGCTCGGGGTCCTGCGGGATCGTGATGGCGTGCAGGTCGACCACGCAGAAGAACGCGTCGTAGTCGTCCTGCATACCCACCCACTGGCTGATCGCACCCAATGCGTTGCCAAGATGCAGCGAGTCCGACGTGGGCTGCACACCCGAGAAGACGACACGGCGAGAACCAGCGGAAATGCTCATGATGCGTCAATCTTTTCACACGGACGCGAGCGATTTCGGCGGCGCCTAGCCTGCGGATTCGGAGGACGGCAAGATCCGCGGGCGGTTCTGCTCCTGGACTTGGTCCATCGCCCGTCGTGCGAACACCCACCGCTCGGTGATCGCCATCTGCCCGCGTCCCCTGCCAAGGAAGGTGACGAACCACGAGATGACGGCCATGAGACGGTTGCGGCTGCCGACGAGATAGTAGAGGTGCAAACCCAGCCACGCGAGCCAGGCAAGGAATCCGCCGAACTCCAGCTTGCCGACCTGGCACACCGCGCTGAACCGGGAAACCGTCGCCATGCTGCCTTTGTCGAAGTACTTGAACGGCGTTCGCGCCGTTGGGTCTTCGCCCTTGAGGCCGGCCTTGATCTGCTTCGTTGCGTAGACGGCGCCCTGGATCGCGCCTTGCGCCTGACCGGGCACGCCCGGCACGCTCATCAGGTCTCCGACGACGAAGACGTGCGGATTGCCCTTCACGGTGAGGTCCGGTTCGACGATCACGCGGCCTGCGCGATCGCATTCCGTCCCGTCGGCCTGCTCGGCGATCTGCTTGCCGAGCGGGCTGGCCTGCACGCCGGCCGACCAGACCTTGACAGCGCAGTCGATGCGGTGTTCGGTGCCGTCCTTCTCCTTGACCGTCAGGCCCATGTAGTCGACGTCGGTCACCATCGTGTTGAGCCGGACCTCCACACCCATCTTCTCGAGCCGCCGCTGCGCCTTGAGCCCGAGTTTGGGCCCCATCGGCGGCAGCACCGCTGGCGCCGCCTCGACCAGGATCACGCGAGCCTTGGTCGGGTCGATGGTCCGGAACGCCCCGGCAAGGGTCCGATCTGCGAGTTCGGCGATCTGCCCGACGACCTCGACGCCGGTCGGTCCTGCCCCGACCACAACGAAGGTCAGTCGGCGCTCGCGTTCGGCAGGCGACATCGTCACCTCGGCCGCCTCGAACGCCCCGAGGATCCGGCCGCGCAACTCAAGCGCGTCGTCGACGGTCTTCATCCCTGGGGCGAAGACCTCGAATTGGTCGTTGCCGAAGTAGGACTGCTGGGCGCCCGCCGCGACGATCAAGCTGTCGAACGGCGTAACCCGTTCCCAGTCGAGCAGTTTCGAGGTGACGGTCCGCTTCTGCAGATCGATCGCGACCACCTCGCCGAGCAACACCTCGGCATTCTTCTGTTTGCGCAAGATCATTCGCGTCGCAGGCGCAATCTCACCCACCGACAGAATGCCCGTCGCAACCTGATAGAGCAGCGGCTGGAACAGGTGGTGTGTCGTTTTGGCGATGAGGGTGACATCCACATCTGCGCGCTTCAGTTGCTTGGCGGCGAACAGTCCGCCGAAGCCGGAACCGATGATGACGACGCGATGGCGTCGAGGGGCAATGCTGGACACGGTCACCTAGAGACCTTACCCGTCCGTCGCAACCGCGAGCGTCGGGTTAATACACTTCACCCGGCTTTCGCGTGCCATGACCCGACACTCGTCAGCGCAGGTACTCGACAGTGACCGGCGAGTGGTCGGACCAGCGCAGCGCGTACGCCGCCGCCCGTTCCACCCGCGCTGCGCTCACGCGCGCCGCCAGCCCACGCGTCGCGAGCTGGTAGTCGATGCGCCAACCGGCGTCGTTGTCGAACGCCCTGCCCCGCCATGACCACCACGAGTACGGCCCCGGCCCGTCGGGGTGCAACACCCGAACCACGTCGACCCACCCCGCGGCGAGCAGGTCGGTGAGCCACTGCCGTTCGGCGGGCAGAAAGCCGGACTTCTTCACGTTGCCGCGCCAGTTCTTGATGTCGTTCTCGGTATGCGCGATGTTCCAGTCGCCACACACGACGGCGTCGCGATCGGTCAGCGTCGCCATCCTGTGCGCCAGGGCGGCCATGAACCGCTCCTTCTCGAGCTGGCGGTCGGTGCCTGCCTCACCGGTCTGGATGTAGACGCTCGCGACGGTCAGCCCGTCGATATCGACCTCCACGTAACGGCCGTGAAGCGCGAACTCGTCGGCGCCCAGATCCCGCACCGCCTTGATCGGATGCCGGCTCAACACGGCAACACCGTTGCGGCCCCTGAGATCTCCGCCCGCAGATGCCAGATGCCAGCCGTCGGACAACGCCGGACCGAGCACGGCCGCGAGTTGGTCGTCGTCGGCGCGGGTCTCCTGCAGGCACACCACGTCGGACCTCGTCTCGGCGAGCCACGGCAGCAGGCCGAGGTTCTCCGGCGACCGCTGCTTGATCGCAGCGCGGACGCCGTTGACGTTGATTGTGGTGACGATCACGGGGTCAGACCGTAGCCGACCCCGCCGAAGCCGAACGTTCCGTACCGCTCGAAATTTCGGCGATTCTTCGAGCGGTAAGGAACGTTCGGCGCGAGGCCGGCAAGCTTGCGGTACCGGCGGTATCACCTTTAGGGTCGGGCAGCATGACCGAGCGCGCACCGATACACCTGGGTTCCGGCGACCCAATGGTTTTGCTGCATCCGTTCATGATGTCGCAGAACGTGTGGAAACAAGTCGCGCCGCTCATTGCTGAGACGGGCCGCTACGAGGTCTTCGCGCCCACCATGCCCGGCCACAACGGCGGCGTGAAGGGCAGGTTCTTCCTGGACACGGCCGAGATGGCCGACGACGTCGGGCGCCGAATGGACGCGCTGGGCTGGGAGACCGCCCACATCGTCGGCAACTCGCTCGGAGGCTGGGTGGCCTTCGAACTCGAGCGCCGCGGCCGCGCCCGCACGCTGACCGGCATCGCACCGGCGGGCGGCTGGAGTCACTTCACGCCCGCGAAGTTCGAGATCGTCGGCAAGTTCCTCGCGGGCTTGCCAGTTTGGCTGACCGCCAAGTTGCTCGGCCAGCGGGCGCTGCGCCTGCCGTTCGCCCGCCAGCTTGCGTCTGTGCCGGTCAGTGCCAAAGCCGACGGCCTCAGCGACGCCGACCTGATCGACATCATCGACGACGTCTCCCACTGCCCCGCCTACTACCACCTGCTCGTCAAGGCGCTACTGCTGCCGGGCCTGCGGGAGCTGGCCAATGGCAGCGCGCCGACTCATCTGGTCATCTGCGAGAAGGACCGGGTGCTGCCGCATCCGCGGTTCACCCGCCACTTCACCACGCAGTTGCCCAAGGACACACAGATCACCCATCTCGACGGCGTCGGGCACATCCCGATGTTCGAGGCGCCGCGCCGGATCGCGGACCTGATCGTCGGCTTCGCCGACCGCTACGCGACGCCGCCGCCGCGCAAGGCCATCGGTTAAGCGGCGTCGAGGGACTTCTTGAAGTTGCCTGCGATCGTGTCGAGGAATTCCTCGCTGGTCTGCCACGGCTGCTCTTCGCCGATCAACAGCGCCAGGTCCTTGGTCATCTGACCACCCTCGACGGTGCCGATCACGCTGTCCTCCAACGTGTTTGCGAACTCGATCACGTCGGGGGTGTTGTCCAGCTTGCCGCGATGCTCCAGCCCGCGGGTCCACGCGAAGATCGAGGCGATCGGGTTCGTGGAGGTGGGCTTGCCCTGCTGGTATTGCCGATAGTGGCGGGTGACGGTGCCGTGCGCGGCCTCCGCCTCGACCGTCTTGCCGTCCGGCGTCATCAGCACCGACGTCATCAGGCCCAGTGAGCCGTAGCCCTGCGCCACCAGATCGGACTGAACATCGCCGTCGTAGTTCTTGCACGCCCACACGTAGCCGCCCTCCCACTTCAGGCAGGAGGCGACCATGTCGTCGATCAGCCGGTGCTCGTAGGTCAGCCCCTCGGCGTCGAATCGTTCCTTGTACTCCCCGTCGAAGATGCGTTGGAACTCGTCCTTGAACATCCCGTCCTAGCCCTTGAGGATGGTGTTCTTCGTCGACAGGTAGACGGGGTATTTCTGTTGCAGCGCATAGTTGAACGACGAACGGGCGAAGTCCTGGATCGACTTCTTGAAGTTGTACATGCCCATGATCACCCCGCCGCCCTCAGGGATCTGGACGACGTCGTGCACGATCGGCCCGCTGCCGTCGTCCGGCGTGAAGGTGACGGTGAAAGTGCCTGGGCGGTCGACCTTGAAGTTGTCGGCGCGGTACTGGTCTCCGAATGCGTGACGGCCGATGATGATCGGCTTGGTCCAGCCCGGTACCAGTCGCGGCACATTCTTGATCACGATCGGCGCGCGGAAGATGGTGCCGCCCAGGATGTTTCGGATGGTGCCGTTCGGTGAGAGCCACATCTTCTTGAGATTGAACTCCCTGACGCGGGCCTCGTCGGGCGTGATAGTCGCGCACTTGACGCCGACGCCGTGGCGCTTGATCGCTTCCGCGGCGTCGACGGTGACCTGGTCGTCGGTGGCGTCACGGTGCTCGATGCCGAGGTCGTAGTAGTCCAAGTCCACGTCGAGGTGCGGCAGGATGAGCTGCTCCTTGATCATCTTCCAGATGATGCGGGTCATCTCGTCGCCGTCGAGTTCTACGACTTTGCCTTCGACCTTGATCTTGGACATATTGGCCACCCTACGCGGGCAGGGCCCCCGCAAATCGCTATGTCAGCTGTGCGCGCTCTCCAGCGCCGCGTTCAACGTCTTGCTCGGCCGCATCACCGCCGTGGTCTTATCGCGGTCCGGGTAGTAGTAGCCGCCGATGTCTACCGAATTACCTTGCACCTCAGCGAGTTCGGAGATGACAGCCTCTTCCCTTTCGGACAGCGTCTTGGCCAGTTTGGCGAAGTGCTCGGCCAGCTCTTGGTCTTCGGTCTGCTCGGCGAGTTCCTGCGCCCAGTACAGCGCAAGGTAGAACTGACTGCCGCGGTTGTCGAGCTCACCGGTCTTGCGCGACGGGCCCTTGTCGTTCTCCAGCAGCTTGCCTATGGCGCCATCCAAGGTCTTGCCAAGCAGCGCGGCTCGCTTGTTGCCGGTCTTGATTCCCAAGTCCTCGAAGCAAGCGCCCAGAGCGAGGAATTCGCCGAGCGAATCCCACCGCAGGTGGTTCTCTTCGACCAGCTGGTGCACATGCTTCGGCGCTGAACCGCCGGCGCCCGTCTCGTACATGCCGCCGCCTGCCATCAACGGGACGATGGACAGCATCTTCGCGCTGGTGCCCAGTTCCAGGATCGGGAACAGGTCGGTGAGGTAGTCGCGCAGGATGTTTCCGGTCGCGGCGATGGTGTCCTGCCCGCGGGTCGCACGCTCCATCGTGTACCGCATGGCCCATACCTGCGGCATGATCTGGATCTGCAGGCCCTCGGTGTCGTGGTCCTCGAGGTAGGCCTTCACCTTGTTGCGCAGTTCCACCTCGTGCGGACGTTCGGTATCGAGCCAGAACACCACCGTCATGCCGGACACCCGCGCGCGCGTGACGGCAAGTTTGACCCAGTCGCGGATCGCGGCGTCCGTCGTGACGGGCATGCGCCAGATGTCGCCCTCTTCCACGTCCTGCGACAGCAGCACCTCGCCCGTGTCGTTGTCGACGATGTCGGCGACGCCGTCCTCGGGGATCTCGAAGGTCTTGTCGTGTGAGCCGTACTCCTCGGCCTTCTGCGCCATCAGCCCGACGTTCGGGACGGTGCCGATGGTCGTCGGATCGAACTGGCCGTTGGTCTTACACCAGTTGATCATCTCCTGGTAGATGCGGGAGAACGTGGACTCGGGGTTGACGGCCTTGGTGTCCTTGGTCCGCCCGTCGGCGCCATACATCTTGCCGCCCAGCCGGATCATCGCGGGCATCGAGGCGTCGACGATCACGTCGCTGGGTGAGTGGAAGTTGGTGATGCCCTTGGCCGAATCCACCATGGCCAGCTCGGGGCGGTGCTCGTGAACGTCGTGGATGTCCTGGATGATCTGCTCACGCTGGAATGACGGCAGCGCCTCGATCTTGTTGTAGAGGTCGACCATCCCGTTGTTGACGTTGACACCCAGCTCGTCGAGCACCTCCTGGTGCTTGGCGAAGGCGTCCTTGTAGAAGGTCTTCACACAGTGCCCGAACACAATGGGATGGCTGACCTTCATCATCGTCGCCTTGACGTGCAGCGAGAACATCACGCCGGTCTTGTAGGCGTCCTCGATCTGCTCCTCGTAGAACGCGACGAGGGCCTTCTTGCTCATGAACATGCTGTCGATGACGTCGCCCTCGTCCAACGACACCTCGGGCTTCAGCACGATCGTCTCGCCGCTCTTGTTCTTCAGCTCCATCCGCACGTTGCGGGCCCGGTCCAGGGTCATCGACTTCTCCCCGTGGTAGAAGTCGCCATGCTTCATGGTCGCCACATGAGTGCGCGAAGCCATCGACCACTCGCCCATGCTGTGCGGGTGCTTACGCGCATACTCCTTGACCGCCTTGGGCGCGCGGCGGTCCGAATTACCTTCGCGCAGAACCGGATTCACTGCGCTGCCGAGAACCTTTCCGTAGCGCTCCTTGAGCGTCTTCTCCTCGTCGTTCTTCGGCTGCGCCGGATAGTCCGGAACCGCGTACCCCTTCTCCTGCAGCTCCTTGATCGCGGCGTAGAGCTGCGGCACCGATGCGCTGATGTTCGGCAGCTTGATGATGTTGGTGTCCGGCGACTGCGTCAGCTCGCCAAGTTCGGCCAGGTTGTCAGGGACGCGCTGCTCGTCGGTCAAGTAGTCACCGAACTCCGCCAGGATGCGCGCGGCCACCGAGATGTCACTGGTTTCGACGTTGATCCCCGCCGGCTCGGCGAAGGTCCGGATGATCGGCAGAAAGGCGTAGGTCGCAAGCAGCGGCGCCTCGTCGGTCAGCGTGTAGATGATGGTCGGCTGCTCCGCGCTCATGTGGGTCTCCCGGCGTCTCGGTCAGATTCGAAGCTTCGCGTTGTTATGACGGCTATCAGTATCACGTCGTGTACGACGCTACGCGCGCGCCAGGGGTCGGTCAGTTTGGCTACTGACCAGTAGCGTCTTCGCGAAAAATGGGGGAAATGCCCCATGCGCGCACGTAGGCGGGCGCGGCAGCATCGACACGACCGACCGAGAACCGAACATGCCGCTGGCACCCAGTCAGCGGCATGAGATACGCTTCTCTCCGGTCATGAGTGCCAGCGTCAAGCCCCGGCTTGCTGGCCGGCAACCCTCCAACCGCGGTGGGGTGCCCCGGGTGATTGACCAGGTTGAGTAGCCGCAACGGCTACCGGCAAGCGCGGGTCCGTTGTGACGGGCCCCCAGAGAAGACAGGCGGAGGTCCGGCGTGCGCAGTTGTCGCTGAGCGCAAAAAAGCGCGCCTGCACCGAACCCAGCCGGCCCATCACAACAGGAGAACCAGCTATGAGCACCGAAAACACCCCCGACGATCCGACGGCGCATTGGTCATTCGAGACCAAGCAGGTCCACGCCGGCCAGAAGCCCGACAGCGCGACCAACGCGCGGGCGCTGCCGATCTACCAGACCACGTCGTACACCTTCAACAGCACCGAGCACGCGGCCGCGCTGTTCGGCCTTGCCGAGCCCGGCAACATCTACACCCGGATCATGAACCCGACGCAGGACGTCGTCGAGCAGCGCATCGCGGCGCTGGAGGGCGGCGTCGCGGCGCTGTTCCTGGCGTCCGGTCAGGCCGCAGAACACTTCGCGATCCTCAACCTGGCCAACGCCGGCGACCACATCGTGTCGAGTCCGAGGCTCTACGGCGGCACCTACAACCTGTTCCACTACACGCTGCCCAAGATCGGCATCGACGTCAGCTTCGTCGAGGACCCCGACGACCTCGATTCGTGGCGCGCCGCGGTGCGGCCCAACACCAAGGCGTTCTTCGCTGAGACCATCTCGAACCCGCAGAACGACATCCTCGACATCCCGAACGTCGCGGCCGTCGCGCACGACGCAGGCGTGCCGTTGATCGTGGACAACACCGTCGCCACCCCGTACCTGATTCAGCCGCTGTCCCACGGCGCCGACATCGTCGTGCACTCCGCCACGAAGTATCTGGGCGGACACGGCGCGGCGATCGCGGGCGTCATCGTCGACGGCGGCACCTTCGATTGGACCAACGGCAAGTTCCCCGGCTTCACCACGCCGGACCCCAGCTACCACGGTGTGGTCTTCGCCGAACTCGGCCCGCCCGCGTACGCGTTGAAGGCCCGCGTGCAGTTGCTGCGCGACCTCGGCTCGGCCGCCTCGCCGTTCAACGCGTTCCTGGTCGCGCAGGGACTGGAGACGCTGAGCCTTCGCGTTGAGCGTCATGTGGCAAACGCGCAGAAGGTCGCCGAGTTCCTGGCCGGCCATCCCGATGTGATCTCGGTCAACTACGCCGGGCTGCCCACGTCGCCGTGGTACGAGCTGGGAAAGAAGCTGGCGCCTAAGGGAACCGGTGCCGTGCTGGCGTTCGAGCTGGCCGGAGGCATCGACGCGGGCAAGGCGTTCGTCAACGCGCTGACGCTGCACAGCCATGTCGCGAACATCGGCGACGTGCGGTCACTGGTGATCCACCCGGCGTCCACGACGCACGCCCAGCTCACCCCCGAAGAGCAGCTTGCGACGGGTGTGACGCCAGGACTGGTACGGCTCGCGGTCGGTATCGAAGGCATCGACGACATCCTTGCCGACCTGACGCAGGGGTTCGCCGCGGCCAAGCCGTTCAGCGCGTCCGGGGCAACGGACCCGAAGACAACGGCGGCGTTCTGATGACTGTCACCGACGTGAGTACCGCAACGCTGCCTGCCGAGGGTGAAGTCGGCCTGGTCGACATCGGCTCGCTGACTCTGGAGAACGGTGCCGTTGTCGACGACGTCACGATCGCGGTGCAGCGGTGGGGCGAGCTGTCGCCCAACCGCGACAACGTGGTCGTCGTGCTGCACGCCCTGACCGGCGATTCGCACGTCACCGGCCCCTATGGCCCAGGCGACGAGACAGAAGGCTGGTGGGAAGGCGTAGCCGGGCCCGGGGCACCGATCGACACCGACCGTTGGTGTGCGATCGCCACCAACGTGCTTGGCGGCTTTCGCGGGTCGACGGGGCCGAGCTCTACCGCACCCGATGGAAAGCCCTGGGGCTCAAGGTTCCCGTTGGTGTCGGTGCGCGATCAGGTCGAGGCGGACATTGCCGCGCTGGCCGCGCTCGGCATCACCGAGGTCGCCTCGGTGGTCGGCGGCTCGATGGGCGGGGCCAGGGCGCTGGAGTGGATCGTCAGCCACCCGGCCAAGGTGCGTTCGGCGCTGGTGCTGGCGGTCGGAGCACGTGCCACCGCCGATCAGATCGGCACCCAGAGCTCGCAGATCGCGGCGATCAAGTCCGACCCGAACTGGTGCAACGGTGACTACTACGGCACCGGCCGGTCGCCGGATCTCGGCATGGAGATCGCGCGCCGCTTCGCGCATCTGACATACCGCGGCGAAGCCGAACTGGACAGCCGGTTCGCCAACGATCCCCAGCGCGACGAGGACCCAGCAACAGGGGGTCGCTACTCGGTGCAGAGCTATCTGGAGCATCAGGGCCGCAAGCTGTTGAAGCGCTTCGACGCAGGCACGTATGTGGCACTGACGGAATCGTTGTCGAGCCATGACGTGGGGCGCGGCCGCGGCGGCGTGGAGGCGGCGCTGCGAGGCTGTCCCGTCCCGGTGGGCGTCGGCGGCATCGCGTCGGACCGGTTGTACCCGCTGCGGCTGCAGGAGGAATTGGCGGAGCTGCTGCCGGGTTGTACCGAACTGAACGTGGTGGACTCTATCTACGGCCACGACGGCTTTCTGTTGGAGACCGAGGCGGTGGGCAAGCTGATTCGTCAGACACTGGAGTTGGCCGAGCGGTGACCCACTCCAGGCAGCAGCGTTCACTGTCGTTCGGCGCGGAGGCCGCGGCATACGAACGAGGCCGGCCGTCCTACCCACCCGAGGCGATCGACTGGCTGCTGCCTGACGATGCCGCCGATGTGCTCGACCTCGGCGCAGGTACCGGCAAGTTGACCACGCGGCTCGTCGAGCGGGGCCTCACCGTCGTCGCCGTCGATCCCATCCCGGAAATGCTCGAACTGCTGAGCAACTCGCTGCCCGACACACCTGCCCTGCTGGGCACGGCGGAAGAGATCCCGCTGCCCGACGACAGCGTCGACGCGGTGCTGGTGGCCCAGGCGTGGCACTGGTTCGACCGGGAGCTGGCCGGCAAGGAGATCGCGCGCGTGCTGCGGCCGGGCGGTCGACTGGGCCTGGTGTGGAACACCAGCGACGAACGGCTGGGCTGGGTCAAGGATCTGGGCCGCATCATCGGCCACGAGGACGACCCGTTTAGCCACAAGGTGACGCTGCCCGAACCGTTCACCGATGTCGAGCGTCACCAGGTCGAGTGGACGAGTTACCTGACGCCGCAAGCGCTTATCGACCTTGTCGCATCGCGCAGCTACTGCATCACCTCCCCTGAGAAGGTGCGTACCCGCAAACTGGATGAGGTGCGCGAGCTGTTGGCCACTCATCCGGCGCTGGCCAACACCAACGGCCTTGCGCTGCCTTACATCACGGTGAGCATCAGGGCGACGCTCTCATAGCGCCCAAACGGACAACCAGGCGCGAAAGTTCGAGTGAATCGCGCCATTTCGTCGATCTCGGCCGATTCAGCGTGTGACGTGCCACCGGCTGCCGGCGATCGCGGGCGGTGTCGTTCTGAGCGAAGGCTCGACGGCGTGCCACCCACCGATCCGGGGGCTCTGTCAGCGTCGCACAGGCATCCGCAGCCAGCTTTTCTGGGGTCCGCCCTAGCCCGGGGTGTCGACGTATACCTGATAGTCCAGTGAGGATCAGCCGTCCGGGCCGTTCTCCCACGACTGATCGAAGGCCACGCGGCTGATTTCGCGATCGTAGTCGGCCGCATCGAAGGACACACCGCGGTTCATCGGCACCTCCATCAGCCAGTCCCAGCGCACACGGTCGCCGTGGCGCGTGATCGTGATGTCGGTGGCTCCGCAGTCATATCTGCCGCACTCGCAGCGGGCGATCGGGGTGGTGCGCGGCTCGCAGGAAGCCACCAACCGATTAGTCGGAATGATCACGTGGTACGGATCCATCCCCAAACCGGCACCAGCAGAAGTCATTTCCACATCGTTGAGGTAGACCAGCACCTGGAACGCATTCGATCTTCTGGCTGCGGGACTTGCGGCTCGTTCCTCCCAATCACGCTGTTCGCTCTGATGTCAGGGCCGAAGATACGACGCTGACACCGAACCACCTCTGCAGCGCCGTAAGCAGCCGGTCCTCGTCGGCGGACTCGAAAGTGTCTGCCGCCCAGGCGACGTAGCCGTCGGGCCGGATCAGCATGGCACAGACCTCGACATCGTCGATGGCGCCGACCACGACGTCGACACGGTCGGTCCATCCGCTTGCGACGTCACGCACCGGTCGGCCGGACAGGTCGAGCAATACCGGACGACCCCGGTGAAGCAAGTCACTGATGCGGCGGCCGTCGTCGAGCGTCAGGTCGGGCGCCAGCCGCCCCGCCAGCCGGTGGTCGTCGCCGACGTCGTAGCGGACGTCGGAGCCGGCGAGCAGGTGTGCCATGTGTTCAGCGACGCTAGGTAACTGCAGTAGCTCCTTGAAAAGTTCTCGCAGCGCGGCGATCTCGGATCCGGGGCCGAAAAGGGCGGTCTGCGACATTGATTGCATCATCACCCGCTCCCCTACCGGAAACCGTTCGCCGTGGTAGGTGTCCAGCAGATCCGCGGGCGCCCATCCGTTTACCGCGGCGGCCAGTTTCCAGCCGAGGTTCATCGCGTCCTGCATACCGAGGTTCAAGCCGGGGCCGCCCATCGCGGAGTGCACATGCGCGGAATCACCGACCAGGAAGATGTTTCCCGCGCAGTACCGGTTGGCCTGCCGGGTGTTCTGCCCTGCGATGCGACGGAGCGCATGCGGTCCGTCGCCGGGGGGTGGCCCTATGGGCAGATCGACACCGAGGACCCGTCGAGCGCTGTCACGCAACTCGTCGAGCGTTATCGGCTCGGAATCCTCGGGTTGCTGATCGAACTCGATGGTGCCGACCATCGGCCTGCCGCGCTCCATTTCCGCGAAGATGAATCCGCCGTTGTCGAGGCGGTTGTGCCCCCACGGCAACGTGCCGAAGCCGGGAACGTCCAGACCGCCATTGGCGGAACGTATTTCGTCGGGAACGGTCACATGGGCGATGCGCGCCACGGTGTTGGACGTGTGGCCGGGAAAGTCGATGCCTGCCAGCTTGCGCACGGTGCTACGGCCGCCATCGGCGCCGACTAGGTAAGTGGCCTCGAGCGTATAGTCGCCACCCGGTGACGACACGCTCACAGTGGCACCGCCAGCGTCGGTCTGCACGCCGGTCAACTCGTGGCCCCACCGGACGTCGACACCCAGTTCGCGCGCTCGTTCGGCGAGCAGCCTGACCAGACGCGGCTGCTGCATAGGCAATCCGTACATCGGGTTTTCCCGCATCCCGAACAACGGCACCCGCATGCCGCTGAAGATCCACTCGTACATGGGCTTTGGCGGTTCGTCTGAGCCGGTGAAGCTCTGGTAGAGCCCACGCATGTCGAGCATTCGCACCACCTGCCCGACCATGCCGTTGGCCTTGGGCTCATCGCTCGGCGCGAGTAACCGCTCCAGCACGACGGGATGCACGCCAGCCAGCGCCAGCTCGCACGCGACCATCAGCCCATTCGGGCCAGCGCCGGAAATGACTACGTCGACTCTGTTTTCGGTCATCGGGTTCTCCTCGGGGTTGGTTCGGGTAGGCCTGCCGCCACGTCGGCGTAGCCGCGACGAAGGAGTTCGGTAAAGACCACGGGTGGATCGGCATTGGCATACGCCTCCATCGCCGTTTCACCGACCACCCGGACCACTGCGGCGACGAGTCGCGGGTACATATCGCGAACCGGGTCGGTGCCGGTGCGTCGCGCGATCGCCTCGACCCAGTCGGTGAACAGGTCCTTCGTCAACGCGGCGCGAAGATCCCGCGCGGACAGGAGATCGCGGAGCACGATCAACTCGTCCGGGGTCGGCCGCACGCCAGCGGCACCCTCGGCTTCTAGCGGCGCGAGCATTGCATGTGTGATCGCCGACCAGAGCGGCTCGTCGGCGGGCCGCTCCAGGAATGCCGCGAGGCTCTGCCGCGTTCGATCGATCTGCCGGAACGCAACCGCCTCGTACTTGCCAGTGAAGTAGTTGTTGAAGGTCCGCAGCGAGACGCCGGCCCTGTTGGCGATGTCTTCGCGGGTGACGTTCTCCAGCCCCCGCTCAAGCGCGAGCTCCAAAGCTGCGTCGCTGAGCGCCAAGCGGGTACCGAGCTTCTTGCGTTCCCGCAGCCCCAACGTGGTGGTCATGAAACCAGCGTAGCCAAATCTTGCACGGCAGGCAAAATTGCCCGACAGGCAGATTATAGCGGCGTCTGGGCATCATCGTGGCCCGGCGATCGAGCGCTGCGGTGGGCGCAGAGCGCGCTACCGGGTAGTTGTCGGTCGGTGAAGCCGGGCCAGAACGTTCGTGAGGAGGTGGTGGTGGCACCGGAGACACGAACAACACCCACCCCGACTCCATCATGTCGGGGGATCGTGGTCGAAGCCCGAGAGGCGAGCGCCGTATGCTACGGCGAAACTACTGCAGGGGCGGAACTACTTCTTCTTATGCGAGCCGGGCACCGCACCCTGTGCGGGCTTGGCCTTGGTTTGCGGTTCGGCCTTGTTGGGTCCGCGAGGATCGACCTTCTTTTCTTCAGCCATCACTCCATAGTAGAGGTGATTGCGATCGGCTAAATACTCTTTGGCTGAGTCGAGAAGCCTATTCGTTATTGTGCGGCGCGCTACGCAAAGTCAGTGCTGCATAAGCGAATTGGTACCGCTGGTCACGCGCGTGCAGCAGCTATGCCGACCACTACGTCGTGGCGGAGCGCGGGGTCAACGGTCAGATGCATGCCCAGCTCGGTGATCCTGCCGTCGAGCGGATGCCAGGCGCGGTCTGAAGGGTCGCGCCCCAGCAGCGGGTCGAGTGAGTCGATCGTCGGCTTCCATAGGGTCAGCCAGTTCCTGCCGGGGCCGACGACGAAGGCAAGTTCGAGCCTGACGGGTCCGGTTGGAAGTTCTGCCGGCCCGGCGACGGCGGTGTGGATCTGCTCTTTATAGGCGGGCTTCGTGTACGACGCGGTCGTTCTCGCGACCAGCACGTCCGTCGACGGCGGAGGCATCTCGCGGGCAGCTTGGATCCGCACGAACGACTGCTCGCTGTGCTGCTTCGTGCACCACACCGACACCAGACCGGGATCCTTCAGTTGAGAGGCGAGCGGGTACGCATAGTTGTCGAGGTCCGCCATGTCGAGCAGATCACGTCCAGTTGGGAGCCCAACATCGAGTCGGAGCGCCCACGGGCCGTCGATCCGCGACGCGGCAAGCAGCGCTTCCGCGTCGTCGAGAAACGCCCGCAGCCGAACCTGATCCGGATGGTCGGTCTGATTCCAGGACGCCAGCCGAGGCGAGACCCTCAGCTGATGGCTGTCGCCAGCGGGGCGGGCGTACCAGCGCATCGTCACACGGTAACGCCTGGGGATAACTGCTCTAGTCATGGCCAAAATGTCTATTTCGTCCGTAATGGCTAGAATGGACGCATGCCCACACTGACGTTCCGTAATCGCGACGGCGAGCTGGTCGACGTTCCGACCGTTGCCGCCACCCGCTTCAAGAACGAGTTCGGCGCGATCTTCGAGCAGGCCGCGCTGGGCGGCGCGGTCGCGATCACCAAACACAACACCCCGAAGGCGGTGTTGTTGTCCTACGCCGAATTCGAGGCGCTGACCAAGGCGAGCACGCCTGCGCTCGACGATCTTTCCGACGAATTCGACAGACTGCTGGAGAGCATGCAGACGCCGCAGTCAAAGGACGCGATGGCGTCGGCGTTCGACGCCACACCGGAGCAGCTCGGCCGCGCCGCGGTCAAGGCGGCCCGCGCCAAGCGTTAGCGCCTGCGCATGGCCCGCAAGGCCCAAGCGCCGCGCCTGTATGTCCTCGCCGGGGTCAACGGCGCAGGCAAGAGCAGCATCGGCGGCGCGACGATCCGGGCGTCCGGCGCGGACTACTTCAACCCCGACGAGGCGGCACGGAAGTTGATCGCGGCCAATCCCGGTCTCGATCAGACGAAAGCCAACGCCGCGGCGTGGCATCAGGGCAGACGGCTCCTCGAACGGGCGATCCGGGAACGCAAGGACTTCGCCTTCGAGACCACGCTCGGCGGAAGCACCATGCCGCGGCTGCTGACCGAGGCGGCCTCAGAGGGCTTCGAGGTACGCATCTGGTACGTCGGACTGGCCAGCCCGGATCTGCACATCGAACGCGTCCGCAACCGTGTGCGCGCCGGCGGTCACGACATCCCGGAGTCCAGCATCCGGCGGCGCTGGCGGCACAGCAGGCTGAACCTCGTGCAGTTGCTGCCGCACCTGAGCGAGCTTCGCGTCTACGACAACTCCGCAGATGCGGATCCCGCCGCCGGAAATGCGCCTCAGCCGGCGCTGGTGTTGCATCTCGACCACGGCGAGATCGTCGGACCTCCCGACCTGTCCTCGACGCCCGAGTGGGCCAAGCCGATCGTCGCAGCCGCACTCAAATTGGCTTGAACGCACGCGGCCGGTTCCCTATCGTGGCCGCCATGTTGGTTTCTTCGATGAGGTTGCGCACCGCCTAGCGGCGGATTTCACCTCACGGTCGACACATCCGCCGCCGCAGCAGCTTGTTCCAGCTACTCGCGGAGTTGTTGTGTCACACCCTCATTCAGGCCGGCACGAATACGGCCAGAACTTTCTACACGATCGCGGCGTTATCGACGCCATCGTGCAAACCGTCGCACGCACTGACGGGCCCATCATCGAAGTCGGCGCAGGCAACGGCTCGCTCACGGGTGCGTTGCAGAAGCTCGGCCGCCCGCTGACGGCGGGCTGATCACGATCCGACGGCGCGCTGACCCGCTCGTCGCACCTTCCGATCGCCGTCGCTACCAAGCCATGGTGCATCGGGTGTTCACCGGACGCGGTCATGGGATCGCGCAGATCCTCAACCGGCAGATGCCACGTGCCACGATTCGAAACTGGCTGCGCGACAACAAAGTTAAACCGATGGCGCTGCCGCGGGACCTGTCTGCCGCACAGTGGGCCGCGCTCTTCGTCGGGCTAACTGGTGCCTAACGGGTCAATCGTCCATGCGATGTAGATCATGGCCGCGCTGACCGACGCGGTGGTGACGAAATCGACGGTCCTGCTGCGCACCGCCAGCAGGCCTACCCTGTCCTCGGGCAGCGCCAGCCGAAACGCCGCCGCAACGCCGACGCCGATGGCGAGCACCAGCCCGCCGCGTCGCCAGTAACCGGCGACCACCAGGCCGAACGCCGCCACGATGATCAGGCCGACCAGCAGTATCGGCCACTGCCCGCCAAAAATCTTGCGGGCGAACTCCTTGAGCGTCACGCGCGCGCGAGGGCTTCGGCTCGCTCGACCACGTTCGTCAGCAGGAACGCCCGCGTCAGCGGACCCACACCGCCGGGGTTGGGCGACACGTGGCCCGCGACCTCCCACACATCGGGATGCACGTCGCCGACCAGCTTGCCTGCGTCGTCGCGAGAAACACCGACATCGACCACGGCCGCGCCGGGACGCACCATCTCCGCGGTCACCATATGCGGCACGCCGGCGGCGGCGATGATGATCTCGGCTTCACGCGCGAGCTGCGGCAGGTGCCGAGTTGCGGTGTGGCACAGAGTCACTGTCGCGTTCTCCGACCGCCGGGTGAGCAGCAGCCCGAGCGGCCTGCCGACCGTGACACCACGGCCGATCAGCACGACCTGGGCACCCGCGATCTCCACCTCGTAGCGGCGCAGCAGATGTACGATGCCGCGCGGGGTGCACGGCAGCGGGGCGGGCTCGTTGAGTACCAGCCTGCCGAGGTTGGTCGGATGCAACCCGTCGGCGTCCTTGCCGGGATCGACGCGTTCCAGTGCGGCGTTCTCGTTGAGGTGCTTCGGCAGCGGCAGCTGCACGATGTAGCCGGTGCACTCGGGGTTGGCGTTGAGCTCGTCGATGGTCTCGTCGAGCTTGGCCTGGCTGATGTCGGCGGGCAGATCGCGCCGTATCGAGTTGATGCCCACCTTCGCACAGTCGGCGTGCTTGCCCCGCACGTACGCCTGCGAGCCGGGGTCGTCGCCGACCAGCACTGTGCCCAGGCCCGGCGTGCGTCCCTCGGCGGTCAACGCCGCAACCCGTTCGGAGAGGTCGACGAAGATCTCGTCACGCGTGGCCTTGCCGTCCAATGTGATCGCACCCACGGCAGTCATTGTGGCAGGCTCCCCTGCTATGAACACTCAGCCCAATGTGTTCACCCCGGCCAAGCTCGGCCCGGTGACGCTGCGCAATCGCATCATCAAGGCGGCGACGTTCGAGGCGTCCACGCCGAACGCACTCGTCACCGACGACCTGATCGAGTTCCACCGGCTGCCCGCAGCGGGCGGTGTGGGCATGACGACGGTCGCCTACCTGGCGGTGACACCAGGCGGCCGCACCCAGGGAAAGCAGATCTGGTGGCGTCCCGAGGCGATCCCCGGACTGCGCCAGCTGACCGACGCCATCCATGCGGAAGGCGCTGCCATCAGCGCACAGATCGCACATGCCGGCCCGGTCGCCCACGCCCGCTCGAACGACGCCGAAGCGCTGGCCCCGATGACGAGCAAGTACGCAAGGGCGGCCAGTCGTGACGACATCGCCGACGTCGTCGCGGCGCATGCCACCGCGGCCCGCTTGGCCATCGAGGCGGGGTTCGATGCGGTCGAGGTTCACCTCGGCCACAACTACTTCGCCAGCTCTTTCCTGAGCCCGCTGATCAACCAGCGCGACGACGAGTTCGGTGGCTCGCTGCAGAACCGCGCGAAGGTTGCACGCAGCGTGGCCGAAGCGGTGCGGTGCGCCGTCGAGGACACCGGAGCGGGCAGGATCGCGGTGACTGCCAAGCTCAACATGGCGGACGGAGTGGATGGCGGGATCACGGTCGAGGAGTCACTTCAGACGGCGAAATGGCTGCAGGACGATGGCTGTCTGGACGCGATCGAACTCACTGCGGGAAGTTCGTTGGTAAACCCGATGTACACGTTTCGAGGCGGCGCGCCGGGCAAGGATATTCCCGCCATTGCCAAGGTCGTCCGCGAATACCCTTACTACGACGCATATCTGCTGAGCGATGCCCGCCTGTTCCGTGCCGAGCTGACGATTCCGCTGATCCTTTTGGGCGGCATCACCAACCGGGAAACCATGGATCTGGCGATGACTGAGGGATTCGACTTCATCGCGATGGGGCGAGCCCTGCTCGCCGAACCCGACCTGCTGAACCGCATCAAAGCCGACGGCGACGCGCACACCGTGACATCGGTCTGTACGCACACCAATGAATGCATGGCGACGATCTACAGCCACACCCACTGCGTGGTCACCGGATCACCGGACCGGGTTGCAATCGGCTAACCCCCGGCCGACTGCCGCGGCTCGACGAACGCGACCATCGGCTCCTTGCGAACCACCCATCCCCAACCTTCGAGGATCATCAGTTCCTTCGCCGAGAAGATGTACGTGACGTCGGCGTTGTGGGCGACGTATTTTTCGTCCTGCATCACGGCGCCAGCGACGTCGATCTCGGAACCGTCCTTCAGCCGGACGCCGCGATACTCGTAATGCCCGCGGGGGTCGACGCAGATCGCCACCAGCGACTGTTGGGTCCGGCCGACGGCAATGGCGGACTTCGATGAGTCGCATCGGGCAGCCGTGTCGATGAATCCCCGATCGTCCGTCTGCAGCGATCCGGGTTCCGCATGCGCCTTCGACAGCAAGTCCGCCGAAGGCAGCGTGACGATGAGCGCGATGCACAGCATGAACACCGGGCGCATCGCTCGGCTCAGTTTGCCGTGCCGCCATGTTGTGGCCCTCGCAGACCGCATGCCTTACCAGATCACGAACGGCCTTGCGACAGTGCGCGACGCGCCGTAGGTAAGGCCAAGAAGTTAACTAGACGGTATAAGTGCCCGCGCGCCTCCTCGCTCGCCGGGGAATAGGCTCGCTCCAGCGGGCGTAAATACGGGGCGTAGCCGACAGATGAGGATGGCGATGAAGATCGGAATCTCGACGTTTGTCACCGACGACGGCATCGACACGGTGTCACTGGCACGTGCGATCGAAGAACGTGGGTTCGACTCACTGGTCATTGCCGAACACACGAATATCCCGGCGAGCCGTGAATCCGCGTACCCGCTCGGGGGCGACCTGCCGCAGCAGTACTACCGCACGCTGGACCCGTTCGTCACGCTGGCCGCCGCGGCCGCGGTGACATCGAGGATCGAGCTGGTCACGGGGATTGCGCTGCTGATCCAGCGCGATCCCATCATCACCGCGAAAGAGGCCGCCAGCATCGACCTGATCTCCGGCGGCCGGTTCGTTTTCGGGGTCGGCGCAGGCTGGAATCTCGAGGAGATGCGCAACCACGGCACGGACCCGAAGACGCGCGGCACACTGCTGGACGAACGGATCGAAGCCATCAAGGCGTTGTGGACCGATGAGCCCGCCGAATACCACGGCAAGTACGTCGACTTCGACGCCACCTACCTCAAGCCCAAACCCGTCCAGCAGCCACATCCGCCGATCTTCATCGGCGGCGATTCCGATGCCACGGTCAAACGCGTCATCCGGCACAACGCCGGCTGGATATCGAACCCCTTCCCGGTGGACGCCCTGAAGAAGCGAATCGACCAGATGCGCGACGGGGCGGGCCGCGACGTTCCGTTGGCGATGTTCGGCACTCCCCCGAAGCCCGACTACTGGCGCGCCGTGGAAGACCTGGGTTTTGACCAGGTTGCACTGTTGCTGCCGACGTTGCCGACGAACGAGTCACTGCGAATCCTCGACGAGTACGCCGCCAAGCTCGACGAATATCGCGGTTAACCCGACGGTATGAGTGCGCGCGCGCAGTCCTCGACGATCGGGTCCGCACTCGCGGGGATGGCATGTCGCGCGATGAGGTGCCTGCGTACGACCGCATACGGGATGTCGATCAAAGCTGCGTTGACACGATCCGCGTCTGCGGACACGTCGGCCAGGGCTGCGTGCAGGGCGCGGTGCAGACGCTTCCGACGGCGGGTCAGTTCGACCGGCCAGTCGGCGGCACCCGCCGGCGGTGAGCATCACGGCGCTGCCGACATGATCACCGAAGTGTGGGCCGGATCGCGTCCCGTTTACGAGATGCATGTCGAGCCACACGACTACCTACACGTTGACGACGAGCGGGTGGTGGTGCTCGCCGGTAGTGGGACCCGGCCCGCGACGGCGGTTCGGCCGTGGACGCCGTCTTCGCCCACATCATCACCACGCGCGGTGGCCAGATCGCAGCGTTGCAACAGGTCACCGACACCGCCAGGTAGGGCATAGAGCCGACGTCCTGACGCGCGATCGGACCAACACTGCATCTGGCCGGAGGACCGATAGAGTCGGTGCCGATGAGCCGACCAAATCCGCCCGCGCTGACCGTTCGGTACGAGGGCTCAACGCGCACGTTCGCGCCAGGCAACGATGTTGTGGTCGGCCGTGACCTCCGCGCCGATGTCCGCATCGCACACCCGCTGATCTCGCGCGCCAACCTCGTGCTGCGATTCGACCAGGGCCGCTGGGTCGCGATCGACAACGGCAGCCTCAACGGCATGTACGTCAACGGCCGCCGCGTGCCGGCCGTCGACATTCACGACGGCATGAACGTCAACATCGGCAATCCCGACGGCCCCGCCCTGACCTTCGAGGTGGGCCGCCATCAGGGCTCGGCGGGCACGCCGCCGCAGACCACCTCGGTGCCGGTCGCATCGCGCTCCGGCACAGCATGGCCGAACCAGCCACCGCAGCCACCGACTACAACGCGCCCGCCGAGCACCTCTCACCCGCAGCAGCCGATGTACCCGTCCGGACCCCAGCAGCGATACCCGTCGGGTCCGCAGGCCTATCCGAGTGGCCCGCCGTCCTACCCGAGCGGCCCGTCTGCGTATGCGTCGAGCCCGTCGCAGCCGGTCCGGCCGACCCCGGCGTCGCAACAGTCGATCGCGGCGCCCAGCCTCGAATCCGTCACCCAGATGGGTCCGACGGCCGCGCCGCGCTCGAGCGACGGCAACCTCGCGACGAGCATGCTGAAGATCCTGCGGCCGGGACGCACCGCCGACGTGTCTGCGGGCGCGATCAAGATCGGCAGGGCCACCGACAACGACATCGTCATCCCCGATGTGCTGGCCTCGCGCCACCACGCCACGCTGGTGCCAACGGCGGGCGGCACCGAGATCGTCGACAACCGAAGCATCAACGGCACGTTCGTCAACGGTGCGCGGGTCGAGTCGGCGATGCTGAACGACGGCGACACGGTCACCATCGGCAACATCGACCTGGTCTTCCGTGGCGGCACGCTGGTTCGCCGCACCGAGACCGAGGCCGCGACCCGCACCGGCGGCCTCGAAGTGCATGGCGTCACCTGGACCATCGAGAACAACAAGACGCTGCTCGACAACATCTCCCTTGCGGCGCGGCCAGGCACACTGACAGCCATCATCGGGCCGTCGGGTGCGGGTAAGTCGACGTTCGCACGATTGGTGGCCGGCTACACCCATCCGACGACTGGCACGGTCTCGTTCGAAGGCCACAACATTCACGCCGAATACGCCTCGCTGCGGTCCCGAATCGGCATGGTGCCGCAGGACGACGTCGTGCACGGCCAGCTGACGGTCAACCAGGCGCTGATGTACGCGGCCGAACTGCGGCTGCCGCCCGATACCAGCAAGGAAGACCGAGCCCAGGTCGTCGCGCAGGTGCTCGAGGAACTGGAGATGACCCGGCACGCCGACACGCGGGTCGACAAGCTTTCCGGCGGGCAGCGCAAGCGCGCGTCAGTGGCCATGGAACTGCTGACCGGCCCGTCGCTGCTGATCCTCGACGAGCCGACCTCCGGCCTCGACCCGGCGCTGGACCGGCAGGTGATGACGATGCTGCGCCAACTCGCCGACGCGGGCCGCGTGGTGCTGGTCGTCACGCATTCGCTGACCTACCTCGACGTGTGCGATCAGGTGCTGCTGCTGGCCCCCGGCGGCAAGACGGCGTTCTACGGGCCGCCCAGCCAGATCGGTCCGTCGATGGGCACCACCAACTGGGCCGACATCTTCAGCGCCGTCGCCGGTGACCCCGACGCCGCAAACAAACGATTCATCGCCCAGCACGGGCCGCCACCACCGCAGCCGCCCGCGCAGAAACCCGCCGACCTCGGTCAGCCGACGAAAACCAGTCTGCGACGGCAGTTCTCGACGATCGCTCGTCGCCAGATGCGGCTGATCGTGTCCGATCGCGGTTACTTCCTCTTCCTGGCGCTGCTGCCGTTCATCATGGGTGTGCTGTCGCTTTCGGTGCCCGGCGACGTCGGGTTCGGTGTCCCCGTTCCTGCGATACAGGGTGGCGAGGCGCCCAACGAACCCGGACAGATCCTGGTGCTGCTCAACGTCGGCGCCATCTTCATGGGCACGGCCCTCACGATCCGCGCGCTCATCGGTGAGCGAGCGATCTTCCTGCGCGAGCAAGCCGTCGGGCTGTCCACATCCGCGTACATCTTGGCCAAGGTCTTCGTCTTCGCGCTATTCGCGTTGCTGCAGTCGGCGATCGTCGTCGGCATCAACGTGTGGGGAAAGAAGTGGGGTCCGGGGGCCGTGACCAGCGGCGCGGTGATACCCCCTCGGACCCTGGAGCTGTACGTCGATGTCGCGGCCTGCTGTGTGGCAGCGGCGATGACCGGCTTGGCGCTCTCGGCGCTGGCCAAGTCGAACGAGCAGATCATGCCGTTGCTGGTGATCGCGATCATGTCGCAGCTGGTGTTCCAGGGCGGCATGATCCCGGTGACCGGCCGGATAGGGTTGGACCAGTTGTCGTGGGTCACGCCGGCCCGGTGGGGATTCGCCAGTACCGCGTCGACGATCGATCTGCTCAGACTCGTCCCCGGCCCGCTGACGCCGCAGGATTCGCATTGGAGGCACACACCGGGCGCGTGGTGGTTCAACATGGCCATGCTCGGAGCGATCTGTGTCGGCTACATCAGCTTCGTGCGCTGGAAGATCCGGCTCAGAGGCGGCGGCTGATTCCAGCCGATCACGGCGTGAGCACGTAGCGGCCGCGCACCCCGCCCTTGGCCACGGCCCGATGGGCGTCGGCGACCTGATCCAGCGGCACGACCGCGTGCACGCGGGTCGGCAACTCACCTGCCGTGGTGCGATCGAGTAGCTCGGCCAGTCGAGGGCCGTCGGCGTGCGCAACCACGGCGTGTATGGCGATCCCGCGCTCCGCAGCAGGCTCGGCGTTCGGCTTCACACCCACGAACGCCCCGCCGTCGCGGACCAGGGCGAGAGCTTGCTCCTGCAGCCCCGCGCCATCGGCGACAGCGTCCCAGCCAGGCTCGCCGTGTGTGGTGAAGTCAGCGCCAAGGCCGCGGACGAACGCCTCGTCCTGCGCCCTGGCCAGACCCGTCACCTGCCAGCCGCGGCTCCGCGCGAGCGGGGCGACATATCCTCCGACCGCCCCGGCCGCGCCGGTCACCAGCAGCCGGCCACCTGCGGGCGCGTCGCCGAGGAGATCGAGGATCTGCGCGGCTGTCAGCCCGTTGAGCGGCACCGTCGACGCCGCGATGAGGTCCAGCCCGTCGGGCACGATCGCGACGTCGCCGACCGGCACGATGAGTTGCTCGGCGTACGTGCCGAAGTCGCGGTCGAAGCCGCCCACCATGCCTGCGACCCAGGTGCCGATCGCCAGCCCTACGCCGGGACCGGCGGCGGCGACGTGGCCGGCGAAGTCCCAGCCGAGACCTGTCCACTCGGGTTGGTTGATCAGCCGCATGCCGTGGAAGACGCCGCCCGCGACCGCGAGGTCGACAGGGTTGACCGCTGCGGCGGCGATCTCGACCCGCACCTGACCGGGTCCAGGGGCCACGAGGGGGACGTCGATGATCTCGATCGAGCCGGGGCCGCCCGGAATGCGGACGACGGCGGTGCGGAAGGTGGAGGCGATCATGGTTTTGCTCCTGATGTCTTGTGTTCGCCGGTTGTCTTACCCCACTATCAGTAGGTAGCTCTCTGATGGGAAGTACGCACTTTGGAGTGCGTAGGCCACCGCCGGGTGGGAAAGGAGCGGTCGATGCCGACCAAGACGGCGACCCAGAAGCGGGCGCAGGCAAAGGCGGAGTACGACGCGTTCCTGGCGAATTGCCCGAGCCGCCAACTGCTCGACCGGGTCTCCGACAAGTGGGTCGCGTTGATAATGGCCGCGCTCGGCAGCGATGGCCCGCGTCGCTACTCCGAGCTGTCGCGCCGGCTGGCCGGGGTGAGCCAGAAGATGCTCACCCAGACCCTGCGCTCCCTCGAGCGCGACGGTCTGGTCAGCCGCACCGTGACGCCGACCGTGCCGGTCACCGTCACCTACGAGCTGACCGGCCTGGGGCTGTCCCTCCAACAGCTGATGTGCGATGTGAAGGCATGGGCCGAGGCGCACATGGACGAGGTGCTCACCAACCGCAAGGAGTACGACAAACCGGTCATAGCCCGGGCTGGTCCTCGATGATGCCGAGCCAGATCTGTGCCGCGTCGATGGCCACCTTCTCGCTGATGAACGCGTGCTGCGTGCCGGTGTAGAGGTCGCGGAAGGCGCGCTCCAGCCTGCTGCCCTCGCGGATCGAACTCGTGCCCGCCACCAGATGGGCCCACTCCCCACACGCCCTCGCGACGTCGGTGGCGTAGACGGCGGCCACCCGCATGTCCGCGCGCAACGCCGGGGTGAGTTCGTCGCCCGCGGCGACGGCGGCCTCGGCTTGTGTGAAGGCGTCCAACACGAGAAGGCGTGCGGCACGCCATGATGCGACGTGGTGCGCCAAGCCTTTCTGGAAGGTCGGCCTACTGGCCAACGACGCCATATCGCTCATCCGGAACTTCGTGGCGGCCAACTCCTCGACATCGTCGAGCATGCTCTTGGCAACCCCGAGCGCCCACGATGCGTGACCCGCGGCGGTGACGGGCATCAGGCCCATGCGGGTCGCGGGCGAAGCGCCCCTGTGCGGTGCACGGGAGAACAGCGGAAAGGTCCGGTACTGCGGCACGAACACGTCCACCGCGTTGTAGTCATAGGAGCCAGTTCCCTTGAGCCCCTGCACATACCAGCCGTCGGTGAAGGTGATGTCGTCGCGCGGGACGATGGCCACCTGCATGTCGGGAAGGCCCTCACTGATCCAACGCACCTCGCCGTCGTCCATCGGCATGAATCCAGCCGCGATGTACTCGGAATGTCCGGTGCCCGAACCGAAGCTCCACGAGCCGCTCAACCGGTAGCCGCCGTCCACGGCCTGCCCCTGACCGTTCGGAAAGAACTGACCGCCCATGGTGATCCGGTTGTCGTGAGCGATGAACACTTCGGCGAATCCTTCGTCGGGGAGGTACGCCCCGGCGGCGAAGGTCGACGGCAGGTTCGCGATGCCGATCCACCCGAACGACCCGTCCTGCCATGCCATTTCGATCCACGTCTCGATCATCTCGGGAAACGACGGCTCGACGCCGCCCGCCGGTATCGGGTTGAAGGACGACATCAAGCCACTCGCCCACATCTCGTCGACGATGGCAGGCGTCAAGGTGCGCTGTCGCTCCGACCCGGCGGCCTCGGACCGCACGAGGTCACGCATCCCACGCGCCCGCGCGACGACCTGATCTCCCACTTCGGCTGTCGACGTCATGATCGATGACCGTACGCGATCGACCTCAGGTCGTCGGCGGATTGTGGGGCGATGGTTGAGGTGCGCCGCTATGAACACCGAGCCGGTGTCCGGAGGCCACCGATTCGATGGTGAAGCGCACGCGGCGCCCGGTGCCGCCATCGTCTCCTGCGGCACCCGGGGTTATCCATTGGAGCGCCGCCGTGCCCGAGATCTGCAGGCTGGCGCCGGACTCGAAGTCGACGAACAGCAGGGCCGCCGAACTGTCCACCTCGAGGTTCCCGAGACTGTTGAACATGTTGTTGCCGGGGTAATCCGGCCACCACAGCCGGACGCCTTCGACGCGGACGAAGCCAGGGGTTCCCCCGCGGTGGGATGCGTCGGCGCCGCGCGTCGGATGGACGGTGCCGAGGAAGAAGGTGTCGGCGCGGGCAATCAGCGCGACGTCTTCGTCGCCGAGCGTTGCGCTACGCACCAGCCGCTCGGTCGCAGGCTCGCTGGACTCGGTGTGCACGAGGCGCCGTTGCTGAATGTACTTGGGGCAGTTGCCAAATGCTTGGTCGACGACGATCTGCAGTTCGTCGGTACCTGC
>Ga0157380_10000312_pt1 | contig 29376 bp, 28 predicted proteins | sample S35metaG_FD_119757 | JGI IMG/M metagenome (GOLD analysis project Ga0157380, IMG submission 119757) | Switchgrass rhizosphere microbial communities from Kellogg Biological Station, Michigan, USA - S3-5 metaG | ecosystem: Host-associated > Plants > Roots > Rhizosphere > Soil | place: USA...
ATAGCTGAAGCGCTCGATAGCGCAGGTCGCCCAGTCGAGGCCCTTAGTAATTATGAAAAATTTCTTAGCGCTGCCTGCTCGGTGCCCAATAATGATCCCCGATGTGAGAAGGCTAGCGAGAGAGTAGCCGGGAAATTGGATAAATAGTTTTGGTGGGAAGGCAGCGAAAAGGGACACGGGTGGGACGCCCGTGCCCCTGTTCAAGTCGTTAGTCCGTTTGCAGAACTTCGCGAATGGTGTCCTGCAACCCTGGATTGGTTGCTCCCGGTGCGTGCTGCGGATCGCGCCAGTTATCGAGGATCCCTACCTGGTGGACACATTGAAGCGTGCAAGTCGGTGCGCACCACTTCTCGGTGCTGTATTCACGATCAAAATCTGTCATTGAATATTCGGCTAGCGGAATTCCAGGATAGCCGCGCTGTTGCGAGCACCAGTGCACCAGACCTTCTTCACAGATGTAGAGGTAACGAGCCCCGGCTCGGCAACGCCATTCGTAAGGCTTCCCTTCGGCAATGCTGTCCTGGAACCAATTGAGACGCGCGTGATCGCGGTTTCCAAGCTTCTTGACCTGTTGAAAGATAGTCTTCTCGCGATCGGATAACGGCTTCAAGGTGCCATCGTTGTCATGAATAACGCCAACGGTGCTCGAGAATCCGAGCTCCACCGCTCGCTTCGCTACTGACAATGCATCCTCAGGCTTCTTGATACCGCCGCCGATAACTGAATTGATGTTGACGTGAAAATCAGAGTGCTCGGCGAGGTAGCGCAGTTTCTTGTCCAGCACTCTCAAACTCTTGCGCGAGACCTCGTCAGGATCGACATTGTCGATGCTAATCTGCAAGTACTCCAGCCCGGCTTTGTTCAGTCTCCTGATGCGCTCGGGCGTGAAGTAATAGCCATTCGAAATTAATCCGGCAATCATGCCTCGCTGACGGATATGACTAATGATCTCATCCAGTTCCGGGTGCATCATGGGTTCGCCGCCGGAAATCGTGACAATGGAGGTACCAAGGTCCGCCAACTTATCGAGCCGGCTCTTCATCACGTCGAGCGGCACCGGCGTTGAAGAGTGGTCGTATTCATTGCAGTAACCGCAGGCCAGATTGCACCGGCGCATCGGTATGATGTGCGCGAGTACGGGATGCCGGGAAGACAGCAGCGCTCGCGTGATAAAGCTGGCTTCGCGTACCTTGAGTTTTAAGAACTTGCTTCGTCTCATTTATTGAATTAATTAGAAGAAATATACAGTAAGTGACTGCGAAGGATAGCCAGACCTGCTCGGAAACGCAAGACCACGAGTAGCGTAAACTTTAGTCTGCGCGCAACCGCCGAGTCCCAGTTAATCTCAAAAAATCAGGGCTCTGGGTTTTTGATCCAGAGCCCTGAATGGACTGCATTCTGTGTAGTCGACTGCTTAAGTCTTGATAACCTTTACGCCGGAGTCCAACTTAGGACTGAACTGATCGGTTGGCACCTTCACATTGCGCTCGAGATTCTGGAGCCGTACGGTGGTAGCGTCGTCATTTCTTTCCACGATCTTTGTCTGCACCGGCATGCCGCTGGAATCCACCCAAACCTCGGCATATTTAAAGCCTGCACTGGCACTATTCTTGGGTACCAATGTCAGATGGATTGTGCTCACGCCGCCCCAAAGTGTCTCCTCACGGACGTCTTTAACGGGCTCATAACGCTGAGCTAACTGCGCACGGTTCAAATTCAGCATGTCAGTAATGCCGTTACCGTTGTTTTGTTTGCTCTTGGAGCTCCCGGTGTAGCAAACGCCCAAACGAGGCTTACAGAGCCAGTAGGTTCCCTTCGAAACAGTCAGGACTTCGTGTGGCTTTTCCCATTCAATGCGAACGTTAGCGTCCCGGCCGGATGCAGGAGTGTAGGCAATCACACCGGAAATCTTCTCAGCATTTCGCAGCTGTGAGTTGTATTTCTCCATGATGATGCTGGCGCGGAGACTCTTGAGCGAATTTCGATTCTGCTCCATCTTGTTGATGACCGAGCTCACCAAACCAGCACTCTGTCCGTTTGCCCCTTGCTGGGAGGACAGCATGGCTACCATCGCCATGCCCAACCCGAGGCTAATCAATCTTTTCATAAATATTCCTCGCATAAAATAAAACTGTTTTCCGCTCATCACGGAAAACCGAGTAATTATAAGTCAAAGCTAGTGTATGTCAACCTCATAAGCGATCGTCCTACCCGTCTCATCCAGTTTAGGTCTGACCCGGTCAATGCGAGCATCGACCTGCCCGGTGAACTTCCTTACCTGCTGCTCCAATCGAGCTGTATCTCTTTCGTTGTCAACAAGTTCAGCCGCGATGATAACCGTTTTTTGCTTATGGCGTTCGCTGTTTGTAAACCAACTCTTCGGCGTCAAAAAGATAAAAATAAGACAAAGGACACAGAGAACATCCCACTGCCAGGTGTTCCTGGCGTACGACCAAAGGAAAGCCTTCTTGATAACGTTAAAGATCGTCTTCATGGTAACGCTGCCTTTTGTTAGGCAATCCTCACACCGCTGGCTGAATCCTCAGCGGGAGATTCTAAACTGCTCGAAAATCCATGTAAATTGCTAATTTACATCTGTACGCTCACGGCGGGCTCGACGATATGACCGTCACGCATTTGTACTATTCGTCGGCACATTGCTGCGGCTTCAGGGTTGTGGGTGATCATGACAATCGTTTGATTGAAACGATAATTGAGCTCCTGAAACATATTGAGGACTATTTCGGAGTTTTCTGAATCGAGGTTACCCGTCGGCTCGTCGGCCAAAACGATAGCCGGGCGCGTGACGACAGCTCGGGCAAGGGCCACTCGTTGTTGTTCGCCGCCTGATAGCTCAAGCGGTTTATGGTGCATCTTGTCTTCCAATCTTAGTAGCCGCAGAACCTCACGGCGACGTGTCGGATCGTCGGCGCCGTTACCGTGAATGCGCTCAGCCAAGCGAAGATTGCCCTCTGCAGTTAGTGTTGGAAACAAGTTGAAGCGCTGGAAGACGAACCCGATTTTGCGACGGCGAATGTCGGTACGACGAGCATCGGTAGCAGCGGTCATATCCTCATCGTCAACCACAATGCGCCCAGTGGTGGGAGTCAGTAGGCCGCCAAGCAGATGCAGCATGGTCGACTTGCCGCACCCGGACGGACCCATAATCGCCAGGAACTCACCTTCCTGGACCTCGAGAGAAATGCCACGGAGCGCCGGAACGTCGACTTTGCCTACTCGAAAAGTCTTTACCAAATTCTCAGCATTTAGGATTGTTCTCATTAGGACCTATCAATAAATGGACGTTGCTATTGTAGCAGCTTACGGGGAAGCCTTTGTTGGCGTCTGTTTTTGCGTGTCCAGATCAACCTCCGGTAGCTGCCACTTGTTTTGCAAGATGAAGACTTCAGAATCCCATTCCCTATCAATCACGACAGTTTCGGGCGACTGGTAGCTTAGACTCAATTTGTACTGGTCTTTGGGGCGGGTCAATTCTATGCGGGAAGGCAGCCTTACACCAGGCGCATCGCCAACAGTAGTATCCGCGCCGTAACTAATGTCAGTATCCAAAAGACCCTTGTCATCAAAGCTCTGGACTCGCGCCAACCGAATTGTTCCGACTCGATCAAACCAAAGCCGGCGTTTGAGGTGGGCTTCACCGGCAATGCCAATCGCCATCTCTTCTAACAAATAGTATCCGCGAACTACCCTGGCGCCCTTCTTGGCTTGAGGACGAGAATCTGGTTCTTCTTCATAAAACTCAGATTGAGAGTATACGAGGCCTGACTGCGCAACAGGCTCAATCGGACGGACCAATATCGCGTCAGTAAGATGTTGCGGCCGAAGATTCGCCAGCGCGCTAACTGTTTCCTTTTTAGGTTTCTTGTCGTTGCTCGGCTGTACCTGCGTGTCGTCGGGCTTGAGTTCCCCGTAGGCGGCTTTGTTAGTTCCCTTTACGAACTTCCGATATTTTTCATCGGCTTTTAATAAGGCGACGCGAAATTGCTCACCGTCAGAACTCATCTGCGCAATGTCTACATGTGCAAATTGAATGATCAGATAAATTTTTCCAGGCCGTTGGACCGTCACATCGGCGTCTGCTGCACGATATTTCTCGGCAGTGCCGATAGCCGCGAAGGACGTGTCCTGCACTTGAATGTCGAGCTTGCCGTGCAGCGATTTGACGGCGGCCAGCCGGTTCACTTCTGAAATTAGTTGAGGGGTTTCAGCGTTGACTAAAGGAGTTAGTAATTGCGGCACGCCAACCTGGGTCTTTGCGAACTTCCCCAGGATACCACTGCACGAATTGATAAAAAGCAAACTAACTACGGAAAGCGCAAGTAGCACCGGCCGCGTTCGCGACTTCGCATTGCAGAGGGACTTCAGCATCATCAAGCAGAATTGCGCGCACAACTAGACGCCATGAATAGGGTTTTTTGAATATCGGAATTCAAGCTAACAAACAGCCTTTTTGTTGTCAACGCGGCGGTTTTGCTGATTCTCATCATGTCTAAGCGCAGCACAGTTAAGACAGCGGTCTTTTTTATCTGTCCATACGCGAGTCGAAATTGTGACGCCACCGGAGCACAAAATAACGATCAATCGAGTAACAGAGGTGGCTTGCTAAACTTTTGCCGCAAGCGATTTATCTTCTCGAGGACCTTCGGCTGACGAAGGATCTTCTGTTCGACGCGTCGCTTGCCGGGCAGATCCAGCAACATGATGCCGAGCAGAATGGTTAAGAACCCCTGACCCGGAATTCCGGGAACAGACATAACAATTCCCAGTAAGACCAATAGGACTCCCAGGACGTTCTTACCAATCAACCCAAGCCAGCGCAATGCCGGGCGACGATCAGACCAGAAGGCGCGTGAATGTGATTCTTGGAAATAGTCAGATGGGAGCTTTACCAGAATGAAAGAGATGATGCCTGCGCTGGCGGCAAACGTCACTATGAACAAGCTGACCGCCAGTATCACATCCCCGCGTTCGATGAATCCTAGTGTTGCTGACAGTAATTGATTCATTAAGACGATTCGTTATGCAAAGAACGTGCTTGTTAATGGAAAAGTTTTTGTTTGTTCTTAACGAATCTCAGCACGCGCCGTCAAAAGCTCGCCTATTATCTCAGAAACTACCGAGCCGGCTTTACCTGTAAGTTGAAAATCCATCACGCGAGCTACTTCCCAAAACTCATCAAGACCTCGATAACCAGCGCGCTCCTGGGCCAAAACCTGCACCAGCAAATCAATTACATCCGCCGCCTTAACCAACTTCGCCTCAAGACTCGCCCGCTTTTCGTAGTCCTCGAATAGCTCTCGGTAAGTTTCTGAATGGGAAGTCCCGTTAACGATGTCGGCGAACGCTTTTGATTCGGCCTCCTGACGCACCTCAGATCCAAAGTATCGAATCCCGGTGCGAGGGATATCGCCGATGCGAGCCTCGGCCCAATCATGGATCAGGGCCATCCGCAGAGTTCGCGGGATATCGATCTCAACGCCGCTAGCACTTAGTTGGTCCGCCAGAAACATAGCGGTAGTGGCTACCCCAAAAGAATGGGCGGCTACTGACTCCGTTCCGGAAGGCAGGCCCCTTAAGACCCAACCTGTTCGGTCAAGCCTCTTGAGTCGTTGCAGCTCAATCAAGGTACTCAGCATCTGTGCCAAGTTTATAACAGCCGCAGCCGCTTCACGCTAATTCGGACCGCGGAATTTGGCCACAATCAACATGCCGACAAAGAATTTATGTTGTTGGACTTGAAATTCGACGTGAGGTGGATTTGGTAGCCGAAGCGGCGAGATTGCGGATTCGTTGTGAAAATACAGGCAGAGTAACAGGCCAAAGAGCCTGAACTCCCCCTGCTCAGCGGTGGGTCAGTTTAAGACTACCGACAAGGCGAGTGCTCACACCCGCATCCGATTTCGAGCACCCCAGACCTCTCTGCATCTTTGCAGTACTCGCTGCAATACTTACTGCCATCCGGTACTGGACACGAGCAAGTTGGATGTGCACATTCATTCTGTTTTTCGTCTGACATACTGCCCCGCTTTCTACGCTTCGTCCTTGAGGCAACGCGTTATCGTTGCCAGTCTATTGCTTTGGGGGCGGTTGGGGGTTGCGGAATGATGGGCGTCAAGTAGCAATTTCAAGGCGCTTGCCGCACTGTAATTGTTTTCTGCCTGTCGCCAAGAGTCAAGACCATTGGCTTACCTAACTGTATGGGATGTTCCTCGCCGTCGATACTAATCACCAGGTTCGGTCCCGACGTTGACGAGGGCAACATGGTTTGCTCGGGAGAGCGGGCGACGAGGTTGAGCGCAACTATACGCCAGCTTGAGGGAGAACAAGTAACTCGTAGGCCGGGAGCATCCGTGTCCGCAGATTCGCCTTGGGCCAACGCATCCAACTTAAACAAGCCTTCGCCACAACGAATTCCTGAGCTGTCATAAAACGTAACGGTTCCCGAGGCGTAGGTTAAGGAAGACGAACTAACATTCTTAACAACCATTCGAGCATTTGTTACGGGCGTATCAACTGCGCCATTTAGCGAGGTTGTTCGTAGGGTTGCTTCCAGCGCCGGTGCTCCAGTGGCGTCGAGAGCGGTTGCAGCCTGGCTCAAGGGTGCTCGCTGCTCAACTGGAGTTCTTGATTCCTGTGCTGAGACACCGATAGAACTTAGTATGAACACGGCTGCGCACATCGAAAGAGTTTTCAGCTTCACGTTTTGCCTCCTGACCGTAACCGTTTGCCAACGCTCGCTAAATCCCCCGCATTCTAAGTCCGTAGCAGTCGACAATCAACAATGCTGAGATACAGGCAGAACCGCGGCGCCTCTCGGCATAATGAATCCGGCTCGGCTCTCATCAATCGATTCCAAAGCTTGCGTCAGACTCCGTGCCGAAATCATTCGCATTTTTCGAACAGCATCTTCCGCAAGGGACGAAACCAAAACTATTCGATACCTCTCAGCCTTCGTGAGCAACGCCCAGGCTGTTTGCCCATTGACCTCATAATGCTCGCGCAGAAACTCTTCGAGCCCGCGCGAGCCTGCCAGGTCGAACCACTTCACGAAATCATTTCGACCGAGGCCGTCTTCACATTCTGCCAGAAGAATGATATCTCCGCCGGGGCTACATGCCAGGGATGCCATATCCAAAGCTTTGTGAGCTTGAATCAGATTTATATCCCAGGGGAAACCGCCACAGCTAACAATAATCAAGTCTCGTTTCTCTTTGATTACCGCAGTATGACTCTTCAGATAGTCACTACAGGCAAGCCTGTGCGCAGCGCGCCAATTACCCGCATAGACTCGAACGGCCCGGCCATGATCATCCACCACGGTGTTGACACTGAAAGATGGATTAAGAAGTTGTGCGACGTATTCACATGACTCATGAACAGTATTTCCATCCAGCAGTCCCGTACCGACGCCCCGTCGACGGCCGCCCTTTTCGAAATCAAGCGCCAACATATGTGTCGCCTTGATGGTTCGAGCTGAAGCGAGACCGGGACAAATTGATTTTCGCCCGCCAGTGAACCCCGCAAAATAATGAAATCCGACTGCTCCGGTAAGAATTACGTGCGAATATTCTTTTAAGTGGTGACTAACCTCGATCGGCGTGCCATCGGGCAACTTGCCTAGCGTTAGGAGGCGTGAGTCGTGAGGATCGTGGTCAATCGTCCTGATGCGCTGGAGGATGAATGGTGTCAATAGAGCAAGTTTCTCAGCTTGCGTCACCGGCCGGTGAATACCTGTTGAAAAGATGATGGCCAAGTCGCCTGGCGCTATTCCGAATTGGATTAGCCGCCTGACCAGCAAATTTACAACCTGTGCGCTTGCGGTTGCCCGCGTTGCATCGGAGACAACAATCAATACCGATTCGCCCGGGTGAACCAGGTCTTCAAGCGACGGGCTCTCAATCGGCGAGTCAAGCTTCACACCGATTTCTAAATCTGAAAGGGGAAGTTCGTCGGGGTGCTCGATTGAAAGGACTTGATATCGCGCGTCGTCATAATCGAACGGTGTGACGCCGCGCCCGTACCCTAGTTCTATGCGGTTCATTTATAGAACAGACTTAATCCGCTGTTTCTTCGACATACACAGGAGATCTGTTTTTCAAATTCCAAAATTCTCCAGAGCGACTTGGATAGCAGTCAACGTTGCCGAATCGGTATCGCCGGTGCTTTGAGCTTCCGCCAACCACTTTCGCAGCTGCTTGGCCTCTTCCAAAGATGAAACTTTGCAGGCGCCGGTCAACGCCATGGTAACCAGGCAGTCGGGCGCGCCATGAGTGAGTAGCGCAGCCTGCAGCGCTGCCTGCTCGCGTCGATCAAGAGTTAGAAGTAGATTGATCTCCACTGCCAAAACCAATGGGAAAGAGTAATCAAATAGCGGCAAGAGCTTGAGTCACATCGGAGATAATGTCTTCCGCCGCTTCAATTCCGAGCGCAAAGCGAAGTGTAGAAGCAGAAACGCCCGCAGCTCGCAACTGTTCCGCCGAAAACCCCGCGTGTGATGAATACATTGGATAACTCACGAGAGTCTCCACGCCACCGAGCGAGGGGGCTGTACGAACCAGCCGCAAGGCGTCGTACACTTTTTCCACTTCGCTCTCGCCGCCCACGATATCGATGGCCACCACACCTCCGAACCCTGACATTTGTGACTTGGCAAGCTCGTGCGCGGAATCATTCTCGAGTCCCGGGTAATACACCCGCGCAACCTTCGGATGTCCACTTAACGCTCGGGCCAGACGCATCGCATTGTCACACGACGTGCGCACTCGCAAATCCAATGTCCTAATACCACGTGACAGAAGGTAAGCGGCTGCGGGATCAAGCGTCCCGCCAACGGCCACTGCTACGTGTCTGACCTTCTCGATGAAATCTCGCGACCCGACAATTGCACCGGCCGTCAGATCCGTATGACCGCCCATGTATTTTGTCGCACTGTGCATCACCGCATCGATTCCTTTGGACAGCGGTTTCTGCAGAATTGGGCTGGCAAACGTATTGTCGATCACGGTAAACACCCTGGCCAGCTTTGCGACTTCAGCAACCAGCTCCAGGTCGACGATGCGGTTGATGGGATTCGCCGGTGATTCAAACCAAAAAACACGCGTTCGATCACTAACGAGCTCCGGCAAGTTGGGGATCTCGTCGATTGAAATGAATCTCGATTTGACTCCGAATCGGCTGAGAACCTTGGTGAGAATCTTGACCGTGCCCCCATAGACTGAGTCTGTTGCGATCACTTCGTCGCCGGATTCGCATAGCGTTACGAGGGTAGCAAAAGTCGCTGCCGATCCTGACGACGTCACGACACAATTGTCGGCGCCTTCAAGCTCAGCAATCTTTCTTTCAACTTCCGCGACAGTGGGGTTTGCGTATCGCGAGTAGAAGAAACTCTCAGGCAATTCTCCGCGCGCGTACCGTCGCAGTTCGTCGAAATTTCTAAAGCTGAAAGTGGAAGAGTGGAAAACTGGAGCTACGACTGCGCCGAACGGTGTTTCTTCCGGACGCTGGCCGCCGTGCACTGCAATTGTAGCTTGCGCGCGGGAAACTTTTTCGCTCGGCTCCTGAGACGCCATGACTGAGTTCCGATCCGCCAAAAATTTGATGGCTTAAATCCGGCGTCAGATTAGCAAATTAGTTGAATAAGATGAATTATAAAAGTCAGCGGCTGCAATACAGTACTCCCGACACGCCGGGATAGCGACGGGATCGAAGACTCAAATTAGCCTCAAGACATGCGTTTTCAACGTTTGCGTAAATGATCCCGTCGCTATCCCGACGTGTCGGAGTACTGTATTGCAGCTTACCAGCGGCAGAGTCATTTGCTTACAGCCGCTTAAGAATTATCTGAGCGAGAGCTCGAGTCTTTTTGATCTTTGTCTTCTGATCGCCCGCTCCGCCTACGCTAATGCGGATATAAGTATTTCCTTTGAGAGCGTAAAGAGCGCCGCCAACACGATTACCTGTCCAGTAGGCGTCATCGCCAACGCCTTCGACCTTTTGAGGAGGCGCGGCTCGCTCGTCCTCTTCTTCCCGTTCACGTGCCGCAGCTTGCGGTTGGGCCTTATCTTTGTCCTTTGCCTTTTCTTTTTCTCGTTCGCGCTCTTTTTCTTTTTCCTTTTCCTTCTCGGCTTCGCGACCTTCTTCATCGGCGCGATGGAAGGTCTCTTTCCAAAACTCTTTGGGATCCCGAGCCCCCGCGGATTCTCCCCGCTGGGCCACCAGCAGGCTGATTGAATTGGTAAAGGTGGGTAACGCGTAGAAGCACTGCGAAATCATGAACCCGCCCTCAAACCGCGCACTGGGCTTAGTCTCCTTTAGGGCTTCACCCTGAACTGCCTGAACATCCTTAGTGGTTAAAAGATCGCAGACCGCAACCTTGCCTTCGGTGGTTGCGACAACAGCAGGCGCGCCACCTGACGAACTAGGTTGGCTGTTCGAACTGGCAGTGGACGACGTCGCTGGTGCTGCGACAGCAGGAGAGCTACTCCCAGCCGGCGCTGGTGCGACTGACCTTGAACAACTCGTGACTGATACCAGCAGCGAGCAAAGCAAAAGAATTATGAGCTTGCGCATCGCTTCCTCCCGTGGTTTTCTCGTCGGCGTGATAACTAAGTATGGCCCAGAAGCTATTTTTTCCGAAAGCCCTGACTTCCAGAGTTTACGATTATGCGGCTCAAGCTTGAGAAATCCTTGAGGGGCGTCTTGAGTTTATGACGTCTCCGCTAAAAGCGACCGCCCACACGCGAATAACCGCTCCAACGGGTCTTCATCGATCAAAAACCGAAGACGTTGAAACGGTTCGAACTTCGCGTCATCTCACCGGCGGCGCCGAGCGAGGATTACACCGGCGCAACTCCGCAGGCCGCATTGAAATCCTTGTATAGCTCGTTGTACTCACGTATGGCACGTTCCAGAATCTCGGGAAGGTCGCCAAGATCGTTGAAATTTACGACTGCGTTAACATTCTGCAAGAACGCCGCGTGAGCATCCATGGTTCGCTTTGACCCCGACAGCATCACAAAAAATATGCGGCGTCGCTGGGCTGGTCGCAATACCGTAACTTCACGATTAACAAACGCAGCGCCCTGATCGACAGGGTCAAAAGATTGATCGAGGATGACGACGTCCAGGTGACTCTCGCGCATTCTCTCAACTGCTTGTTGGGTATCCGCCGCTATGAACACTTCATAATTGTGTGGAGTAAGACTACGGCCAATTACTTCTCGAAATTCCGGCGCCGTGCAAACCAATACCCGCCGTTGGTCCCATGCAGGTCTTACCAATGCGGCCCGATCGGTTTTTTCCGGTTTCAAAAGCGACAGCAGGCTCATCGCCAAATCGTTAGCGTTAGTAGCGTTCGCCTTATGTTGCTCCACCATCGCATTTTCATCAGAGCCGAGCCTGAACACTGGGGCTGGCGGCGTGCGCTGAAATCTTGGATGCGAAGTTGAAGGTGACTTGCCAACTGCTACCGCACTGCTGCTATCACGAAGATCGACAGCATTAGTTGCGCTGGTTGTAGTCTGGCATTTCGGACACGCGACGTTGAATGTGCCCGCAGGCGCTTTGCTTTCATCAACGCGGAAGCGGCACTCGCAGTTTTGACAGGTGATAATCATCTTAATCTCTCAGCCCCGGGATTAGTCTTGGTCGATCAGGCTTAACATCGATCCGCTATCTGAAAATGCCGGGCCGATTCCATCGATCTCTGACCGGATAAAGTCTTCGGAAGACGCCAAACCTTTCAGCGAGAGCAACAAGTTGTTCTGGTTGGTAGCGAACGGCAAACCGTCTTCGATCGTGATAACGCGACGATGAATCAAGTCTTTGATAACGGTGTCGAAGTCCTGCATACCGTCGAGCTTGCCATCACGCATCGCGTCCAGCAGCGACTTGCCCTGGGCTTCACCGGCTTCAACATATTCTCGAGTACGAGGGCTGGAACGAAGAATCTCAACAGCTGCAATTCTTCCTCGGCCTTCGGCCCTGGGGATCAAACGCTGCGAAATGATATAGCGGAAAGTTTGGGCCAGCCTGGTTCTGATGACGGGCTCTTCACTTTTGGGGTAAAGACCGATAATGCGATCGACAGTTTTCGAAGCGTCGATGGTGTGCAGCGTGGATAACACCAGGTGACCCGTCTCAGCAGCCTCGAGTGCGATTTCAGTCGTTTCGTAGTCGCGCATTTCACCAATCAGAATTACTTTGGGAGCCTGCCGAAGCGCAGCGCGCAGAGCCGACGGAAAGTCTCTGGTGTCATGTCCGACTTCGCGCTGATTGATCGTTGAGTTCTTGTGCGAGTGAAGGTATTCGATCGGGTCTTCGATGGTGACGATGTGATAGTGCTTCTTCTCGTTAATGATGTTGATAATCGCCGCCTGCGTCGAGCTCTTACCGGAACCCGTCGGCCCGGTGACGAGCACAAGACCATTGCGAAGCTCAGCTATGTCTCCAAGCTGGTCGGGCAGTCCCAGCGCTTGTAGTGTTGGGATGTCTGTCGGAATGACGCGCATGACAATCGAATACACCCCGCGTTGCTGAAAGATGTTGACGCGGAATCGTGCTCGCGAGGGAAGCGAATAGCTGAGGTCGGCGGTGCCGTTCGTCGCCAACTTCTCGGCAGCGTCAGGATTCCCCTCGAGCAAAGTCATGGCAATAATTTCAGTTTGGTAAGGAGTCAGCTTTTGTAAACCAAACGGCTGCACTGCAGTCAGCTTTCCGTTGATTTCAATTTGAGGTAGCTGGCCGACCGAAAAGTTCAGGTCGCTGATTTTGTCGGACACGAGCAACATGCGCTCGATGATGGGCGGCAGGTCAAAAAAACTCATCCTGGGTGCGACTCCATTACTGAAGGTTTTCTAACTAAGGACGGGATTAAGCGAAGCGCCGGCACCCTGACTTGGGCTCCGGAAATGACGACTGATTTTGGCTCAATCAGGCGATAAACGCAAGTTAAATCTGTTTTACGTCGTTGGCCACTGGGTCAGGCTGGAGAGAAATTGTTGGGTTAGCGCAGAAATTCCTCTTGGTTTTTCATAGAGGGCACTAATGATGGCGACTGCATCCGCTCCCGCGGCTAATACCTCCGCAGCGTTTTCGCCGTTGATTCCGCCGATCGCAACGAGCGGTAGATTGCCAACCGCGTCCCTAACCATTCTTAATCCGTGAAGACCGACAAGGGGATCCGGGTTGGCTTTAGAGTTCGTGGCGAAGACTGGCCCGATAGCCAGGTAACTAATGGGACGAGTGCTTGCCAGCTGAGCTTGTCGAGGGCTGTGAGTTGAGAAACCAATGATTGCGTCGGGACCAAGCAATTCTCTGGCTGCTTCGGGAGGCATATCGTCCTGCCCCAAATGCACTCCGTCAGCTTTGAGCGCCAAGGCGATGTCAACGCGATCATTAATCACGACCTTGATGTTCTTTGCCCGCGCCACCTTGATCGCCGCTTCAGCCTCATTGAAAAAATCTTGTGAGGTAAGGTTCTTTTCTCGAATCTGGATCAATCGCGCACCACCAGCGGCGAGCTGTGCGACTTGCTCCGCGTGCGACAAGCCGGACAACTGCTTATCGGTAAGGGGATACAGTTGGCTTGGAAAGACAAACATCTAGCCTTATTACTGTTCTTTTCGTCGCGGGCGTTCGTTCGCTTTCAAGACTCTCTTGCGCAAACGAATGTTATCTGGAGTGACTTCGACCAGTTCATCTCCTGAAATAAATTCCAGAGCCTGCTCGAGCGACAGGTCCTTCACGGGTACCAGGCGCATAGCCTCATCGGCACTCGCAGCGCGCATGTTAGTAAGCTTCTTCTCTTTTATCGCATTCACGTCGAGGTCTACCGCGCGTGCGTTCTCGCCCACGATCATACCTTCGTAGACCTTTGTACCTGGTCGCGCGAAGAGAGAGCCGCGCTCTTGAAGATTGTAAAGCGCGTAAGTTGTGGTCACACCCGTTCGGTCAGCAACGAGTGAGCCAGTGGAACGGCCGCGCATCGTTCCTTGCCACTCGCCCCAACGTAAGAACATCGTGTTGAGCAAACCCGTTCCTTTTGTTTCAGTCAGGAACTCACTGCGGAAACCAATCAAGCCACGAGATGGTATTTCAAATTCCAGCCGCACTCGTCCCGTTCCATGATTCACCATCTTGACCATTTGTCCCTTGCGACGGCCCATGGCCTCAGTCACGACGCCAATAAAATCCTCGGGACAATCGATCACGACAAGCTCGATGGGTTCATGAAGCTTGCCGTCGATCTGACGTGTGATAACTTCCGGTTTTGAAACCTGCAGCTCGTAACCTTCGCGCCGCATCATCTCGATCAGAATTGCCAGTTGCAGTTCGCCACGTCCCGAGACTTTGAACTGCTCAGGTGTCTCCGTCGGATCGACACGAATGGCCACGTTTCCCAGCACTTCTTTGTCCAGTCTCTCTTTGAGTTGCCGTGAAGTCACAAAGCGACCTTCCTTGCCCGCAAAGGGAGAGTTATTCACGAGGAAAATCATCGAGATGGTGGGCTCATCAATGGCGATGACCGGTAATGGAGCCGGATTATCCGGGCTCGTAATCGTCTCGCCAATTTCAATCTCATCGATTCCGGCCAGCGCCACGTTCTCGCCAAACTCGGCGCGGTCAACCGACTCGCGCTTCAAGCCTTCAAACGCATACAGCTTTGAGACACGAGTCTTTGTAAAAGAGCCATCCGCCTTCGCGATACTCACTTGATCGTTCACGGCGATCGCGCCTGAAAAAATTCGCCCGATAGAAAGCCGTCCGACATAGTCGCTGTAGTCGAGATTAGCTACCAACAATTGCAGACTATCTTCGCGGCGGGCACGCGGCGCCGGAATGGTCTCGAGGATTTGATCAAACAAGGGACGGAGGTCGGTCGATTCCTGATCGAGTTCTTTCTTGGCGATGCCTTCTCTCGAGATCGCATAGAGGATGGGAAATTCGATCTGTTCGTTGCTCGCATCGAGATCGAGGAACAGTTCATAAATCTCATTCACGACTTCAGCTGGTCGCGCGTCCTGCCGGTCGATCTTGTTGACCACGGCGATAGCTGGAAGCCGGGCCTCGAGTGCCTTGCGCAAGACGAAGCGTGTCTGTGGAAGACATCCTTCCGCTGCGTCGACCAACAGCATGACACCGTCAACCATCGTGAGGACGCGTTCCACTTCTCCTCCAAAATCCGCGTGACCAGGTGTATCGACGATATTGATTTTCACACCGCGATATCTTACCGCCGTGTTCTTCGCCATGATCGTTATTCCGCGTTCGCGTTCCAGATCCATCGAGTCCATTACTCGATCTCGAACCTGCTCGTTTTCACGAAAGGTCCCGGATTGTTTGAGCATGGCATCGACGAGCGTAGTCTTCCCGTGATCGACGTGTGCAATGATGGCAATGTTTCTTATGTCTTGTCGTTCTTTAGTCATAGTGATCTCATACAGTAAAGATCGGTGACTTTCTCGTCACCTTTCAGAAACTTGTGATAGTAACACTTGATAGAGAATTTTGCCCGCGTACCTGGAAGGCAAGGGCAAGTTGATTGGAAGGATTGCTAGAAGAATCTACGAAAGCCGGCCAAGTTGGCGCAGTGCTTCGTAAAGGACAATCGCCACTGAAGTCGCGAGGTTAAGGCTGCGCACATTTGGGTTCAGCATAGGGATTGTCAGGCAGCGTTCCCAATTCTCATGTAATAAATCCTCAGGCAAACCGCGGGTTTCTCGGCCAAAAACGAGACAATCTTCGGAATCGTAAGACCAATTGGCATAGGACCTCTCTGCCTTGGTGGTCAGGTATATGAACCTGGCCGTGGGCAGTTCAGAGTAAAGCGCCGCGAGATTCGTGTGACGGTGCAAGATTACTTCGGGCCAGTAGTCGAGGCCGGCGCGTTTCACTGCTCGGTCATCCAAACGAAACCCGGTGACGCCGACTATGTGCAGCGGTACGCGGTTCGCAGCACACAGGCGCGCTACGTTACCAGTGTTTGGCGGAATCTCAGGTTCAACTAGAGCAACGCGAATCATATTGTGGAGAACGCAAGAGTGAACAACATGCTCGTCCACCGATTGAACCAAAAATAAAAACTAAAAGGAACGACGAACTTCGCGTGAAGTATTCGTCGTTCCTTTTGAGAGGCCTCGTCGGCCTTAGGTCTGGTATGTGCGCCAGTAAAAGGTTGCGTACCCTGTTGGTTCGAACTATCTCTTCTTGGACGCCTTTTTGGCTCCGCCCTTTTTGGCTGCCTTCTTTGGTGCGGCCTTCTTTGCTGCCTTCTTTCCACCTTTCTTAGTTGCCATAACTTTAGTTGCTCCTTTTTTCTGGTTTGGTTTTTGGTTTATGGTTCAACCACAAGATAGTGTGTTCACTTGTCTCTTGTGGGCTAGAGTAAACAGCGCACAACATCTTGCTATATAAACGTAATCGCAGCAGATGTCAATAACTTATTAATCTTTTTGCAAAAACTTTTTCGCAAGAAAATTTATAAGTTGATGAAATGATCACGCGCGACTGAGTCTCTTCGGCGCACATCACGCGACCTGTTAGTCAAGGAGTGAAGTTAATGAAGAATGATGAAAATGATCAGTTTGGACCACATGCAGATCTAGAAACTTGCATGCGCAAAACGATCGATGATGAAATGAAGTGTTGTAGCTTGGACTAACGGAAGAGAGGAGTGAAGACCCAATGGTTATGATGATCAATACCGTAATATGTAATCACTGCTTCAAGTCCACTTTCACTTGAGACGCCGATGAATGGACCACTTGAACTTCCCGACAAACTTCCGCTCGAGCCGGAAGAACTGGTCGTACTAAGACCCATTCCAGCGATCACCGGCGGAGCCATAAGTAGTTCTACTTGACGAAGTTGCGTGTCTGTTGTGGCCGGACGAATGTTACCCGAGTAAAGCATTACGTCACGCACGAAGTCAGTGATCTCAGTCGAGCGAGGTTTTACTAGTCGCCACTCACCACTCTTTGAAAGTGGATCTCGAGCGGCTGAGGCTCGCAGAACTTGCAACTTCTTCGTCTTGCCGACTTGAACTCCTTCAACCAATTGATCCATGTCCGTCGGCAACGCTGTATCGCCAGGCGGTCGTCCATTCCTGGTTTGCGCGAGGTAATAAAGTCGTATCGCTTCAGCAACTTCTTCACCACGAAAGATAGCTTCCTGCTCGCGCTCGCGTTGTCCCTGTTGCGCTATTCGAGGCGCCGCTGTCATGGCAATCAAGGCAATGAGAGTCATTAACGCGATGAGCGCGACCAGCGTGTATCCGTCCTCCTGAGAATGGATCGTGGCCTTGAGCGAGGTCGAAACGCGTGAATGAGCAGAATCAAGCATACCTAATATCTTGTGGTGTCGTTGTTACTCGGGTTCGTCGTCTTCAGCGGCGACTTTAGGTGTTGGACGTCCTTGCGGGAACGCTGCTCGTTCACCTTCAGCGGACATTGTGATTGAGTGTTTGATCTTGAGACTGGTATCGACCAACTGTACCTCGCGATCAGAGATGCTCGTCACTTTGAACCTTCCACCGACCAGGTCTCCACGCTGCACGCTTAAGAGATCTTTGTTGCTCTTGTCCTGGAGGATCGCAGTGTCTCCGATGTTACGCTTCTTACCGAACAAACCAATATAGCTGTAATTCGGAACCGGCGGAGCCTGGACATTTATTGTTGCCTGGTTCGAATAGAGTAGTCCATCCGGACTCTTCGCACTCACTGTTCGACTGCCAGGACTGCTAATCGTCGCGGCGGGTACCGTAGCTGAAAGCTGCTGGGCGCTGACGAATCGAGTTTGCAACTCACGCCCATCGACAACGATTCGCACTGCAGGAGTGAACTTGTCGCCCGTGACATCCAAGGTGAAATCGTCGGTGCGCGCATAAACGTTCGCTGGCGACACCGCGGTAATCATGACTGGAGGCGGCGGTGGTGGTGTCGGTACAACGATTACTTGTTTCGGAGGAGTCGGCGATGGCGCCACATAAAAAGCGAAGACGTTACGCTGCGGCTCGGGAACTGCGGCCGGTGAATAGACTGATGGAATCACGCCAAGATAAGAAACATCTGGTCGGGCGTCACGATCGTTGCCGTCATTAGTCCCCCGCGCAGGCGTGGGAGTAGCCGTAGCGATGCTTCGGTTTGAATTCCTTTGCGGTGTCTTGTTACTACTTCCAAACCCAAAGAATGTCCACCAGAGTGCCACCAGCGCAAGCACTCCCAACCCGATGGCCAGGCCCAGTTTCTTTGGGTCTGATGAGTCTCTTGTTGCTGCTACTGCCATTGACTACTACCTCGATTCATTGCCACCGGAAGCGCTTTCAGCGCCTGCCTTTTGGAAGTAAACTGCCAGATCCATGCGCAAGCTAACGAGTCCGTTTCCTTTGCTGCTGTCTGCGAGTTCAGAGCTGGATTCGGTAGCTCGTTCCAACTCTACCGCATTGATAATGATGAACTGCTTTCCACTTTCGATGTCTCGAATAAAGTGCCGAACATTCTGGTACTGACCTTCGACGGTTACATTGACTGCGATTCCCGGGTAAACGCTCTGCCATTTGGTGGTGCCCGAGTTCGAAGCTGCCGCCGCAGCTGCTGTGGCGCTCTTGGCCCCAAGGGATTCCAGTGACGTATAAGATGGTCCAGCTGTGTTTCTGAGCCCATTCTTGCTGATCAACTGATTGAGATCTTCATAGAGCAGCATACGTCCACCGCCGCGCTCTATTAATCGAACCTTTTCAAAGTTATCCAGACTCTCGGTGATCTTTTCGACAGCGGCCTTTGTGTCCGTTCGGCTCGTGAGTTCAGCCTCCGAAACCCGTATTTGTTTCTGAAGCCTATCTCGCTCCAGCATCTGGGACTTAAGCCGAGATTGTGAGGGCACCAGGAAATAAAAATAACCTACGAGAACCAACAGCACAGTCAAACCAGCTACTGACAGTCCGATGATTTCAGCGAGACCCAAGGCACCCTGACGTCGAGTTTTTCGAATCTGGATCAACCGGGCGCGAATCTTTGCTCCGCCCGCGGCGAGTTTGGCGGTGGACTGGTTCATCTCGGACCTCCTGCGGGTTCGAGCGAAGCCCGAGCTGGTTGCGCAGCTTCAGTCGCGTAGCCGGCCTTTGGCATGTAATGCACCATGAGCTCGTACTCAGTGCCACCTTCACCTTTTCCTTTTTGGAGGTTTTGATTGCGTAGCTCTGCGCGAAAGACTCCCTGCTGATCCATCGTACCGATCATGTCATCCACGGTGTTATAGGATTTCGACACCACGGCTAATTCCAAATCGGCAACCGTGCGCCCTTCTTCAGTCCCCAACTGGCGAACCGTGATGCGAGTTACGCGAACTCCGCCGGGGAGAACCGCTTCGAGATCCGCAAACAAACGCGACCATGAGAATCGTTTGCGCTTAACGAGTTCATGAGCCGACTTCAGCGATTGCTGTTGCTCGGCAGTCAAAGCCCTTTGCACTTCCTCAGCCTGCTTTAGCATTGCCTGTTCCTGCTGATTCAAGCTGCTGATTTCGCGCTGGACTTCGTTTGCTTTGGCATTTGCAGTGGCAGTGCCTCTGGCGATGAAAACCATCGCCACTAAGGAAATGAAAGCCAAAACAACCGCCACGACCCATGGTAAGGCGCGATTAGTAAATGGCTTCGTGGCTACATTAAGTCTTGTGTTCACTACTCGAATTTCTTTCCTTCGTGGGTCTTTTGCCGGCGCGACAAGGCGCTAAACCTCTGGATCAGAGGATACACGTGCCTGCCAAAAGGGTGCAACCAAGGCGCTCTCAAGCAATAAGGCGAGCAACCGATTGGGTTCCGCTCAATTTACACGCCTGATTCTGTGTCTCGTTGCACAAATAGAAGCAATTAAGTTGGTAGGCATTTTGAGGCTAGGTCCGTCTGGGAGGTAACGGCAACTCCGTCGCGGCTAATGACGGACGGTAAGCACAGATTCGGTTGCGTCCATTTCGCTTGGCTCGATAGAGTGCTGAGTCAGCTAGTTCGACTAGTTGAATCGGATCGCGAGCATCATCCGGGAAAGCTGCGATTCCTATACTGATAGTGATGTGATGAGTTTTCAGTTCCTCGCTCGTCCCTTTCCGGACTGCTGAGAACGGGTGTTTCTCGATCGCGGCACGTACGCGCTCGGCAGCGACCAACCCCTGGGCATAATCGGCATCCAGCAGGAAAGCTGCAAATTCTTCTCCGCCAAACCGCGCCGCGACATCACCAGCCCGTAAAGCACTTTTTAGGACACCACCCATCTCTTCAAGCGTTTGACTTCCGACCAAGTGACCGTAGGAATCATTCACTCGCTTAAAGTAGTCAATATCCATCATCAAAACGCAAAACGGTTTTGAATCTTCTTCTGCCAAAGCAGCCTCGCGTCTGAGCTCAGAAAAGAATGACTTGCTGGTCCACAATCCGGTAAGTTCATCGTGAGCGAGGAGCCGATGAATTTGTTGCTGGAATTCACGATCAATATCATCGAGCATCTCAAAGCGAAAGAGGTGATCTCCAATCGTTACCTTATCGCCTTCATTCAGCACGGCGTCGCTAATCAGCTGGCCATTGAGGAGAGTGCCGTTGGTAGACTTGAGGTCGATGATGCGATAGCGACTGACTCTATTCTCGCTATCGCGTTCGGCGATGATACGAGCATGTAATCGCGAGGCTCGAAAGTCATTAACCCGCACGTCCGCTTCCACCGCGCGACCGAGCACTACGTCGTCGCGCTCGAGCGGAATCGGCACGGCCATCAACTCACCGCGTAGGAAGACTAGCGCCGGGCGACGTTCTCGTGGGTTAGAACGCACTTCGCTGGGCTTCTGCTGCAGCTGAGTCTTTTCAGAATCGTATTCGTCGGGCTGTTTTGTCTCGTGAATCGAGTCCAATTCAATAAACTCCATGAAGCCAGTATGCCTCATGACGGACTTGCAGGCGGGCGTATCTTAACGCGCACTGCGTAGGCGAGCAATACAATTTGCCTGAAGCCCGGGTAACAATATGACGCGACTAGGCTTGCTTGTGGCCCTGCTCTGTTACTTTTATAATGCAATCAACCTTAATCGTTCACAAAGGATCGAAAGAATGTCGGGGAGCATTGGATTGAAGGAAGAAACGGAATCTACTTGCACGTGGTCACGAGAATTGACTATCGAAAAAATCGCCGTGGCCGATCTGCCTACAGAATGGGGGGACTTTCAGATAGCCGGCTATCGCTCGCTGGTAAGTAATGAAGAATTTGTCGCCTTATATAAAGGTGAGATGATTCCCGAAATACCCACTCTGGTTCGAATTCACTCGCAATGCCTGACTGGCGACGTTTTCGCCTCGACAAAATGCGATTGTGGACGTCAGCTCCATCGAACCATGGAGCTCATTCAGGAAGAAGGGCGAGGCGCTATTGTTTATCAGCAGCAGGAAGGCCGCGGTATCGGCATCATCAACAAGATTCGAGCATATGCATTACAGGACGAGGGTGCAGACACGGTTGAAGCTAATGAGTTGCTGGGCTTAGCGATTGATTCCCGCGAATACCGGCAGTGTGCAGAGATTCTTTACGACCTCGGTTTATGCCACGTGCGCGTGATCTCGAACAATCCACTAAAGCTCAAGGCGCTTGAAGAAGCCGGATTAAAGATCGTGGAGCGTGTCTCCATTGAAGTCGATGCTCAGGAATCAGCTGCTCGCTATTTGCGCACGAAGAAAGAAAAGATGGGCCACCTGCTGGAGCTCAAGAACTGAGCGCGTGATTCTGAACCTGACTTACCAAACGTCAGGTCTTTATTGTTTACCTATCGCCATTGCGGCTGCCATCGCACTCGTTCCAGGCCGCAACGCCATTGTGCCCTTCTATGGTGATGGCACTATCACTAAGGCGCTATAGAAATGCCGTTGCTGTTCCTTTTCGATCCGATTAGCAGAAGGTACTGATCATGATGACAACTCTTGTTCCTGCGGTAATTGTTTTCCTGGCAACCTTCTTACCTTCCGGCTTCGTTCAGCAGGGCCGTAATTCAATTGAGGGTCGCGTGTCTACAAACGACAACCGGTCACTCGACAATGTTCGTGTATTTCTGCTAAACGACGGTTATTCACAACTGAAGCAGATGTACACAGATGGCTCCGGTCGATATCAATTCACGAGTCTTCCTGCCGGAGACTACTACATTCAAGTCGAGCCAGGGGGAACCGGTTACGAGAAGCAAACTCAAAGAGTTGAAGTTAATCCCTTTACCATGTCAAGGCGTCCGGGGGCGGAAATATTCCGCGTGGACTTCGTCCTAAAGCCGGAGAAATCCAGAAACAAAAACGCCGCCGCTGAGAACCCAACAGCTAACTCCGCTGGATCGGTTTTCTATCAGGAAGTACCTCGCACCGCCAGAGAAAAATACGAATCAGGAATGCAAAGTCTATCCAAGTCCGACTTGAAAGCGGCTGAAGTTGACCTGGTCCGGGCGATTGAGCTTTTCCCCGACTATTATGATGCCCTGGAGGCACTTGGTTCAGAGTACACGAAACATTCTTTCTACGACGTTGCTACTCCACTCCTGACACACGCGGTGGAAGTAAACAAGCGCGGTTGGCGCGCCTATTATTCCCTGGGAATAGCCCTGGTTGAATCAAACAAACGCACCGAGGGCTTGGGGGCTTTGCGACGCGCGGTAGCATTGAATCCGGAATCCATTAATGCGGCTATGCGGCTGGGACTCGAACTGGCAAAGAGTGATGAATCGTCGGACGAGGCCGTTAAGACATTGACCAATGTGACGCGAATGGCCGGCAAGAAAGTACCGGATGCGTACCTGCTCCTGGCTTCGCTTTACACCAAGAAGAACCAGAATCGCGAGGCTGCTGACGCATTGGAAGGATATCTGCAATGCGTTCCAGCGAGCGACCAGCGCGAAAGCATTAAGCACAAAATTGAAGAACTTCGACGTAAGCAACCCAAAAGCTAGTCTGCCTAGCTAGCTGGAACTCATTGACAAGATTATTCGCGATTTCCTCAACGCATCATCAATCGCGACTATTGATGGGCAACCCTCGATCCCGTTACTCCGAATCCAAAGCGCAGAAGTCCGAGACGTATCTGCTGGTTTCAAGCGCCACGCTAAGGGTGAAGTAAGCTCACCTTCCAGTTGACTCCATGTAATTACGCTTTCTCCGTTATCTGCGAATCCCGCTCAGCACTGCTTCAAGTGCAAATTTGATATGGAACTCTGCACTGACGCGACAAAAAAACGCCCGCTCTCTCCTTTTGAGAGAGAGCGGGCGGTCAAAGAGTCTAGTAACTAGACCCGTTAGAACTGAACGCCAATACTAAAGCGAGCAGTGCGCTGCGCCTGCCACGTGATTGGCAAATTGTAGAACGGGTTCTTGAAGTCGGCGAATGTGCCAGCTCGTGTCCCCACGTTCGGGTACTGGAAGTGGGCCATAAAGTCACCCGGGTTCTTGATAAAGTTCTGAATCGCAGCTCCGAAGGTAGGACCTTCATAGACCGCGGTGGCTGCCGGACCATTGTACTCGTTGCCGACACTAGCTGTGCCGGACGAGGTCCGGATCAAGGCACTGGACCGATCAATCACCGCATCCTGGTTGAACAGATTCAGCACGTTGAACTGAAAACGCAGGGAGACCCTCTCCGAAAGTCTTATTCGCTGCGAGAACAATGCATCAGTCTGGGTGTAAACGGGTGTACGGCCCAAATCGCCGCGTCCGTTCGGGAAAATCGGCACAAAGTTATCAAGATCGTCAGCGTCGGTGGCTGTCCCATTGTCTGAAAAGATCTCGACGTTGATGGTGGTTGAGATCGGCGTGCCCTGGTAAATATATTGGGAGCCGCCAAGCTCTGTCTCAATCTTCTTGCCGAACAAGCCATAGTTGAAACGGTACGAGCCAAAGGCCTTGAAGGTGTTCGGCCGATCCGTCGGCAACAAGCCGTTGCTCAACTTACCGTGGGCATCGTAGGTGATCCACGGCATGTCAAAGTAGCGGTTGGTGTTTGGAGCAGCACGACCGGTCTCGTCGGAACTGGCTAACCCCGAATAGTTTCCAAACAACCGGCTGCGGGTGTACGACATGTTGAAGTAATAGTTATCTGAAAAGCGCTTGTCGAGGCGCACTTCAAATGCGGTGTAGTTGCGGATGGCCTTGGTTGTCGGCACACCCACGAGCGCCTGAAAATCAGTTACCGCGGTACCGAAACCGGGGTTACCAATTTGGTATTGCTCCTGCGAGACACCGTTGGTGATAAACATCGTACCGATGTCCTCAATCGTGCGATCAAGCACTTTACGGATAAAACGACCGCTCAGCACCATGTCGCGCTTCAGGCCATATTCGCCGCCGAAGGAATACTCATGCTCACGCACCGGCTTGATGTTCGGATCCACCGGATGATAAACAGCGCCGGCGGCATTCTTCAGCAGCAGTAGCGCAGGAGAGCGCAGGTCAATCACCTGAAATGCGGTGCCAGGCTGGTTGTCGAGCGTGATCGAGCGGAAGTCTAAGGTATCGAGAGCACGCGTGGTCTTGATCCAGGTGTCGCCACCAAAGGAACCAAGCGGCAGATTATATTTCATCGTGTCGAAGAACACGCTGTAGCTGCCGAAAATCTTCAGCTTGCCGTCGCCTCTCACATCCCAGGCGCCGCCCAAACGTGGCGCGAGCTTATCGCTCCAGCCAAACTTAATCGGAGCATGGGCATCGACTCCTAGTTGCGAGAGATCGAGTCCGGGGTGACCGGAAGCGTCGAGCGGGAAGCTGGGTACAAACTCTTTCTCTGTGCGCAGACCCAGGTTCAAGGTCACGTGCGGGTGCACCTGCCAGGAGTCCTGGATATACAGTCCCTGGTTTTTGCTTTCTGCCCGGCCTTTAGTTCCCAACTTGTTGGTTACGTAATAACCATAGGTACCATGGGGGTTTCCAGCGATCCCCGGAGCGGAGCCGCCGTAGAAGAACTGGATGGTACCGCCCTGGTTGCCAGTGTCAATCAACTGCGACAGGTTATTAGCCTGATAACCACCCTTGATGCTGTGTTGTTGACCAAATATTCTCTTGGTCCAGTTGGCATCGAAACTATAACTGTTGCGGATGATCTTGTTGAATGCAGTGGCGCTGTTGGCAAGGATCGGACCCGGGTTAAGACCTGACGTGGTTGAACCAGCGGGACAGGTTACGGGATTGCCGAAAATTATGGCAGTGCAGCCTGCGCTGATGGTGTACAGAGGCCCTACTGAAATGTCATAAGAGCCACCCTTGTCGTTCAGATAAGTACGACCATAGCGTCCGCTAAGAACGAGGTTACTGGTCGCAGTATAGGTACCTTGCGCCGACACTTGATTAGCCGGCGTATAACCACCCTTGAAGGGCAGGCGAACGTCGTTAATAAGCGTTGCATTGGTAGTTTCATACGCTTGTAATGCCGTCGGACCCGAAGTCTTGAGTGGGCTGTTAATGCCGGTTACGTTCAGCGTCAGCTTGCTGAAAGGCGTGTAGTCAATTCGGCTCATCAGGTAGTCATACTTGTTCGTGTACGTGATTGGGCGAATTACTGTCGGCTGAGCAGAGGTGGGAACGAAGGGAGTGAACGTCCCGGTATTAACCAGACGCAAGTTACGGATGGTTCGCTCAAACTGCGGAGCATACGATGAGTAGAACCAGAGCTTGTTCTTGAGGATCGGGCCGCCCAAACTAAACACCGGCGCCAGACCTCGGAAATCGTCTTTACCGTCGGGGTTACCGAAATATTCCGCAACCCGAGGATTCGCCGATGCGAGCACGCGGTTGAAGCGCCGGCTAGGCCGATCATTTGCATTCAGTTCGTCGAATTGCATTTCCAAACGAACTTCGCCGTGATACTCGTTGCCACCTGAACGCGTAGCCACATTGATCACGCCGCCAGTCGCGCCGCCGAACTCGGCTTCATAACCAGCGCTCTTAATTTGTACTTCTCGGACAAAGTCGAAGGGGATGTTTTTGGTCGAGCCGAGTGTGCCCGTGTCGACGCGGGTGATCTCGAGACCATCAACGACGAACACGTTTTCGGACCCTGAAGCGCCATCGATCTGATAACCCGCAGATTTTGGCTCGGAACGAGCTCCGGGCGCCTGTGTAATGACCGAGTCGAAGCGAAGAGTCTTCGGCAAGAGGTCGATTTTTTGCTGCGTGACATTGGTTGCGGTCTTCGTCGAACTCACGTCGACCAACGGCTCTTCGTTAGCAATAACGTTTACGTTTGCGGTTGACCCAGCAACTGCAAGGTCTATGTTGACCTGCAACGTCCTGCCAAGCTCGAGCGATACATTTTCACGCTTGATGTCTCCAAACCCCGGTGCTGATACGGAGATGGTGTAAATACCCGGCGGCAGCTGTACAAACTCATAGCTACCCTGGGAGTCGGTATTTGATGTAAAACTTCGTTGAGCGTTTGTAGCTGTAACAGACGCGTTGGGAACGGCAGCGCCGTTGGGATCTTTAACCGTTCCGCGGATATTGCCGCTAGTTTCCTGGGCAAAAGCGGCGGTTGCGAAGACAGCCAACAGGGCCAGCCCGATGAGCAGTCTTCCAACATTCCGGAAATTCAATTGATTCACAGAGGAACCTCCTATTTCGAATTACATTTTTTTAGAAATGTCTGGCTCGTTGTTCAGCAATACTTTGGTAACTGTGAACTAAATGCCAGACGATTGTGGTGCGGTAGTGCTAGAGACGTAAATGAAGCACACTTGGCATAGACAATTACTGTGCCCACGCCTTAAAACCCGTGAAATCCCTTACTCCTGAGCACTAGACGTTTCCAAAAAACACGTTGATTCGCCAAAAATTCGGATCTTTATCCGAATTTTTGAAACGAGGCGGGCCGGGATTGAGCAGTTGTTGGCGGTTGCGCTAATAGGGTTTGCAAGGATATGCGTAAAAGAGAGCTTGAGTGCTCCCCGACGCACCATAGGGTAGGAGGCGGAGTCACCTCCGCCGTGCTTCTGCACCACGGAATGCGGTTCCGTATACGGCGGTTCACAAAGCAAGCTGAGACTAAGAGCGCCCTGCCGGGCGCACCATGAATACAGGCGGCGAGGCGTTATGCCGCGGCCTTTTTCCTTGCTTCGTTCGGATCGTTATGGCTTTGGCTGTGACTCCATTGCTTTCTTGATCTTGTCAACGGTTGTTCGAGCTTGTTCCGCGAAAGGTCCTTTAGGCTCAAGGCGCAGATACTCTTCGAATTCGTGTTGGGCATCAACGACTCGTCTCACACGCAACAACAAATTCCCCTTTAGCAGATGCGCCTCCGCAAAATCCGGTTTTAACTCCAACGACTTCTTAACCTGATCGTAAGCCTTCTCCAACGTAGGCCGCGCCAGAGTATCATCCTTTATTTTCGAAGCCATGCCCCAATACACTCGGGCGAGACTCAGGTGACCCTGGTAGGATCGGTCTTCTATTTGGAGACCTTGTAATAGCGCCTTCTCAGCATCCTCATCCTTCTTCTGTTTGAGATAGAGTTCTCCGAGCGCCAGGTAGGCGTTCGCGGCTTTTGGATCGAGTTCAGCGGTCTTCTTCAACTTCTGTTCCGCCTTATCGAAATCGCCCAGGTCCAAATAAGTAGTCCCCAGCATCAAGTTAGCTTGAATGAATTGGGGATAGATGGTGACAGCTTTCTCGAGATGCTTAACAGCTTCGGTCAAGCCTTCTTTCTTTCCCGTACCCAACGCCGTTGAAGCTTGATCGAACTCCTTCTTCGCTGACACCGGAACACTCGCGTCAATCACTGGTCCCGGCGGATTAGCTGATCTTCCACTACCGTCTGACCTAAGTTGAAACTGGAGCGTAGCACTCGGCGCAGTCATCAGCTCGACGTCCTGTTTCTGTTCTATGTAGCCAGCGGCGCGCACTGTGATGACAAACTGTGAAGGCCCCAGGTTGCCGAACCTAAATCTGCCATTCCCGTCGGTCATCGCCTGCCCGCAATTGCCCAGGTTAAATGAGTCGCATGAAACCAATATATTCACCGCCGGCTTGCCACCTTCGGCGTACCGTACCTGTCCAGTTATTTGTCCGGTGAGAGTCCCAGGGGCAGCCTTACTTTCCTGAGCAATCGCCAGAGGAGCCATGACTCCTATGAAACCGATAATTAATCCGAGGCGAAACATCAAAGAACGCATTTCTGTATCTTTCTCCTTACTATTTATTAATCCTAACTTTTGGGGTTGAGCTCGCCGTTAAGCCGGTGAGCGCTGGAAAATCACATTAACTTTTTGCGAGCGACTGCCTGAGCTTGCGAACTGTTTCCCTGGCCTGATCTGAAAACTCACCTTTGGGTTCGAGACGCAAATACTCTTCGAACTCAACGATCGCATTTTCAGTTTGGCGAGCTCGCAGCAGAATGTTAGCCGCAAGCAAGTGCCCTCTGGCAAAGGTCGGATTCAATCGCAGTGCAGTACCTACATGTGGCCCTGCTTTAACCAGGTCACCGAGCTCGTAATATAAACGTCCCAGCATGAAATGACCTTGAACTGATTTGGGATTTAACTTAATCCCGGCCAACATCTCCTTCTCGGCTTCGGCGTGTTTTCGCTGCCGAAAATACAATTCTCCAAGCGCGAGGTGCGCGCCAAGGTTCTCGGGAGCAACGACCAGGACCTGCAGGAGCCTGTTTTCAGCCTTTTCCCAATCACTCTTATCCATGTACGCAGTGCCGAGCATTAGCATCGCTTCTACGAACTTTGGATAAACGCGTACCGCGTTTTCAAAATGGAGAATTCCTTCGTCTAGGTTCTTGCGCTGCGAGATGGCGTGAAGCCCTTTTTCAAATTCGCTGAGAGCCGCCTTCGGGACATTTGCATCAACCACCGGGTTGCGTTTTGCCGGTGCGGGCACAGAATTTAAGTTCTCATCAATCAGCTGCAGCTGAACGTAGTCGCTCAATTGAGCTCTCAAATCTACTTGCTGTTTCACTTCCTGATAACCCGCAATGCGCACAGAAACGATGTAGAGCTCAGGTGTTAACCCGGTAAATAAGAATCGACCGCTGCGATCCGTCTGTATCTCGCCGGCCATTCCGCCCCTGAAACTCTCGAGACGGACGAGCACGAACTCTGCCGGCCGGTTACCAGCGGCATATCGAACCTGGCCGTGAACCTGTAGGGAAATGGACGCAGGGCGGGCAATTGTTTGTGCCGGTGTCGCTATAGCAAAAGTCAGGATGGCGAAAAACAGGACCGTGGTGTGGAGTAGCATTCGGAACATTTGGTACTCCTTCAGGAGGAAACTGCTGCAAAGGTAACGGTCTGAGGAAGGCCTAATAATAACCGATCCGCCGTGAAAAAAAACAGGGAGGGGAATGTTCCCCTCCCCGG
>Ga0157380_10000313_pt1 | contig 29351 bp, 36 predicted proteins | sample S35metaG_FD_119757 | JGI IMG/M metagenome (GOLD analysis project Ga0157380, IMG submission 119757) | Switchgrass rhizosphere microbial communities from Kellogg Biological Station, Michigan, USA - S3-5 metaG | ecosystem: Host-associated > Plants > Roots > Rhizosphere > Soil | place: USA...
ATCCGCCTAGCTCCATCGCAGGAATGGCCCGCACGTGGGGGTCTTCGGTTTCTCGGCCCTCTCCAACTGCTGCTGAATCTGCGCTCCATTTCGGGCACTAGTGCCCGAAATCGCGGCGATGCGAAGGGATTAGCGGCGATTGCCGGCTTGAATTTGGGTGACGGCAGAGCTATGGCCGCGCTAGCTTCACGACATGAGCATCGAGCGAGTACGAGATCGTGCTGCGGCCCGAGCCCGAAGGGGGCTTCAGTGTCTTCGTCCCCGAGTTGCCGAGCGTTGCCACCCAGGGCGAGACGATCAAGAAAGCCACCGCGATGGCCAAGGAGGTCATCGAGGCCTACCTCGAAGTCATGCACGAAGACGGCCTCCCAATCCCTACCGTCCACCGCAGCCACGTCGAAGTCAACGGCAGTCCTGTCAAAGGAGAAGGGCCTGGACAGGCATTGCGCCGGCTCAAGATGTTGAAGCCGAAGCCCGTTAGCCCTGGTCGGTCTTCGAATTAACCTCGTAGCGCCGTTTCGTCATCGTCGAACGCAAATAATCGTCGTCGCACAGACGAAGAATGCGGAAGCGCTCGGCGGGTGCAGATCGGAACTCAAGTTCGATCTGACCCCCTTTCCCTTTCATGGTCGGGATGTCGAGTTCGAACTCTTCGATCACCGGCTTGACCACCGAATAACTCAGCCCGTCAAAGTAGTCGCGCTTGCGAATGGCAAGCATCTTGTCTGCCAGCCGCGAATCCGAGCCACAAGCGTTTTGGAAGTCGGAAAAGTTTGAGATCGGGAGCTTTCCGTGGAGGTCGCTCGCCGCATTCTTTGCCTTGTCAAATACCGCTTTCATCTGCTCGAAGATGCTGCGGAAGTCGCTCTTGCGAAGTACGAAGACGTACTCGTCATACACAAAGCAATCAACCGCCTGATCAAAGAGGAAGATCCGCTCCTCGACCAAGTGGAAGGTGCCCGACTTCAGCACCATCGCTGCTTTGCTCTTGCGTTTCAGCTCCGAAGAGGAGGAGAAGCGACGAAAGAAGTAGGCGCGGTTGTCGCTATTCCCGATTGCAGCGCCCCAGTAAATCAATCGCCTTAGGAATGAGGAGTCAGATGCGTCGAACCCAGCCAGGCCACTGACATTGTCAAGGCGGTCAGTCGCCTGCGAAACAGCAGCAACCTGATCGAGCTTGATCCACTCGATCTCGACATCGCCTGGCTCAGGCTTGTAGACGGGATCGAATTTCTTCAGAGTCCAAACGAGAGGGTTGAGCTTGGCGGTAACCGCCTTATTGATGATGGTCCGAAACTCTCCCTCGGCGTCACCGGCCAGCTTGAGGATCCTCGCCTCCGGCGGATCGTCTTTCCTCGCGCTTCTGGCAATCGTCGCCACTGCAAGTTTGGGCTCACCCGCCAGTACGTCAACGAGAGCCTCAAGCGCCTCCTGCGGTTTCATCGGATCTTCTCCTCTGCCAGTGTGCATCGACACGTAGATGGCGGTCCACCTGAGCCGGCGAAATCCGGCCGCCATCAGCGAAGTCGCGTTGTCGCGTCAACACAGTAAACACGTTCTCCTTCGTGTCGGTGATCTCGAAAGTATGGAAACCAGCAAGGCTGAGGATGGGATTCACAAACAACATGTTGGAGTTGATGTAAACGATGCAGAGCACCGCTAGAAAACCACAAAAAAGAACTACGTCGTTTGTTTTCGTTAGGTCGATGCCAAGGAATGGAACGAGGTAAGCCGCGACGTAAGAGAGGACCTCTCCATCTTGGGGAATCGCACGCTTGACGACGATGTCGACGCCAGCCTCTGAACGGAGGACGACCATCACGACGACTAGCCCAAGTAGCCCCACCACGCACGTGCCGACGAGTAGCGATAGCGCCAAGGGCGTGCAGCGGTTGACGAAAGCCATAAGACCAAAAAGGGGCGAGAAGGAACTGAGAAAGAGGGCGACTCGAAATGGTAGGCGCGGCATGACCCAACGCTAAACCCTCCCCGAGGCTGCCACCAGAGTGGACGATAGAAAACCCAGAACCGGGGTAGTTGGCGCGACTGCGATGGCTCCGGGCTAAGCATCGGAGTTCACCGGCGAGCGCACCGACCTGCACGACGTCGTTCCCGTGCTCCTCATCGCAATCCTTAGCGGGGTCGGAGAAACCTCTTTGGATTCCTCGACGAAGGCGGCTTCGCCGGCCGGGGAGACCGCTGCCTCCCTCCCAGCCTCTCGATCGGAGGCGACTCGGAAGGCTCAGGTCGGTGAGCCTGCTCGGGCCGCCACCAAAGTGAGCGGCCCGAGCGGGCTCCCGTAGACGGTCCAGCGGGCCTCGTCTCGCCCATGTTCTAACCGACAGGATCGGGAAGCTCAGGCAGTTTCGCGTGGGGAGTGTCCGTGTCGGCTTCACCGCGCAGTTCGGCGTAGTGCCGACGGAGGGAATCGATTTCCGGCTCGGTCATCTTGCCTTTCGCCACCAGATAACAGATCAGGTTCGAAGCGGCCTCGTAGGCCTCGCTCCGGGCGATCATGCCTCCGTTGCGTTTCACCAGGACCAAACTCCAGATCTCGCTTTCGATGGACCAGTCGATCTTGTTGGCGCGATCGACGGCCGTCTTCAGACTCAACCCCCGCTCAACCGCCTTCGCCAGCCCTTTGATCAATGCGATCTGCCCATTGGGGCGCAACAGGAGATTCTGCTCATGGCTCTCACGCATTTCAGGAAGGCGTACAGGATCCGCGACCCCCTCACCCAGAACGTCGATGCCGTCCAAGAGAGTGCACCACCAAATCTCAGCTGCTTCGTAGGCGCTGTCCAACTCGCCAGACGAAGGGCGGACCACCCGCTTTTTCTCATCCATGGCGCCGAGCCCTTCCGCCTCGACGATGTCCTTTACCGTCTCGTAGATCGCGCTGATCGTGGTCAGCTTGGTGCTCCGCCGCGCGATCGTGTTCGACTTCCACTCGACGATGAGCTCACCCTTGTAGCTCACACCCAAGACCGCCCCTTTGTCCACCAGCTTGCGAGCGACGATCGCGTAGCCATCGTCCTCCGAGGTGATGATGTTGTCCGAGCGCGAGGTCGTCTTCGCATACCGATTCACCTTGTTAAAGATCCGTCGCGTCTTCTCGTTGCTCTCGAACTGGATGAAGATCACGCAGATCTCGTCCTGCCCGACTTCGTCAGCAGGCCGGTTTCCGGCGGTCTCGTCATCCACGATGAAGTCGTGCTGGACAACCTTGCGGAGGGCGGCGAGACGGTGCTGTCCATCCAGCACGATCAGGTCGACGCCGTCGATCGTCAGGAAGCCGAGGTCTTTGGCTACGGCTTTGTATGCCGCGGGAATTTTCGCCCCAACCGCCTGAACGTCCTCGAAGATCAGCTCGCCACCCTCGACGAGCACGATCAGCGAACCGAAGAACCTGTCGTTCGACTTGAGGAGATAGGGAACTATCTCGGCCTCGACACGCCGTTTGTTCAGATCGCGCTGAATCCGCTCCTCGATCGAGGCGTCCGTCCATTCGTCGGTCTCGCTAGCCGCCCGAGTAGCGCGCGCCAGCTCCCGTGCGGGCATCGTCGTCTCGAAGTATTCGGTGGATCCCATCTTGCCGCGGATCGCGGGGACTACAGTCGCCATTGTTCTTCCTTTCCTTCGTCTCTAAGTTCGCTGTAGAGCAGGTCGTTACAGAGGGGCTGGAGTTCCCGGATCAGCTTCCGCTCCAGGGATGCGGGACTGTTGTCCAGAAGCCAACCGAAGTGGCTCTGCCCCAAAGGTCTTAGCAACGCACGCCGCAGCTTCAGATTGTGCGAGTACTCCAAGTGATCGAAGTACCTGCGCCTGAGAACGGAGGCGCGGCCAACGTAGAGCACGCCCCTCAAATCCCAGATCAGGTACACGCCCTGCCCCTGGGGCACGGACAGGGCCAGGCCCCGCCGGAACACGACCGCGCCGTCGAAGGGGATCTCGGGAGGCTCGAAGACCAGCCGATACCGGACCTCCTCGAGACTCATCCCAGACTGCTTCTCAGTTGACTTCTTGCTTTTCATCTGCATAATTTGGGATTGGTAGTGGTTTTCAAGGCTCCCGCACCTCAATGCCGAGACGCGGGAGCCGGGTTTTATTGTCTGTTGCTACGGCGGTTCGATAATCAAACACTCCTTTCTGTATGCCAAACACAGTACCCACCAAAGCCAAACAAGTCAAGTTAAAAGCCAAACAACCCTCAAAAATCTCGCAATATGCGAGATTTTGTGCTTTAGGGGGGATGTCTTCGACTGCTTGGGCTAAGGCGCTGCCGACGGGTTGATGCCCTGGAGCCGATCGACGAACCGCCTCCAGTCGACCGGAGGCGTCATGTGACACCAGGAGAGGCGCAGGGCTCCGTCAACCCGGGGGCCGTCCAAGCCCATCGCCTCGAGCACATGGCTGCGCTGGTAGTCGCCCGAGTTGCAGGCGCTGCCGCTGGAGATCGCCACGAGGTCCTTGGTCGCGAGGATCGCCGCTTCGGCGTCGATCCCGGGGAAGCTGACATTGAGAACGTACGGGAGAGTCCGGGCCGAGTCTCCGTTGACGGTCGGCGCGAGGGGCTGCAGGGCGGCGAGCGTCTCCTCGCGAAAGGTCCGGTTGCGGCTCGCCCGCTCCTCCCTTTCCGCGAACGCCGCGCGAGCCGCCGCGCCGAACCCGGCGACTAGGTGGACAGGCACCGTCCCGGGCCGGAGTCCTCGCTCCTGCCCCCCGCCCACCATAAGTGGGGCGAGTGGGGGCCGGCGGTATCCGCGCCGGCGCACGATCAGGGTGCCAACCCCCTTGGGCCCGTGGAGCTTGTGCGCCGAGCCGCTGATCAGGTCGATTCGCGGATGGGCGAGCTCCTTGTACTCCTTGCCGAGGCCCTGAGCGGCGTCGACATGGAGGAAAGAATGGTCCGGCAGACCCTCGGCGACACGGTCGATCCGCTGGATCACTCCGGTCTCGTTGTTCGCGTGCATGAGGCTGACGAGACCGGTCTGGGCCGTGACGGCAGCGAGCAACTCATCGACGTCGACCAGGCCAGACTTGGCGGCATCGATTCGGGTGACCGCGAAGCCCCGCTCCTCGAGACGCGCAATCGGCTCCAGCACAGCTTTGTGCTCAAGCGAACTGGTGACGACGTGGCGCAGGCCGCACTCTTCCAGCGCTTCGGCCAAACCCAGAATCGCCAGGTTGTTCGCCTCCGTCGCCCCGCTCGTGAAGACGACCTCATCGGGCCGTGCCGCCGCCAGTGCGGCGACCTCCTCGCGCGCCAAGCTGACACGCTTGCGGGCGGCGGCGCCGTAGGCATGGGTGCGGCTTCCCTCGTTCCCGTACTCGATCGCCAGGTACCTGTGGACCTCCTCGAGGACGGGAGGGGTCAGCGGCGTCGTCGCGCAGCAGTCCAGGTAGACGGGGCGACTTTCTTCGTCCGTGAACGCCTCTATGTTCGTGTCGTTATGACGAACAGCACTGTCGTAGATCACGAACGGAAGGTAGCGGGCGGCACGGACTCGTCGGGGGTCGGCTTCGAGTATGTGTTCCCGGCGATCCGGGGGCAGCAAGCCGGCCGCGAGTTCTTTATCTCGATGTGCCCGTTGCGACTGATCCCCAAGGTCTTCCTCTTCGACGAGGACGAGCTCGTTCCCGAGCTGCGAGCGCAGCGGGTGCTGAACAGGGGTCGGCTGCCGGAGATGTCGCGGTACATCCTCGACAACCCCGACTCCTACGTCTTCAGCGCCCTGACCGCCTCGATCGATGGCGAGGTCCAGTTCGAGGGCGCCGGCGACTCAGCCCACGGCGGCCGGGTCGGCATCCTGCGGATCCCGATGCAGGCCCGCTTCGTGATCAACGACGGCCAGCACCGCCGCGCGGCGATCGACGTGGCGCTGAAAGAGCGCCCCGAGCTGGGCGACGAGTCGATCGCCGTCGTCTTCTTCCTCGACGCCGGTCTCAAGCGCAGCCAGCAGATGTTTGCCGACCTCAACCGCCACGCGATCCGGCCCTCGCCGAGCATCGGAATTCTCTACGACCACCGCGACGAGGACGCCGCGATCGTCCGCGAGATGGTCCTCACCTCAAAGGTCTTCCGCGGCCTGGTCGAGATGGAGCACACGACCCTCGGGGTGCGGTCGCGCAAGCTGTTCACGCTGAGTGGCCTCTATACGGGAACGCGGGCCCTACTCCAAGGCCACTGCACCGAGCGGGCCGAAGCGGTCGAGAAGGCACGTGACTTCTGGGAAGCCTGCGCGGACGCGATCCCTGACTGGAGGGCCGTCCACGACCGCCGCGCAACCTCCGGCGAGCTTCGTCGCGAGTTCATCCACAGCCACGGGATCGCGCTGCAGGCGCTCGGCATGACCGGCAACCGACTGCTCGTCTCGGATCCCAACGTCGAGATGAGGAAGGCGCTGTCGAAGCTGCGTGGGCTCGACTGGTCACGCGCCAACACGGACCTCTGGGAAGGCCGCGCTATGGTCGGCGGCCGCATCTCGCGATCCTCCTCGAACGTGATCCTCACTGCCAATGTCCTGATGCAGCAGCTCGATCTCGAGCTGCCCCACGAGAACGCGCAGATCGAGACCGCTTTCGTGGCGGGGGGAACGGGTGGATGAACGGGTCCGCCTTCACCGAGCGGGGTTACGCGGAGGCGATCGGAGAGCTGGTCGAGCGTACCCAGCACCTCTATCTGGGCGATGACGTGCCGTGGGTGGTCGGCTACAGCGGCGGCAAGGACTCGACCGCCACGCTGCAGCTGGTCTGGACCGCCCTTGAGGGGTTGGCGCCGGCCGAGCGGCACAAGCCGGTCTTCGTGATCAGCACCGACACGCTGGTCGAGAACCCGGTGGTCGCGGCCTGGGTCGGCAACTCGCTGGACGTGATGAGCGAGCGAGCACACGAGCTGGAGATCCCGCTCACCACCCACCGCCTCACTCCGAAAGTCTCGGAGACCTTCTGGGTCAACCTGATCGGCAAGGGCTACCCGGCACCCCGGCCGAAGTTTCGCTGGTGCACGGAGCGAATGAAGATCAACCCGTCCAACAACTTCATCCGCGAGGTGGTCGCCGAGCACGGCGAAGCGATCCTCGTGCTCGGCATCCGCAAGGCCGAGAGCTCGGCGCGGTCGCGGTCGATGAAGCGCCAGGAGCAGGGTCGGGTCCGCGACCTGCTCTCCCCCAACGCCAGCCTCCCCAACTCGCTCGTCTACTCGCCGATCGAGGACTGGTCCAACGACGACGTCTGGACCTACCTGATGCAGCAGCCCAACCCGTGGGGATACGACAACAAGGACCTCCTCAGCATGTACCAGGGGGCGTCCGAGGACGGGGAGTGCCCGCTGGTGGTGGACTCCTCCACACCCAGCTGCGGCGACAGCCGCTTCGGCTGTTGGACCTGCACCCTGGTTGAGAAGGACAAGTCAATGGCGGCGATGATCCAGAACGACGAGGAGAAGGAGTGGATGCTGCCGCTACTGGAGCTGCGCGACCGCCTCGACGTCGCCGACGACCGCGAGCTGCGCGACTTCCGCCGCATCACCGGCCGAGTCCAGCTGCACGGCGACCGGCTGATCCACGGCCCCTACACCCAGGCGGCGCGCGAAGAGTGGCTGCGCGAGCTGCTCAAGGCGCAGCGCTGGATCCGCGAGCACGCACCCGCGGACGTCCGCGACACGCAGCTGATCACCGAGGACGAGCTGCGCGAGATCCGCCGGATCTGGGTCGTCGACAAGCACGAGTTCGAAGACCGCCTGCCGGAGATCTACGAGGAGACGATGGGGTCGCCGTTCGAGGACGAGCAGCTCGGGGCACACCTGCCGCTCGGGGCTGAAGAGCTGAAAGAGCTGCGCGAGCTGAGCGGCACCGATCTCCACTACCAGCTGGTCCGCGACCTGCTCGACGTCGAGCGCCAGCAGAAGCTGAGCCTGAAGCGCCGCGGCCTGTTCGACCAGCTGGAAGCGACCCTGGAGCGCCACTTCTACGACGATGTCGACGACGCTCTCGACCTCGCCCTCCGCCGGCGCCGGCGCAAGGAGTCCGACGACGAGCTCGTCAGCGATTTCGTCCGGCCGGTCGAGGACGCGCCGAAGACGTGATCTTCCACGCGCTGACGCTCGACGGCGTCGGGCCCTACGCAGGGCGCCAGACGCTCGACTTCGCGCACGACGAGCGGCGGCCGGTGACCCTCGTCGGCGGGCTGAACGGGTCCGGCAAGACGACCCTGATCCGCTCCCTCTTCCAGGTTCTCTACGGAGCCCGCAGCCTGCCCGAGCTGGGCAAGCACCGCTCCTACAGCTCCTTCCTCGCCAAGAGCATCAACAACGAGCGCGAGGAGGCGGCGCTGGAGCTGGGCCTGACCGTTCCCGGACTCCGCGACGGGGCGCCGATCACGGTGCGACGGCGCTGGCGAGCCGAGGCGCAGCGGGGGGGCGACGAGCTCGACGTCTTCGTCGACGACTCCTACGACGAGGAGCTGAGCGAAAGCTGGGACGAGACGATCGAGCAGATCGCGCCTCTGGGGGTGGCTCGTCTCTTCTTCTTCGACGGTGAGAAGATCGAGGCCCTGGCCGACCTCGAGTCCGCGGCCGACTCGCTGCGCACTGCGGTCGGCTCACTGCTCGGCCTCGACCTGGTCAGCCAGCTGCAGACCGACCTGGTAGCCGTGCAGCGCCGGGCGCTGCGCGGCGGCGACGCGGTCTCCTCGGCGAAGCTCGAGAAATGCCAGGCGGAGCTGGCCGCGGCCGAACGGCTGGCCAGCGCTGCGAAGCAGCGGCTCGGCGCGCTGGAGCGCGAGCTGGAGGTTGCAGGGGAAGAGCACGAGCGGCTGCAGAGCGCCTCCCGCCTCGCCGGTGGCGACCTCGTCGCGGAACGAGGGGTGCTGGCGGCCGAGGGCGAGGAGGCGAGCGCCACCGAGGCGGAGACCTGGGAGCGGCTGCGGGAGCTCGCCGCCGACCCGGTCGGCCCGCTGGGCCTCGTTCCGGGACTACTGGGCGACCTGGCGGAGACGGCGGCGGCCGATCGGCGCAGCCGGATCGGCCACGAGATGCTCGCCGTCCTCGCCGAGCGCGACCGCTGGCTGCTCGCCGAGGCCGAGCGGCTCGGCCTCGGCGAGGCGGATGCGCTTAGCGAGTTGCTGGCGGCCGACCGCGACTCGCGCCAGACGGAGAAGCCCGAGGCGCCCTTCGCGCCGTCTTCCTCGCCGGAGGCGATCGAGGCCGCCGGCGGCGAGCGCCTGACTGACTGGCGAGCCGCCGCCATCCACGCCATCGACGCCATCGACGAGGCCCTGCAGCGAACCGACGACATCGACCGTCGCATTGCCAAGATCCCGCACGACGACTCGGTGACGCTGCTGATCGATGCCGTCGACAAGAGCCAGGCTCAGCTCGACGAGCTCGGTGAGCGGCTGGCGGGTGAGCGGCAGCTGCAGGGAGCTGCGGAATCCAGCGTCGAGGCCGCCCGGGCCAAGCGCGACGCCGAGCTCTCTCGAGTGGCCGACGCCGAGGACGGTGCCGAGCGCCATCAACGCGTGGCCCAGCACGCCGAGCGCGCCAAGGTGACGCTCGGCCGGTTGCGAACCAAGGTCGCCGAACGACACGTCGGCCGCATCTCCGACTACGCGCAGCAGTGCCTCGAACAGCTCCTCCGCAAGGACCGGCTGATCGAGCAGGTCGAGATCGACGCTGAGACGTTCGCCGTGACGCTCACCGGCGCCCACGGCCGCCTCCACCCCGGAGCGCTCTCGGCCGGGGAGCGCCAGCTCACCGCTCTCTCGCTTCTCTGGGCGCTGGCCCGGGCCGCCGGGAAGCCGCTGCCGGTGGTGATCGACACCCCGCTGGGCAGGCTCGACGCGGGCCACCGCCAGCACGTGGTCGAGCGCTACCTGCCGGCCGCGAGCCACCAGGTGGTGGTGCTCTCGACCGACACCGAGATCGACGCCGACCTGCACCAACTGCTGCGGCCCAGCCTGGGAGCACAGCGCCGGCTTGAGACCGACTCCGCCGGCCGCACCGAGATCGTCGAGGGTTACCTGGAGACGGCGGTCGCATGATCGAGACCGTCCGCATCTCCACCGCCGGCAAGGACCAGCTGATCACGCTCAAGCGCCGCACCGGGCTTAAGCACTGGAACGAGCTCGGCCGCTGGGCGCTCTGCCGCTCCCTCGCCGAACCAACCAGGCCGCCGCAGGCCCCGATCCCCACCGAGGGCGGGATCGAGATCGAGTGGCGCACCTTCGCCGGCCGGCTCTCGGACCTCTACCTTGACCTGCTGCGCCAGCGCTGCGTCGCCGACGAGCTCGAGCCGAGCGCCGAGGTACTGCAGCAACAGCTGCTGCTGCACCTGCACCGCGGGATCGGCTACCTCGTCGGCGATCGTGGCCTCGACAAGTCCAACGAAGGTGTACGCCGTCGCGGGGCTGGCGTCCGCGATCTGGTCGGGGCGGCGCTCGATGTCGACCCGGCAGCCGGTGCCGGCCGCGGCTGAGGTCGCGTCGCGCGCCCGCACGGCGCTTGGGCGCGTCGCCCTCTCCCGCCCGGTGCAGCTGGCGATCGACGACCGCCTGATCGAGGCCGGGGAGACGACGGTCCTCGACTACGGCTGCGGCCGGGGCGGTGACGTCAAGCGGCTGCGCCAGGCCGGTGTGCGGTGCCACGGCTGGGACCCCCATCATCGCCCCGACGGCCAGCTGGAGCCGAGCGACGTAGTCAATCTCGGCTATGTCGTCAACGTCATCGAGAACCTTGACGAGCGCGCGGCGACGCTGCGGAAGGCCTGGGCGCTGGCACGTCAGGTTCTCGTCGTCGGCGCACGGCTCAGCGCAGAGACCCGCGATCTGGAAGGAGAGCCTTACGCCGACGGACTGCGAACCTCGAGTGGAACGTTCCAGAAGCTCTACTCGCAGGACGAGTTGCGTCGATGGATCGACTCGACTCTCCGAGTCCGCGCCGTCGCTGCCGGACCCGGGGTATTCCTCGTCTTCCGCCACCCCGCCCTCGAGCACGAGTGGCTGTTGCGCCGAATTCGCCGTACCCGCCGAGTCGCCCCTGTCAGCCGCGAGCTACTCGCGCAGCACAACGATCTCATCCGGCCCCTCGTCCAGTTCGTCACCGACCGCGGCCGGCTCCCGCGCGGAGACGAGCTCGCCGATAGGGAGGAAATCGAGGAAGAGTTCGGAACCCTGCGCAACGCTTTCGCGACCGTACGGCGCGTCACTGGCAACGAACGCTGGGACCGGATCCGCGACGAGCGCTCCCAGGACCTCCTCGTCTTCGTCGCGCTGTCCAGGTTTGACGGTCCCCTGAGGCCGAAAGACCTGCCCGAAGAGGTCCGCCACGACGTTCGCGACCTGTTTGGAAGCCAGGCGGCCGCATTCCGGCAAGCTGACCGCCTACTGGGAGAACTGGCGAACCGCGACCGCGTCCGTGCCGCCGCAGCCGCTTCCCGTGCGGGAAAGAGACTTCCAGGGGCACTGTATGTCCACATCGACGCGCTGGCAGCGCTGCCACCGATCTTGCGCGTTCTCGAGGGGACTGCCCGCCGTCTGATCGGCGAAGTCGCACCCGCGACGGTAGTCAAGCTCCACCTCGACCAGCCAGCAGTGTCGTATCTCGAATATCCGGATTTCGACGTCGTCCCTCACCCCGAGCTGCGGCGCGGATACTTCGTTCGAGTCGACCATCTCCGCTGCGATATGCGCGACTACTCCGAACACGCCAATCGCCCGATTCTCCATCGCAAGGAGCTGTTCCTGACCGATGAGGATCCACGCCGGAAACGGTTCGCGTCCTTGACCCAACAGGAGGAGGCAGCTGGCCTCTACGACCATTCGGCGTCGATCGGCACCCAACGAGCCTGGGAGCGGCTATTGATTGAGCGAAGACTGGGTTACAGAGGGCATCGTCTCGTCAAGGTGGTGGCTGACGGCAATGGTGGGTTCGACTTGAAACGCGGCCCCGCCCGCTGATTTCTAGAAACTCACCGGACTCGCCTCCGTCCGCCACTCCGGCAGCGAGAACGCGCTGGACGGATTGTCGGGCCGTTTAGATCTCTTCCCCCAACCGGTCGAGATGGCGCTTGCCGACCTCGTTGGTTAGGCGGAGGAACTCGGTGATCCGGGCCAGCTCGTCGGCGGTGAAGCGGCTTGCCAGGGACGCCTCCCACTCTGCCGCCAGCGGGGCCCAGATCCGTTTGGCGCGGGCATAGAACTCCCGGGTCACCTCGACCTTGACGCGGCGGCGGTCAGCGGGATCGGGGACGCGGCGGGCGAAGCCGGCGCGCTCGAGCCGGTCGATGACGCCGGTCACCGCACCGCTGGTCAGCCCCACCTCGGCCGCCAGCTCCCCGGCGGCGAGGCCGCCGGCGTTCTCGATCGCATTCAGGCAGTGCAGATCGGTGCGGTTGACCCCAAGCCGATCCGCGGCGAGGTTTTCGAAGGCGCTGTCCTGATTGCCGCTGGCGCGGAAGGCGGTGATCAGCTCCTCGATCAGCTGTCGCTTTGGACTTGCAGGCATATCTCTTAGTTGCTAAGATACTTGCTAGACAAGGAGCTTACCGGGCGAGAGAATCATATGACGCTCGGCTGACGAAGGGAGTGCAAATGGCGGACGCGGGAAGCACTGCATCGAAGATCGAGTGGCGACTGGAGCTGGTGCAGGTACCGGTCTCCGACGTCGACCGGGCCAAGGCCTTCTACGTCGACCGGGTCGGCTTTCTCGCCGAACACGATCACCAAGTGAGCGAGGAGCTGCGCTTCGTGCAGTTGACCCCGCCCGGCTCGGCCTGCTCGATCGCGCTGACCACCGGCGCGCACCAGATGCGGCCGGGGAGCGTCACGGGCCTGCAGCTGGTCGTCGAGGACGCCGACGCGGCCAGGGCGGAGCTGATTGAGCGCGGAGTCGAGGCGAGCGAGGTGGAGGAGCTTCCCTGGGGCCGCTTCGTCTTCTTCGCGGACCCAGACGGCAACGGCTGGGCCGTCCAGGAGATCGTCCAACCTCAGGACTGAGCCGAAGCGCCCTACAGCTAGATAGGCCTCGGTGACTCGGGAGGCGGCGGGACCGCCGCCTCCCGAAAGGGCACTTCAGCCGTTGACGGCCTTCTTCAGTTCCGCTCCGGGGCTGAACTTCGCCGCCGTTTTCGCGGCAATCTGCATTGACTCTCCGGTCTGCGGATTGCGGCCTTCCCGAGCCGGTCGGGCGACAGTCGAGAATTTGCCGAAGCCAGTGAATTTGACCTCGTTGCCAGCCGCGAGCTGAGCGGTGATCTCCTCAATCGTCGCCTCCACGGCGAGCTTCGCCTGGCCCACCTCGAGGCCAGTCCGCGCAGCAACCTGCCTTGCCAACTCATCCTTGGTCGTAACCGACATTCTCGTCTCCTTGAGTAGGGCGCAAGGCCCCGGTCAGGCCTGCTGTCAACAGGCTTTCTACAGGCCCAGGCGGGCGTCTCCGCTCATGTCCCTCGGATCCTTGGGATGGCGACGACGTTAGAGGGGGTTTAGGCGCTTAGACAGCGACCGCGGTCCCGACCCCCATCGGCAGCCACCGGATCCGCTCTCGGATGGCCTCCGGGGCGCCGGCGAGCTCACGCTCGATCTCTTCTCGCCCTTGACGGAAGTGCTTCCAGCCCTCGTAGTGGATCGGAATCGCGGCTTGCGGCTGGATCAGGCCGCACAGCTCGACGGCTTCCTTGGCGTTCATCGTGTAGCGCACGGGGCCGGAGATCGGGAAGCGGACGCCTCCCAGGTGCAGGATGGCGGTGCCGACCTGGAGGCGGTCGGCGACCTGGCGCACGCCGTCGTAGAGCACCGTGTCGCCCGAGATCCAGAGGACGCCGTGCTCCTGCCCGTCCCACTCGAGCGCGAACCCGATTACGTCGCCGACTATCGGGCGACTGAGCGGGGGGCCGTGGCGGCAGGGCGTGGCGCTGATCTCGATCGTCGGCCGAGCCGGGTCCTCGAGCCGCGTGCTCGCCCAGGGCTCGAGGCCGCGGGCGTTGCCCCCCAGGCGCTTCGCGCCCGGGACCGTGGTGATGACGGCTCCGGCCGAGGGCAGCAACGCCCGGCCGGCGGCGTCGAGGTTGTCGTCGTGGTGATCGTGGCTGAGCAGCACGGCGTCGATCGGCCCGAGATCGGCAGCTGCGATCGCCGGGCCGGACAGCTTGCGCGAGCCGGTGCCCCAGCCGAATCGGTAATCCTGGCCCGGAGCATCGAACGTCGGATCGGTCAGCAGGCGCCAGCCCCCGACCTCGATCAGGACGGTGGGACCCCCGATGTGGGTTATCTCGACATTCACGATGCAGGCGACATATTGACCGAGGCCCCCGGCGAGAGGCCCGCCCCTGTCGATTTCGGCGATCGCCGTTCGTCGTAGTGGGTAGAGGCGGGAATATCGGGCAGACCGAGCTTCCGCGAAGACGACCGAAAGGACCCCAAGATGAGAGTGATGGCGATCGTGAAGGCAAGCAAGGACTCCGAGGCCGGCGTGATGCCGAGCGAGGAGCTGCTCGCGGCGATGGGCAAGTTCAACGAAGAGATGGTCGAGGCCGGCGTGATGCTCGCCGGCGAGGGCCTGCACCCCTCCTCCAAAGGCGCCCGCGTCAGCTTCGGCGGCAACGGGGAGCGGACCGTGACCGACGGCCCCTTCGCCGAGACCAAGGAGCTGATCGCCGGCTACTGGCTGATGCAGGTGGACTCCCTCGAGGAGGCGGTGAAGTGGATCAAGCGCTGCCCCAACCCACACGAGGAAGCCGGCGAGATCGAGATCCGCCAGGTCTTCGAGGCCGACGACTTCGGCGAGGAGTTCACGCCGGAGCTGCGCGAGCAGGAGGACCGCATCCGGGCTCAAGCGGAGCAGAACCAGTAGGCCGGCGCCTCAGGGCAGCGACCACCGGGCGGTACACGTCCGGTTGGCGCTGCCCTAGCTATAGGAGGGACTAGCGGTCACACACCAAGGGCGAAGCTGAGCGCGAGCATTACGGCGGCTCCGAGCACGATGCCGCCGCTCGGGCCCAGCCTGCCGGGACCGGAGTAGGCCTTCGGCAGCAGCTCGACCGCGATCAGGGTCAGCATCGCTCCGGCCGCGAAGGCGAACGAGAAAGGCAGCAGGGATTCGACCTCCTCGACCAGCAGATACGCGACCAGTGCCCCGACCGGCTGCGGAGCGCTGGTCCCCACCGCCGCCCAGAACTGGCGGGTGCGGCTGAAGCCGGCCGCCGCCATCGGGATCGCGACGCTGGTTCCCTCGGGGATGTTCTGGATGGCGATCGCGAGGATCACGAACAGGCTGAGCCCCGCCCGGTCGGAGGCGAAAGCCGTGCCCACGGCGAAGCCCTCGGGAAGGCTGTGGACGAAGAGGACGAGGAAGACCAGGGCCGAGGTGCGGGCACCGGGCCCCTCGCGTCCCATGAAGGACGTCTGGGGATTCAGCCGCCGGCGGGCAAGGGCCACCAGCCCCGCGCCCATGACGAGGCCGGCGACGACCGCCGGGGCAGAGCCTTCGTCGGCGGCGGGGATCAGCAGACCGGCGATCGAGGCCACTCCCATGACTCCCGCCGCAAAGCCGAGGAGAAGCGGCGTCAGCTGCGCCGCGCGGGTGCCGAGGAAGAAGACCGGGATCGCCCCGAGCCCAGTGGCGAGGGCCGTACCGCTTGCTGCGAGCACCAGGACAACCGCGTCGGGCATGCCGGGAACGCTATTCGCGCGACTGGCGGGCTACCCTGACCGAGGTCCAAAGATGCCCGCCGCCGCTGAGCCCCGCTACATCCCTGCCACTCGCTGGCGGGTCTTCACGCGGCTCTACGACCCGGTGCTGGAACTGGCCGTGCGCGAACGCCGCTTCCGCGAGCTGATGCGACAGCGGGTCAGTGCCGATCTGCCCAAAGGTGGAACGGCCGTCGACGTCGGCTGCGGCACGGGGACGTTCGCCATCGGCCTTGCCGCGGAACGAGAGGACGTGAAGACGATCGGCGTCGACGGCGACTCCGAAATCCTCGCCGTGGCGCGGGAAAAGCCGGGCTCCGACGCGGTCGAGTGGACCGAAGGGATGGCGCAGGAGATTCCGCTGGCCGACGGGAGCGCCGACGTCGTCACGATGTCGCTGGTGCTGCACCACCTCCTGCCGGAGGACAAGCACAAGGCTCTGGCCGAGGCGAAGCGCATCGTCAAGCCGGGCGGGCACCTGCACATCGCCGATTTTGGCCGCCCGCGCGATCCCCTCATCAGCGCGCTGTTCTTCGTCAGCCAGACGATCGACGGCTTCGACCGAACCGGGGACCACCGCGCCGGCCGGCTGCCTCGGTTCGTCACCGAAGCCGGCTTCGGCCCGGTGGAGCGCTACGGGTGCTTCCGCACAGCGGCCGGCAGCCTCGAGCTCCTGACGGCGCAGGCGAGCTAGGGCAGCACCAGCCGAGCGTGAATCGCCCGGTGGTCGCTGCCGGGAAGGCCGTCGACCCCGTACTCGGCAACGCCGAGGCGGCGGTCCGCGAGGACGTGGTCGATCGTCATCAGTCCCCAGGGGAAGACCTCGCTGCTCGGCCAGGTGGGCTGCAGGCCCTTGCCGGTCGCCGCGCCCGCGTCGCGGTAGCCGCGGCCGACGAGGTCGCGGAACTCGGTCTGGTCGAAGGTCCCGTTGAAGTCCCCGACCAGTAGCCACGGGGTCCCGGAGCCGGATGCCGGCAGGCTCTCGAGCGCTTCCCGCCAGCGCTCGACGCCCATGTTGGGGGGGAAGGGATGCACCGCGACCAGGCGCAACCGCCTGCCGTCCGGGAGGACCATCGAGGCGCGTGGCATGCGAGCCCGGAACTGCGTCTGGTGCGGGAGCGGCGCTAGGGGGTGACGTGCGTAGAGGCCGCCGCCGCGGCCTCGCGGCTGCGGCATCAACACCGAGTGCGGGAGCCGGCGCGCGATGCCGGCGCGGCGCAGGCGGCGGGCAAACGAGGGGGTCAGCTCCTGGACGCTGAGCAGGTCGGGGCGGTAGCGATCGACCAGCGCGATCAGGGCGCTCGGGTCGGCGGTGCCGAGGTAGACGTTGGCCGAGAGCACCGTGAGCGTCTCGTGACCCTCCGCCCGCGCGACTTCGCTGCCGATCGCCCGCGGCAGGACCGCCGCCGCGAGGTAGACCGTCGCGACCGCGGCGACCGCTGCCGCCGCCCAGTTACGCAGCGCGACGGCGACGCCCGCGACCAGCAGCGCCGCGACCGCGGCGTAGGGGGTGAACCACATCAGCGAGGTCAGCCGATCTCCACCCTCCAGCCCGAAGGCGCGGACGATCGCCCAGAGGGCGACCGGGATCGCCGCTCCCCAGATCGGCCAGTAGCGCCGCGCGCCCGTCTTCTCGAATGCCCCGGTGCTCAGGCCGAGATCTTCGACGATTTGCGGGCGGTGACGAGGCGGAGCCCGACGCTCTACCTTGTAAATCTCAAGTTGTAGTTTAGAATTGCAAGGATGATTGGCCGGCGAATCGGGGCTGAGCTCCGCGAGGTCCTTCACCATTCCCCTGCCGTGGCGCTGCTTGGTCCACGGCAGGTGGGCAAGACCACACTCGCGCTGGCGGTTGCCGAGGATCGGCCCTCCGTCTACCTCGATCTCGAGTCGGAGGCCGATCGCAATCGCCTGAGCGAGCCGGAGCTCTACTTCGCCGACCATGTCGAGGAACTGGTCGTCCTCGACGAGATCCAGCGCACGCCAGGGCTGTTCGAGGTGCTGCGAGGGGTGATCGACGAGGGAAGGAGGGAGGGACACGGAGCGGGCCGGTTCCTGCTGCTCGGCTCGGCCGGGATCGAGCTCCTCTCTCAGTCCGGCGAGACGCTTGCCGGGCGCGTCGGGTTCGTCGAGCTGGCACCGCTCGACGTCACGGAGGTGGGCGGGGGCGAGCTCGATCGGCTCTGGATTCGCGGCGGCTTCCCCGAGAGCTTCCTGGCTTCGGATGACGCGACGAGCCTGCGCTGGCGGCAGGACTTCATCCGCACCTATCTGGAGCGCGACATCCCCCAGCTCGGGCCGCGGATCCCGGCGGAGACCCTGCGCCGGTTCTGGACGATGCTCGCCCATCGCCAGGGCGGCCTCCTCAACGCGGCCCAGATCTCCCGCGGTCTCGGAGTCAGCGGGACGACGGTCTCCCACTACCTCGACCTGATGGTCGACCTACTCCTGGTCCGTCGCCTGCCGCCGCGACTGGCGAACGTCGGCAAGCGGCTGGTGCGATCCCCGAAGGTGTACGTGCGCGACAGCGGCCTCGTCCACGCGCTGCTCGGCGTCGTGGACAAAGAGGCGGTTCTGGGACACCCGGTCGCAGGCCCGAGCTGGGAGGGAATGGCGATCGAGAACCTGCTCGCAGTGGCTGGCGAGCAGGCCGAGGGAAGCTTCCATCGCACCAGCGGCGGCGCCGAGGTGGACCTGATCCTGACCTGGCGCGACGGGCGCGAGTGGGCAATCGAGGCAAAGCGCAATCTGGCTCCCAAGCTGGAAAAGGGACTGCACTCGGCGCTGTCGGATATCGAACCGGAGCGGAGCTTCATCGTCTATCCCGGTGAGAAGCGATACAAGCTCGGGCCCTCCACCGAGGCGATCGGCCTACTCGAGCTATGCGAAGAGGTGGCCGGGGGACCCTAGAGCTCGGGCCCCGTCTCCGAGACAACCAGCCGCAGCGACCCGTCGAAGCTCTCCTGCTCCCGCAGGTGACCGTGCTCGGCGTCCCAGGCACCGGAGTCGAGGGCGGCGGCGAGGCGCTTGACGATGCGGTCCTCGACCGCGGGCTCGAGCAGCGTCCACATCGACTGCGAGGCCCGGATGGCGGGGTCGAGGAGCGCCTCGGGGCGGGCCCAGAAAGCCTCGAAGAAGCCGTCGGCGCAGTCGGCGGGTGTGGGGATGTGCTCGACCCGGGTCCGGCCGCCGAGGGCCCGCTCGACCTCCGCGATCGCCGGGAAGCGGGGGCGCTCCAGCTCGATGCCCTCGGCGAGGAGCTCCAGCTGCCAGGCGGGCAGGTGCTCGAGGTCGAAGGTGAAGACGACGACCGGGCCACGGGCGACGCGGCGCAGCTCGGCGAGGCCCGCCTCCGGCGGCTCCCAGTGGTGGATGGTCACGCAGGCCATCGCGGCGTCGAAGCTGCGGTCGTCGAAGGGGAGGGCCTCGGCGCGGGCGTCGATCGCCGGCGCCGCGCCCGCCGGTCGCTGGGCGCGCATCGTCGCGCTCGGCTCGACCGCGAGCACGGAGCGATCCGCCGGCTCATAGGAGCCGCTGCCGGCGCCGACGTTGATCACCGTGCGGGCGTCGCCGAGGGCGGTGTGGATCCGTGACTCGATCCGCGGATCCGCCCGGCGGTTGCGGGCGTAGGTCAGCCCGTGCCGCTCGTAGTCGACGCGAGGTCGTGGCACGCACCGAACCCTAGATCGTGGGTGGGATCAGCCGCCGGTCGCCGAGAAGTGCTGGTAGTCCTTGGGCCAGGACCAATTGCCCGCCCACTCCCAGCCGGCCGCGGCGAACGCCTTCACCACCGGGCCGTGGCGGTGGATCATCCCCTTGCGGTGGCGCGAGCGGTTGGCGTAGGAGGCGCCGGCGGGAGGCGAGACGTAGCCGGAAGCGGTGACGTAGGGGTTCTCGATCGGGTTGACGTCGATCGCTCGGCCATAGGCGTGTTCGGACCAGACCCCGGGGCTGCCGGCGACGAAGCGGCAATTGAACGCCGAGGTGTTGTCGGCGGCCATGCTGCGGCGATCGTCGGCGTCGTAGGCGTCGACGAGTCGCATCCGGCGGATCGGAAAGCGCAACCGGTAGAGCTTGCGCATCGTCCCCAGCATCGCCGTGGCGGCGTCGCGATTCACGACCAGGCGGCCCCGGTGGGGCCTACCGTCGAAGCCCCAGTGCCTCACCGTGAGCAGCCGCAAGTCCGCGAACCCGACCGGGCAGCCGCGATGCCAGGAGACGCCCGTCATCCGCGCTCGGGTCTCGGCGTCGATCGCCTCCGCGCGCCCCTGAAACCCAGGGGCTGGGTGGGCACGTGCCGCCGGCGCGGGGTCCGAGCCGGCGACGAACACGATCAGGACGACGAGGACCAAAGCCCATCCCGGGGCAACCGATCTTCCGACGCGCTCCTCGATGCCCGGTGACGATAGCTCGCTCTCATCCCATGCCCTCGGGGTCCAGGCGGCTACGCTCCCAACCGATGACGGAGGGAGAGCAGACGGTTCTGGTGACGGGGGGCTCGGGCTTCCTCGGCAGCTGGTGTGCGATCGAGCTGTTGCGCCGCGGGCACCGGGTGCGGACCACCGTGCGCGATCTCGCGCGCGAGTCCGACGTCCGCGCCGCGGTCGCGACCCAGGTCTCCGCCAGCGAGCAGCTCTCGGTGTGCGCCGCGGACCTGACCGGCGATGCCGGCTGGGCCGAGGCGGTCGAGGGCTGCGACAGCGTGCTGCACGTCGCCTCGCCGTTCCCGCCGGTGCAGCCGAAGGACCCTGACGAGCTGATCGTGCCCGCCCGCGAGGGCACGCTGCGGGTGCTGCGAGCCGCGATGGACGCGGGGGTCGAGCGGGTCGTCGTCACCTCCTCAGTGGCCGCGATCGCCGGCGGCGCCAAGCCCGGGGGCAGGCCGCTGACCGAGGGGGACTGGACCGACCCCGACAAGCCGGGCCTCTCGCCCTACGTACAGTCGAAGACGATCGCTGAGCGGGCGGCGTGGGACTTCATGGGCGAGGCGGGCGCCACCGACCGGCTCGCCGTCGTCAACCCGGGCGCGATCCTCGGCCCGGCGCTGAGCGACGATCACTCCTTCTCGCTGCAGGCGATCCAGCGACTGCTGAAAGGGATGCCCGGCATCCCGCGGATCGGCTTCAGCTTCGTCGACGTGCGCGACGTGGCGGACCTGCACCTGCGGGCAATGACCGCCCCCGAGGCCGGTGGCGAGCGCTTCATCGCCGCCGGGCCGTTCTTCTGGATGTCCGAAGTGGCCGCGGTGCTGCGCGACCGGCTCGGGGAGGACGCGGCGAAGGTGCCGAAGCGGAACCTCCCCGACCTGCTCGTGCGCGCGGCCGGCAGGTTCGACCCCGGCATCCGCTCGATCGTCAACCAGCTCGGCACGCGGTACGAGTACTCCAGCGAGAAGAGCGAATCGCACCTCGGCTGGACCCAGCGTCCCGCCGAGGAGATGTTCGTCGACTGCGCGAGGAGCCTGGCCGCTGCCTAGACGGGCGCCTGGTGCCTCGCCGAGCGCCTATTCATCGGCCTTCTCGACCAGGCGCTTTGGGGCCCGGAGGCGCCAAGATTCCTCCAGAAGCTCCGCCAGCTCCTTGCGGTCGACCGCCTCGAGTCGGATCAAGATCAGCGGGTGGCCGTCGTAGTGGGGTGTGGTGAAGAACTTCCCGGGCTCCGCCTCGAGCAGGAGCTCCTTCTCCTCGAGGCTCTCGCGCCAGAGGACCAGCACCTCGTTTTCGTCGCGCAGGCGGACGAAGAGACGATCGCGGACGCGAAAGCCAGGTGTGCCGTAGGAGAGCTTCTCGATCGTCTCGGGCAGGGAGAGAGCGATCTCGCGGACGTCCTGCTCAGAGGCCACAGGACCCACGATAAGGGCCATAACACTCGAGCGGTCGCCTACGCTTGGGCAATGGCCGAGCCTCAAGCGATCGTTCGCCGGGCGGAGGCGGGCGACGCCCACGACGTGGCGCGCCTCCTGCACGACTTCAACACAGAGTTCGACGAAAAGCCCCCCGAGGTGGCGGTCCTCGCCGAGCGGGTGGCGGACTTCATCGAGAAGGACGAGTCGGTCTTCCTGCTGATCGGAGAGGGGCCCGACGGGGTCGCGCAGATGCGCTTCTTCCCCTCGCTCTGGAGCGGCGAGCTCGACGCCTACCTGGAGGAGCTCTACGTCGTCCCGGATCTGCGCGGGCGGGGGATCGGCCGGGCGCTGCTGGAAGGCGCGATGGAGACCGCCCGCGCCGGGGGCGCGACCCGCATGGACCTCAACACGGGCGAAACCGACACCGCCGCCCGCGGCCTGTACGAGAGCATCGGCTTCACCAACCTCGAAGGGCGCGAGGACGGTCCCTCGATGCTCTACTACGAGCGCGAGCTGTAGACCATCTAGGCTGCGCGCGATGGATCTTCCTGCAGTCGAAGGCGTCACGCACCGCTGGGTCGAAGCGCGTGGACTGCGTTTCCACGTCGCCGAAGCCGGCTCGGGGGACGACCCGGTGCTGCTGCTTCACGGCTGGCCACAGCACTGGTACGAGTGGCGCAAGCTGATGCCGGCGCTGGCCGATCGCCACCGGGTGGTGGCGATGGACCTGCGTGGCTTCGGCTGGTCCGACGCACCGCGCAAGGGCTATGAGAAGGAGAACCTGGCCACCGACGTGCTCGCCGTCCTCGACGAGCTGGGCCTGGAGCGGGTGAAGCTGGTCGGCCACGACTGGGGCGGCTGGATCGGGTTCCTGCTCTGCCTGCGCGCCCCCGAGCGCTTCGACCGCTACCTGGCGCTGAACATCCCCACTCCCTGGATACAGATGCGCAAGGCGCTGCCCCACACCTGGCGGCTGATCTACCAGCAGGTCATCCTCGCCCCCTGGATCGGGTACTTCGCGCACCGCAGCAAGCGGTTCGTGCGGATGGCCCTGCGCGCCGGCGGCGCCGACCCTCGCTTCTGGGACGAACAAACCCTCTCGATCTTCGCCGACAACCTCGCTGAACCGTCCCGGGCCAAGGCGGCGGTGCAGATGTACCGCGTCTTCAACCTGCGCGAGCTGGTGCCGATCCTGCGCGGCCGCTACGCCAACGAGCGCCTCACCGTGCCCACCCGGATGCTTTTCGGCACCGAGGACGCCGCAATCCACACCGATCTGCTGGCGGGCTACGAGCCCCACGTCGACGACATGGAGATCGAGTTCGTGCCCGGCTGCGGGCACTTCATCGCCGACGAGCGCCCTGAACTGGTCGCCGAGCGCGCGCGGGCGTTCTTCTCCTAATCGCAGCCCGTCCCGGGTCGCACGGTACCCTGCGCCTGTGCTCCGCCAGCTTCGCCTGACGGGCGCCGCATGCATTGCCGTCGCGGCGCTCCACACGCTCTCCGCGTCGGCATCCGCGCAGGCGCCGTCGAGCGCCTGTCCCGTCTCCCACACGTCGAACACGACGGCGGTCTGCCCACAGGTCGACGACACGACGCCGACCGAAGGCCAGGCGGTCTCGGCGAGCGCCGGCGAATGGACGGGAACACAGCCGTTCGTCTTCTCCTACCAGTGGCAGAGATGCACCGCGTTCGAAACGGCGGCGTGCACGAATATCCCAGGCGAGAGCGAGGCTCAGTACCTGGTCTCGCCGAGCGACACCGGGCAGCGGCTCCGCGTGGTCGTCGTCGCGAGCAACGGCGACGGAACCGGCGTAAGGGCCAGCGCGATCACCAGCGTGGTCTCCCCTGGTCCCAACACGCAGCCCGGCTTCAACCAGGTCTTCCCACCCTCGATCGAAGTGCTGGCGCCGGGAGACCCATCCTCCCCCGAGGCCGGCGACGTCCTGCGCGCGGCGGAGGGCACGGAACCCTCCATCTCCAGCGACGGATGGTTCAACCCGAAAGCGACGACGATCGCCTTTGCCTGGCGGCGCTGCGCCGTCGGCGGGGCGCTTGACACCTGCTTCACGATCCCGGGTGCGACCGGACGTGAATACACCCTCGCCGCCGACGACGGCGGCCACTCCCTTCGCGCCCGGGTGACCGGCTCGAACCTCGCCGGCGCGCGGGCACTGATCAGCCCCCCGACCAGCGGAATCCCCGAAGTCCCCGACAGCGGCGGCGCGGGCTCCGCGGCGGCCTCCGACACCCTGGCGCCGGCGATCGCCTCCCTCACCCTCTCGCCCAGGGCCTTCCGCGCTGCGCGATTCGGGGCGTCGATCAGCGCCGCCGCGAGGGGAACCACGGTGACCTACCAGGTCTCCGAGCCGGCGCAGGCCACCTACCGGATCGAGCGGGCCGCCCGCGGGGTGAAGCGCGCCGGCCGGTGCGCGAAGCGGACGAAGTCGACCCCGGCCAAAGCGAAAGCCTGCCTGCGCTATGTCGCGCTGAAGCCGCTGCTGAGCGAAGACGTGACCGAAGGGGAGAACAGCTTCCGCTTCACCGGGCGCCTCAGTGGCGCACCGCTGAAACCGGGCGACTACCGGTTCGGGGTCGAGGCAAGCGATGCCGCCGGAAACCGGACAAGCGTGCCGGCATGGGCCAGGTTCACGATCCTCCCCCCGGGAAAAGCCGCGCGAGCCTCCTTCACCGGCTGACAGGCCGCGGATTCCCGATCGAGGCCTACGGGTAGGTCACTTCCGTGAAGGTCTTGTTCGCCCCGATCGGGATACTCGCCGGCCTTGCCGCCGGGTTCGCCGCCCAGAAGGGCTTCGACCGGATCTGGGCCGCCTTCGACGACCACGAGGCACCCGAGCCGGCAGACCGCCGGGTCTCCTACCCGAAGCTGGCCGCCGCGCTGATGCTCGAGGGCGCGATCTTCCGCCTGGTCAAAGGCATGGCCGAGCGCGGCGCCCGAGCCAGCTTCGCCTCCGTAACCGGCAGCTGGCCAGGCGAGAAGGACGACTCGCGGTAGTCACCTAGCGAGCTCCGCGACGAGCTCCTCGAACGCCTGGTGTTCAAGCGCCGCCTGCTCGTATCCGTTTGCCTCGTCGGTTGCCTTCGCCAGCCCGACGACGTACTGGCGCATCGCCTCGTCGCCGGGAAAAGCCTCGCGCTGAGAAAGCCCCGCCAACAGCGCCCCATACATGGCCAGCTTGTCGGCGGCTTCCCCGGGATCCGGGCTGCCCTTCCCGCCCTCCCGCACCTGGTTTTCGAGGTCAGCGCGCAAGTCGGTGAACATCTCGACCAGAAATGCTCTCGACCGCGGAGCGATCAGCGCCAAACGGACTCTCCCTGCTCACCCCACGCCGTCACAGGCCCGCCGAGGTCGCAGCTATGTACGAACGGTCGGTCTTCCCATGATCCACACCCTCGACCTGCGCGATCAGGTTGGCGTCATGCAGAATCGATAGGTGGTACTTCACCCTGGGAGCAGTCAGGGCGAGTGCCCCGACTAGCTCCGCCTCGTCCGCCCCGCCCTTCTGTGTGAGGTAACCGAAAATCTCAAGTCGCTTGGGGTGTCCCAATGCCCGCTTGACTGCGGACTCTGCCTGGTTTGGTTGTTTGCCTTGGTCTTGCACCTGGATACCTCCTGTACCAGAACCCCGGACGGGGAAGGCCATTTACCCGCCCGGAGTGCTGGAACAACTGCCGCTAAAGGGAGACTCATCTACTCGTATTCAGCGGAGCGGCAAGAGTTTCAGACCGGAACGTGTGATTCTTCCCCAATTCTCGAATCAGCTTTGGCCGTCAGTCAGTATTTCCCTGGGGTGAAAGGCGATGCACTGCCGGCGCGGTGGTCCCGACCGGCCGACTCCTCCTGAAGCCCATCATCGCGGCGACCATCGTTATCGCTTCCTCACCAGACTCAGCCCGCCGGTTGGTGGACTCGCCCTCGATCTCCACGATTCGTTCCCACGATTCGCGAAGCTCATCCGCGAGTTCCTGACGACCCTGAGTGTCGAGGTTGAACCACCGCCACATCAGCCGCAGCGTTGGGTCGTTGCTCATCTTGCCTGCCCACAGCGACCCCAGGCCCTCGGCCATAATCGCCTGAAGGACCACCGCCGCGTATTCCTGTTTGACCTCGGCCGGCTCGTTATTCCACTCCTCGTCGGTAACGAACGGGAGCTGGACAGCTCGGTAGAAGTGCTGATCGACGTTGCGCACCTTTTCGATCCTGGCCAGTTCGATGCAGCCCGAGTTGACCAGTTCCTTGATGTGATGGCCGATGGTCGTGAGGGGCTGGTGGATGAGCCTGGCGAGTTCGGACGCGCTGTGTGTTCCCTCGTTGAGGACACCGAGGATTTCGATCCTGATTCGATGCCCAACCCCGTAGGACGGCGCCTCCTCGACACTCCGCTTTTGGCCCTGCTTGGTGGTGACGACCATGAAGATCCCTCTCATTCAGCGTGATTTGGATATTCAGCGGCGGTAGAGCATAGGCGCTCTCACAGCCTGGTTTCCCGCTTCGCTATGGAAATAGCGGTCACTAGGGAAATCCCTACCATCGACCTCCCCGTTCCGGCTGACGGCCGGGATGACGACCCGGGGAGGGAGGTGAGTACGGATGACGATCCGCAAGGCAGGCGCGACTATCCCGAGCGTGCAGATCATCAAGCACGCCTAGGGCGCCATCACGTAGGTGGGGCCGGTTCCGGTCATCCGGCAAGAGGGTCGGTACCGGCCTTACATCGCACACCACGGAGAAAAAGTCGAAGAGAGAGAAGGGGACAAGGATGAAGATCGCGTCCGTCCATTCGGCCGTGCCGCTTATGCAGACGTTCAAGGGAAAGTAGGCACGCCGCGATACGGGCCGGTCTTCGGCCGCTCGCACAGGACCGGGGATCGGCCCGGTCGTCAGCGCAGCAGATCGCTCGGAGGGACGCCGACAGCCTTTGCCAGCCGTTCCACCGTCGAGACCTTCGGGTCGCGCTTGCTGCCCTCGATCCTCGAGACCTCGGTGGCGTGGACGCCGCTGCGTTCGGCGACTTCCTCCTGGGTCATTTTGGCCTGCTCGCGGGCACGCCGAAGATTCCTGCCTAGATTGCCGCCCACGCGGGGGATCGTCCGTGCTGGCGGCGCAGATCACCATAGGAAAGTTCACAAGTATTGAACTTACCGCTCTTCAGGTCGGCAAGTCTTTTCTGGATCGCGCCGGTTAGACATCGAGGCAAACGGGGTAGCGGTTCGTCGTTCGCTACGGCCTGAGGAGGAGAGAAAGATGTTCAAGTGCGAGAGGTGCGGCAGCCGCTACAGCGAGATGCATTCGGCTGCGCTCGAAAACTGTCCCCGCTGCCAGATTCGCGACCGCGTCTCCGCGCCGCTGACCTTCAAGATGTTTCGCCTCCCTCCCGGTGGAGAGAGGCCCGAATCACTTCGGCTTGACAACGAGAACGCAGAGGTCATCCCGAATCGGAGCCTCGGCCCAGCCTAGGATCGCCTCCTCTGCTCGATCCATCATCTCCTTCGCCGGCAAGCCGGTGAAGGGCATGAGCAGGCCCGACAGCCCCGGCAGGCCGAGCATGGCGCTGTCGTGGCGCACGTCGGTGGCCCCGTCGGTGTAGGCCAAGGCCCCCTCCCCCTTCGCCAGCCTCAGCTCGGCGTTGCGAAGAACGAGATCCGCCTTCGCTCCGAGCAAGAGGGTCTCGCCGATGCCGGGCAGCTCCTCCAGCCCGGGTAGCCGCAGCGGTGGAGGGTGGCCTGCGATCGCCCAGGTCAGGTGCGAGTCCTCGGGGCGGTAGCGCATGCAGACGGCGCTGATCAGCTTGCGATTGCGACGGGGCCGTTCGGCGAGGGCCGTGTTGGCGAGCGTCAACAACTCGGCGGGGTCGCTGGTCTCGGCGGCGAGGGCCGCGAGACGGGCCCGCACGAAGGTCGCCACCCGAGCCGCCTCCGCCCCGTGCCCCGCCACGTCGCCGACGATGGCGACGGTGGAGCCGTCCGGCCCGTTGGTCAACAGGTAGAAGTCGCCCGAGACGCCCAGCTCCGAGGGGACGAAGGCCGCGGCGGCTTCGACGTCGGGCAGGTCGGGCAACTGCGCGGGGGCCAGCGCCGCCCGGATCGCCTCGAGTTCCTCAGCCGAGTGCTCCAACGCAGTCAGGCGCCTCCCGAGAGCGACGGCGCAGAACGCGACCCCGGCGAAGGCGGCGAGGCGCAGAGCCAGCGCCAGCTCGAAGTGCGCCACCGGCCGGATCTGTGCCCCGATGACATAGAGAGCGGTGCAGCCCACGACCGCAATGACGGCGGCGCGAGCGCCGCCCCACCAGGCCGCCACCCCGATCGGGACGGCGTAGAAGAAACCGATGCCGACGCTGGTATCCCCCGGTGCCGCGAGCCAAGCAATAAAGACGACCAGCGCCGCGGTGCAGGCCCAGGCGATACGGGCGGGATAGGAGAGGTTCCCCTGCACCTACGGCGACGATACATCAGCCCGCTTCGACCACCTCCACGGTGCCTTTCATCTGCGGGTGGATTTCGCAGAAGTAGGTGTAGGTGCCGGGGGTTTTGAACGACTCGGACTTGAGCTTGCCTTCGGCCAGGGCGCCGGTGGTGAAGCTGCCGTCGTTGAGGGTCGCAGTGTGCTCGGCCGAGTCTTCGTTCTGCCAGATCACCTTGCCGCCGGCCTGGATGGTCGCGGTTTCGGGGTCGTACTGGAAGTCGGAGATCGTGACTTTTTCGGAGCGGACGGCCTCGCCGCTGGGGGCGGGGGCGTTTTCGCCTGCCTGGGACTCGGTTTCGGTGCTTTCGGTTGAGGCGGCTGGGCTTTCGCTTGTCGTATCTGAGTCGGAGTCATCGCCGCAGGCGGCGAGGGAGAGGGCGGGCAGGATCATCAAGAGAGCGGCGGTTCGCCGCAGGTTGTTCATCTCTTTGTCCTACCCGTCCTCCCAGGGCGAAACCCTCAGCCGGCCTGCGCGTAACGCAGCGAGCCCGGCGTCGTCAACGTCTCACCGGTCTCGAGAAGCGTCTTGAGGCCGGAGAGGATCATCGGCCAACCACCGAAGAGTTCGTCGTTGGCTCCCTCGGGCAGCTGGTCGTGGGTGACGGTCAGCCGGCAGGAGTCCTCAACCTGCTCGATCTCCCAGGTCACCCGCGAGGTCCCTTCGTCCTTGACCTGATCGCTCCACAGAGCGATGAAGCTCTGCACCAAGCGGTTGGGCGGATCGACCTCGAGGTTCTCGCCCGCCGCGATCGCGATCCCGGCGCCCGGGTGGAAACCCTCGTAGCCCGAGCCCGGCTTCCAGTCCGAGCGCACACCGACGCCGAAGTTGTAGCGCTGGCGCATCTCGTCGTCGACGATCGCCTCCCAGAGTCGCTCCGGGGTCGTCTTGATGTAGATCTCGAAAACCTTCTCCATCGTCCTCTCCTCCAGTTCGTGCTTGAGGCCGGTCAGGGCCGCGGCCCATGGCTCGGCGTACTTGCTCACCCAGCGGTCGTGGACGAGCCGGATCGGGACGGGGTTGAGGAAGTGAAGCTTCTCGCGACCGCGCTTGCGGGTCGTGATCAGCCCAGCCTCCTCGAGCACCCGCAGGTGCTTCATCACGCCGAAGCGCGTCATCGGCAGCCGCGCCTCGAGCGCGCTCAACGACTGGCCGTCCTGCTCAAACAGCTCGTCGAGCAAGCTGCGGCGGGTCGGGTCGGCGAGCGCCTTGAACACCTCGTCCATGCTCCCGACTATAGGTGACTATATGGTCACCTGTCAACAAAGACTGCAAATCGGGCGCGCTCAGTACCACTTCCCCTTGGCGAAGCCGCCGAAAGCGATCAGGCCGATCAGCGC
>Ga0157380_10000314_pt1 | contig 29344 bp, 29 predicted proteins | sample S35metaG_FD_119757 | JGI IMG/M metagenome (GOLD analysis project Ga0157380, IMG submission 119757) | Switchgrass rhizosphere microbial communities from Kellogg Biological Station, Michigan, USA - S3-5 metaG | ecosystem: Host-associated > Plants > Roots > Rhizosphere > Soil | place: USA...
GCACACAGGTTGCTGAACAAGTTCCACATTTTCCAGCCTCGCAGCTATACGGAAGCATGATGCCCTTTTGTTTTGCAGCTTCGAGAATGGTGGTGGGATATTGAACGTCAAACTTGTATGTTTTTCCTTCGATGCTAACCTGAACCTTGTGCTCTTGAACATCGGGCGGCAAATCTTTAACGACAGGCTTCTCTGTGCTAAAATTTTCCTTTCGGATATTCTCCAGCGGAATTCCTTCGGTCAGCAGGGCGATCGTTGCCATCTGCATATATTGAAAAGGACCGCAGATGTAAAAAAGTGTATCTTTTTTTCCGATGACCTTTTCTTGGATGTATTGAATAATAAGGATTTTCGTGAGCCTTGCTTTCATTAAATCTTGTGACGCGCTAAACAGAAATTCCACTTGGAGGGGAATGGAAAAATTTTGGATCAGAAGGTTTAATTCGTCCATAAAGATCGTTTCACTTTCCGAACGGTTGCTGTAGAGCAAAGTGACCCGGTTGGGAGGATCCCTGTGTAATGCTGTCTTGATCAGCGGAAGGATTGGCGTAATTCCACTTCCCGCGGCAAAGAAAACAAGGTGTGTATTGTGGCTTAAATTATCCGGCAAGGTGAAAAAGCCGGAGGCCCCAATTGTGAACAGGATATCACCCGCTTCAATGGTATCAAATAAATACCTTGAATACTCGCCATTATCGATTCTTTTGACCGTAATAGTCAAGGGTTCCAGTAAATCAGGCGTGGATGAAATGGAATAGGACCTTCTTTCTTCTGAGTTTATTTTCTTGAATATTAGCGTCAAAAACTGTCCAGGCTTATAATGGATCGGGTTTCCATGAAGCTGTTTTAAAATAAAAGACTTCGTATTGGCCGTATCACGTCGGATTTGGGTGACCTTAAGCGGAATGTAGGGAGATTGCTCCATGCCATGTGTTCAATGTAAAGTACCGCCTTGACCTGCGGCGGGTATCAATAGCAGCGACGACGCTGATTATCAAACGTAATGAATTCATACGTTTGCCGGTACTAAAAAATTTCTTTTACCTTTACAGATTAAGATGAATAAAATCACTTTAAAACTAGGAAAAGTACTTAAAATAATAGGCATTGGGCTGCTAATTGGCATTAGTGTAATTTCCTGGGTGCAGGTTGGAAACAGTCACACGCGACTGAATAGCTCCATTAACTGTGATGGAGATTCATCGGATACAATAATAATAGCCCAGGAACGATTCAGAGGAAGGGTATTCTTTGATATTTTAAAGAAGATGACTTTCATTACCAGTTGGATTCAAGACGCTTGCGCTGATTTTCAGCTAGTAACTTCCACAATGTCGAAATCCCTTTTTGTGAATGGGTACCAGCGAAATGTTTTTTATGTTTATGCCTTCTCTACGGTTCCCTAGCAGACGCTCTGGAAGTTTGAATTTATTCATGTAGAGGTATTTTAAAGAGAGCTGCGATTCGAGAAGCCTCCGATTTTTAACCAAATTTTGTAATGTCATTATCTGAACTCATAAATCCAGAGGCACTTATTCAGTATGGAGGATTGGTCCTTTTACTGTTGATCATTTTTGCTGAAACGGGAGTTTTTTTTGGATTTTTTTTACCCGGAGATTCGCTGCTGTTTGCAGCAGGACTACTTTCTGAATCACAGTACCTCGACACCCCGGTTACCATACTTATTATCCTGCTTATAGCTGCGGCCGTTTCTGGAACATGTGTCGGATACGCCGTGGGTCGATGGGCCAAGAGTTATCTGGAGCATCGCGCGGACAATTTCTTTTACAGGAAAAAATATATTGAAATGACCGAATCGTTTTACCAGCGACATGGAATGATGGCATTCGTTTTAGGTAGATTTCTTCCAATAGTTCGAACGTTCGTTCCCATCCTGGCGGGGATGACTCATATCAACTTCAAGAAATTTTTGATCTTCAATATTTTTGGTGCTGCCATCTGGGTTGTTGTTATGGTGATGGCTGGACACCTGTTGGGCAATGCCTTCCCCAACCTGATTGAATACCTGGAGTACATCGTATTTGGGATGATATTACTCACTGCCATACCGTTAGTCGTTTCCTTTTTCCGCAACAAAAGAAACAACGCGCACTAGGAAAGGAATTATGTGCCTGAACAATTTGTTTTATAGCCATTATTCAGCAGGTAAAAAGTATTAGCTTACAGAGCAATCGTGTGCATGTTCCTATGTAATATTTTAGGAATCATAACTAAAAAGTTTAGCGTGGATATTTTGTATTTTCGAGCCCATGAATGAACCTGGACTAATTCAGTATGCTCCAATAGCGCTTATGTTTCTCGTTGCCCTTGGATTCGTGGGGACGACCATGGTGGCCACACATTTACTGGGCCCGAAACGTAAGACCAAAACAAAATTGGAATCATTTGAATGTGGTATTGAACCTCAGGGTAACGCAAGGGTGCCGTTCAATATCAAATACTTTTTGGTAGCAATACTTTTTGTATTGTTTGACATTGAAGTCATTTTCATGTATCCATGGGCTGTGAATTTTAAAGAGCTAGGGGTCGACGGATTTATTGAGATGATCATATTTATAGTAGCATTGCTCATCGGATTTTTTTACATCCGAAAAAAGGGAGCATTAACTTGGGAGGACTAGTTTTACAATGGAAACAGGGTCACGCAAAGTTCAAATAGCAGAAAAACCGGCAGGGATCGAAGGGGCAGGTTTCTTTGCCACGAGTCTGGAAAAAGTAGTTGGATTAGCCAGGAAGAATTCAATCTGGCCATTGCCATTTGCTACATCATGTTGTGGTATCGAATTCATGGCAACCATGGGTGCGCATTACGACTTGGCCCGCTTTGGCTCTGAACGATTGAGCTTTTCACCTCGGCAGGCCGACTTGCTTATGGTGATGGGAACCATTGCAAAAAAAATGGGGCCGGTATTGCGACAAGTTTATGAGCAGATGGCTGAGCCCCGTTGGGTGTTATCGGTTGGAGCTTGTGCTTCAAGCGGTGGGATTTTCGATACTTACAGCGTACTACAAGGTATTGACCGGATTATTCCCGTCGATGTTTATGTGCCAGGATGTCCACCACGTCCAGAGCAAATAATTGATGGCATTATTAAGATACAGCACCTGGTAGAATCGGAATCGCTGCGAAGAAGGGATTCTGATGAATATAAAACCATGCTGAATACCTACGGAATCGAATAATGGACGTAGAGCAACAAGATAAAATATTAGGTGTTCTTGGCGAAAAATATGGGGATCAGGTCCTGCATGCGGGCATGGTATACGATTTTTTTACCGTCACACTGAAGAAAGATAAGATTGTAGAGATAATTCGGGAATTGTACCATCATCCTGCGATGCAATTTCAATATCTCACCACCTTGTGCGGAATTCATTATCCAGAGCTGGAACAAATTGCCATCATGTATCAGCTTCACAATTTGCATACAAATGTTAGAGTCCGATTGAAAATCTACTTACCGGTGGCTAGCCCAACCGTTCCTACGCTCACGCCTGTTTTTGCAAGCGCAAACTGGATGGAACGCGAGACTTATGATTTTTATGGCGTAATTTTCGAAGGACATCCAAATCTCAAACGAATTCTTAATGTTGATGAAATGATTATTTTTCCAATGCGCAAAGAATATCCGTTAGAAGATCAGGTCCGCCAGGATAAGAATGATTCCATGTTTGGCCGATAAAAAATGGAAGTAAAAGAAACTACAGATCAATTTTATCAAGAGGAGGAGAAACAGTATTCTTACCTCAATCTGGGTCCTACTCATCCAGCCACGCATGGCATTTTTCAAAATGTTCTGAAGATGGATGGCGAGGTTATCATCGACGCAACTCCAACGATCGGCTACATTCACCGCGCATTTGAAAAACTGGCAGAGCGGCGCCCTTTTTATCAGATTACGCCAATTACTGACAGGTTAAATTATTGTTCAGCGCCCATCAACAACATTGGGTGGCACATGACAGTGGAGAAACTGTTGAAAGTGGAAATTCCAAAGCGGGTTCAGTACCTCCGGGTTATCATCATGGAACTAGCTCGCATTACGGATCACTTAATATGCAATGCTGTTATTGGCGTAGACACGGGAGCCCTGACGGGATTTGTCTATATGTTTCAGCAGCGTGAATTGGTGTATGAAATTTACGAGGAAATATGTGGCGCGCGATTAACATCGAACGTCGGTCGTATCGGAGGATTTGAACGCGATTTTTCAGCGAAGGCCTGGGAGAAGATAGACAGATTTTTGAAAGAGTTCCCTGTGGTGTTAAAAGAGTTTGAGAGTCTCCTGAAGCGAAATAGAATATTCATTGATCGCACCGTTGGGGTTGGGGGAATCACGGCCGAGAAAGCACTTAATTACAGTTTCTCGGGACCCAACCTCCGGGCTGCGGGTGTGGATTATGATGTTCGGGTAGCCTTACCGTATTCCTCATACCAGGATTTTGATTTTATCATTCCAATCGGCAAGAATGGCGATGTGTATGATCGATTTATGGTACGGCAGGAGGAAATGTGGCAAAGTTTGAAGATTATCCGGCAGGCCATTGACAAACTGCCGGAAGGTCCATTTCATGCAGATGTCCCTGATTTTTATTTACCGCCTAAGGAGGAGGTTTATAATAATATGGAGGCCTTGATATATCACTTTAAAATTGTGATGGGAGAGACCGACGTTCCAAAAGGAGAAGTATATCACGCCGTGGAAGGAGGGAATGGCGAGCTTGGATTTTACCTGATTAGCGACGGAGGAAGAACCCCTTTTCGGCTTCACTTCAGGAGACCATGCTTTATTTTTTACCAAGCCTACCCTGAAATGATAAAAGGATCGATGTTGTCTGACGCGATTTTGACGATGAGTAGCATGAATGTAATAGCGGGTGAGTTGGACTCCTAAGAAACAAACGATGAGTTTTAACAGATAATAGAGGACATGCAATTTTCTGACGAGACACTCGCTTTAGTTAAAAAGATCATAAAACGATATCCGGAGGGTAAGCAGAAGTCTGCTTTACTACCGGTGTTGCATTTGGCGCAAGCAGAGTTTGATGGCTGGCTTAGCAATGAAACGATGGACTACATCGCAGGACTGTTGACGATCAAACCCATTGAGGTATATGAAGTGGCAACGTTTTACTCGATGTACAACCTGAAGCCTGTTGGCAAATGTTTACTGGAGGTATGTCAGACCGGGCCTTGCTGGTTGCGTGGATCGGATGATATTGTGGCGCATCTGGAGTCCAAATTAAAAATTAAGGTTGGGGAAACGACTCCTGATGGTATGTTCACCTTGAAAACGGTTGAATGCCTGGGATCCTGTGGCACCGCGCCAATGCTGCAATGTGGTTCTAAGTATCACGAGAACCTTACAACTGACAAGGTAGACGCTCTCCTGGAAGACTTGAGTGTTAAAAACGAAAGAACAACTTATATGAAATAAAGCTGTAGCTGTATGCTGTAAGCTGATTGCTTAAATTAATATCAATGCCCCGAAAACTTCTTCTTGAACACATAGACGTACCTGGTATAGAAACTTTCGATACCTATCGGAAGCATGGTGGCTATTCTTCCGTTGAAAAAGCATTGAAGAACATGACGCCCGATGCAGTAATGGAGGAGGTTAAAAAATCCGGATTGCGTGGTAGAGGAGGAGCGGGGTTCCCGGCGGGTTTGAAATGGAGTTTTTTGGATCGGAAATCAGAGCGGCCTCGCTACCTGGTGTGCAATGCCGATGAAAGCGAACCTGGAACATTTAAGGACAGGTACTTGATGGAGAAAATTCCTCATTTGTTAATCGAAGGGATGATAACCTCAAGCTATGCGCTGGGCGCGAACACTTCCTATATCTACATCCGTGGGGAGTATATGTACATCGTTCGTATTCTTGAGAAAGCGATTGAGGAAGCTTATTCTGCTGGTTTCCTTGGGCAGAATATTTTAGGCACGCCTTACTCGCTCGACCTATATGTTCATCCAGGAGCTGGCGCATATATTTGCGGCGAGGAAACGGCGTTACTCGAATCCCTGGAAGGGAAACGTGGAAATCCGAGATTGAAGCCGCCGTTCCCGGCCGTTGCAGGATTGTATGCTGCACCAACGGTAGTGAACAATGTTGAAACGATCACGGCTGTCGTTCCCATTATTAATTCTGGAGGGGATGAATACGCGGAGATTGGTGTGGGAAAGAGCCATGGGACAAAACTGATCTCGGCAAGTGGACACATCAATAAGCCGGGGGTTTACGAGATCGAATTAGGTCTGCCAGTCGAAGAGTTTATTTATTCCGATGAGTACTGTGGCGGTATCTGGAAAGGCCGGAAATTAAAAGCAGTCGTGGCCGGAGGATCTTCAGTCCCAATTTTGCCTGCACATTTGATCTTAAAAACGGCGAAAGGCGAACCACGCCTGATGACCTACGAATCCTTGGGAGAAGGTGGTTTCATCAGCGGCACCATGCTGGGCTCTGGTGGTTTTATAGTGATGGATGAAACTGCGTGCATCGTTCGGAACCTGTGGACCTTTACGCGCTTCTATCACCACGAATCCTGTGGTCAATGCAGTCCTTGTCGTGAAGGAACGGGGTGGATGGAAAAAGTATTGCATCGGATTGAACATGGGCATGGGCATATGGAAGATATCGACTTGTTAGTCGATGTTGCCAAGAAAATTGAAGGTAATACGATTTGCCCATTGGGCGATGCGGCAGCATGGCCTGTGGCCAGCGCTATTCGTCACTTTAGGGAAGAATTTGAATATCACGTGAAATATCCTGAGAAGGTGAGGGATCCCAGACATTTCGAAAAGGAGCCTTTTAGATCTGAAAAATTTGAAGCAGTAAATAGTTATCCGTTATCCGTTAATGGTTAAAGCACATGAAAACTTTTGAAGAACTCGATTGCTGGAAAAAATCTGTTGCCTTAAGAAAGAAATTATCTTTACTAGTGAAGGCTTTTCCAGCAGACGAAAAGTTTAGGCTGATTGATCAGATTTTAAGAGCATCACGGTCTGTTACGGCAAATATTGCTGAAGGGTTTGGAAGGTTTCATTACCAGGAGTACATTCAGTATTGTCGACAGAGTCGAGGATCACTGTACGAAATAATTGACCATTTAATTGTCGCCGCGGACGAAAAATATATTACAGAAAGCGAATTGAATGAGATGCGAAAGGAAATAAATGAATGCCTCGCCGTGTTAAATGGATTTATAAATTACTTGTTGAAAGCGAAAAGTGGAAAGTTTGTTGAGGAACCTCAGAATACCTACACCCTTAGCGACGTGAGCAATACGGATAACTGATAACGGATAACGAACCTATGGTAAAAGTAACAATCGACGGAGTTGAACTGGTAGTGCCAGAGGGAACGACAATTCTCAACGCCGCCCGCCAAATTGGGGGAGACGTGGTTCCCCCGGCGATGTGTTATTATACCAGTTTGAAAGACTCGGGCGGAAAATGTCGAGTGTGTTTAGTCAAGGTCAGCCAGACGTCTACGAAGGATCCGCGGCCGATGCCTAAATTGGTTGCTTCGTGTCGAACGAATGTAATGGATGGAATGGTGATACAAAATATCACTTCTCCAGAAGTCCTGGAAGCACGGAAAGGTGTTGTCGAATTTTTACTGATCAATCACCCGCTTGATTGTCCCATTTGTGATCAGGCAGGTGAATGCGACCTTCAAAATTTAGCCTATGAGCATGGCGTGGCAAAGACGCGTTATCAAGAGGATAGAAGAACTTTTGAAAAGATCGATATCGGCGATAAGATCAAATTGCACATGACGCGTTGTATCCTCTGCTACCGATGCACTTTTGTGGCCGATCAACTTACAGACAAACGCGTACATGGTGTCTTGGGTAGGGGTGACACGTCTGAAATCAGCACTTACATTCAGAAGGCAGTGGATAACGATTTTTCCGGCAATATGATTGACGTTTGCCCGGTAGGCGCGCTTACCGACAATACCTTCAGATTTAAGAGCAGGGTCTGGTTCACGAAACCCCTAGACGCCCACCGCGCATGCGACAAATGTTGTGGCAAGGCAGTCCTCTATATGAAAGGCGACGACGTGTTGCGAGTTTCAGCGCGGAAAGATCAGTATGGCGAAGTAAAGGAGTTCATTTGCAACGAGTGCCGTTACGATCACAAGAAGTTAAGTGATTGGCAAATTGAAGGACCAAGGCATATTGACCGAAATTCAGTAATATCGCAAAACCATTATGAGAAGACCGATCTCCTAAAACTGAAGCAAGAAATTGACCGGCAAATAGAATTTGAAAAAGGGAAACAGTTACCCCAACCAAACCAGTCCTTAACATGATTTCATTCCTGATCTATAAGGCCATTCTTGTCGGAGTAATATTTGCTATCACGTTGTTCGTTGCTGCTTATTCAACTTATGCAGAACGAAAAGTAGCTGCATTCCTGCAGGATCGTATCGGTCCTGATCGCGCCGGCCCGTTTGGCATCCTTCAGCCCCTTGCCGATGGTTTGAAGTTTATCATGAAAGAAGAGATTATTCCGAATGTATCCAATAGACTTTTATTTGTCTTGGGGCCTAGCATCGCAATGCTCACAGCGCTAATGGCAGGCGTTGTTATTCCCTGGGGAGGCTCTCTCACAATCGGTGGCGAGTTGTACAGCCTGCAGATCGTCGATCTAAACATTGGCATTCTCTATGTGTTTGCTGTGGTCTCTATTGGAGTATATGGCATCATGATCGGAGGATGGGCGTCCAATAACAAGTTTTCATTGCTCGGCGCCATTCGCGCTTCGGCACAAATGATTAGCTATGAAATTGGGATGGGCCTGTCCATCATAGCTTTGATAATGATGACGGGAACGCTCAGTTTGCGAGAGATAACGGAATTGCAGGCAGGTGGTGCTGGCAATCATTGGAATATGTGGAATGTAGTTTACCAGCCGGTTGGTTTTGTTATTTTTTTGGTTTGCGCGTTCGCTGAATGCAACCGCACTCCATTTGATTTACCAGAATGTGAAACTGAATTGGTCGGAGGATATCATACGGAATATAGCAGCATGAAGTTGGGGTTTTACCTCTTTGCTGAATACATCAATATGTTTGTTTCTTCAGCGGTGATTTCGACGCTTTATTTTGGAGGTTACAATTTCCCCTTCATGAATAATTTGGGACTGGATCAAAATCTAATCACGATTATCGGTACCGTTGTCTTTTTGTTTAAGATTGGATTTTTCATTTTCTTCTTCATGTGGATCCGTTGGACGATACCACGGTTTCGCTATGATCAGCTAATGAATTTAGGTTGGAAAATATTGATACCGCTTGCTGTGATCAATATTTTCATTACAGGATTATTTGGAATTTTTTGAAGATACTTAGTATCAACTGCGATAAACAATGTTAACAAACCGGTCTAAATTAGTTGTTAAGAAAGAGATGACCTTTTGGGAGAAAATATACCTTCCAGCGATACTGAGTGGCATCGCCATAACGATAAGACACCTGTTTAGAAAGGGCGCAACGGTAAGGTACCCCGAAAAGAAACGCGAGATTAGTGAGGTTTGGCGTGGACAACACGTATTAAAGCGTGATGAAAAGGGTGCTGAGCGATGTACGGCATGTGGATTATGTGCTGTGGCTTGTCCAGCGGAAGCAATAACGATGGTAGCTGCCGAGCGGAAAAAAGGAGAAGAGAATTTATACCGTGAGGAAAAATATGCCTCAACCTATGAGATCAACATGCTCCGCTGCATCTTTTGCGGACTGTGCGAAGAAGCGTGCCCGAAAGAAGCCATTTTTCTAACGGACAGAATTGTATCGACCGACTATGGCCGGGGAGAATTTGTTTATGGTAAAGATAAGTTGGTTGAACCAGTGGACCAGAGAATTGATGTTTCGAAACGTCAAACCCCCGAAGTTCTTCAATTTAAAAAACTCAAGCAATTCAGTCATAACAAATAACCTACTGTGACCCTTAACCTGTTTTACTTTCTCTCCTTTGTTGCAGTACTCTCTGCGTTAATGGTCGTCTTTTCTAAAAATCCCGTTTACAGCGTTTTATATTTGATCATCACCTTCTTTGCAATTGCCTGTCACTATGTTTTAATGAAAGCTGAATTTCTTGCCGTGGTGCATTTGATAGTTTATGCCGGTGCAATTATGGTGCTGTTCCTCTATGTCATCATGCTTTTAAATCTGAACAAGGAAACTGAACCTCATAAGAGCAACATTTTAAAATTCGCAGCGACCATCTGCGCAGGCTTGTTATTAATTGTATTGGTGGGATCGTTGAAAGGAGCAGAGCTTTTGCTTAAAGCCCGGCCTGCCGGGGATTCAGCTATCGGCACCGTGAAAAATCTAGGAAAAGTTCTGTTTACGGATTTTTTATTGCCTTTTGAAATTGCTTCTATACTTCTATTGGCTGCTATGGTAGGTGTTGTTATGCTGGCAAAGTCAGAAAAGAAACTAAAGATTAACGAATAAAGATTTACCCTTTAAAGGATGATTCCAATAGAATATTACTTATGGCTCAGTGCAGTACTATTCAGCATTGGTGTATTGGGAGTACTTTACCGCAGGAATGCCATCATTATCTTTATGTGTATTGAGCTTATGCTCAATGCGGTTAACCTTGTTATGGTTGCCTTTTCAAACTACATGAACGACGCGGCCGGCCAGGTATTTGTGTTTTTCATTATGGCCGTGGCGGCTGCAGAGGTAGCCGTAGGGTTAGCGATATTGGTGATGACCTACCGGAACACGAAGTCAACAGACATTAACATTTTGAATCGTTTAAAATGGTAGACATAAAGGTGTTAATAAGTTGGATCCCTATTTTCCCTTTGTTGGGTTTTCTCATCATTGGCCTCCGGGTGCATAAGATATCTCATCGGACGTCGTCCTATATTGCATGCGGCGCGGTGTTGCTTTCATTTCTATTTTCCGCAATTGTGTTTGCGCAATTGCTGGGTATGCCGTCTGATCAACGCGCACTAACCGTTAGGATTATTAATTGGATTGGCACCATGGGCTTCTCAGCCAATATATCTTTTCTGATTGATCCACTTTCATCGATTATGCTGTTGGTGGTAACCGGTGTTGGTTTTTTAATCCACGTGTACTCCATAGGTTACATGCACGACGACGCAGGCTATAGCAGGTTCTTTTCCTATCTTAATTTGTTTATATTTTTTATGCTGCTGTTAGTGATGGGATCCAACTACCTCTTGATGTTCGTCGGGTGGGAGGGCGTTGGTTTATGTTCGTACTTGCTTATTGGATTTTGGTTTAAGAATCATGATTATAATAAAGCTGCGAATAAAGCATTTATCATGAACCGCATTGGGGATCTTGGGCTACTGTTAGGCGTGATCCTGATCTTTATCAATTTTGGCAGCATCGACTATGATATCGTGTTTCCAAACGCGTCTTCAATAAGTGGTACAACCCTTACGTGGATTACGATCTTACTTTTTATCGGTGCTATGGGGAAAAGCGCGCAGATACCGCTATACACCTGGCTTCCGGATGCGATGGCGGGCCCCACACCAGTGTCGGCCCTGATACACGCGGCAACGATGGTTACTGCGGGAGTTTACATGGTGGCCCGAAACAATATATTATACTCTCTTTCACCGTTGGCGTTAGAGCTTGTGCTTGTTATTGGACTTTGCACTGCACTCTTTGCTGCGACCATTGCTTTGCTTCAGAACGATATAAAGAAGGTATTGGCGTACTCAACGGTCAGTCAGCTTGGCCTTATGTTCGTCGCGTTGGGATTGGGTGCCTATTCGTCAGGCATCTTTCACATGGTTACCCACGCTTTCTTTAAGGCCTTGTTATTTCTCGGGGCGGGAAGTGTTATTCACGCATTACAAGGAGAACAGGACATTCGTAGAATGGGTGGATTGAAGAGATTCCTGCCTGTCACCTATTTGACATTTTTCGTCGCGACCTTGGCTATTTCGGGAATCCCTCCTTTTGCCGGTTTCTTCTCTAAAGACGAAATTTTGGCCAATGCTTTCGCGCATAATCCATTGGTTTGGACCGTGGCTTTGTTAGCCTCGTTGTTGACCGTGTTCTACATGTTCCGGCTATTTTATCTGACATTCTTTGGTACTCCAAGGGCAGACGCTTCGCGGATGAATCACATACATGAATCTCCAAAAAGTATGGCCATCCCGTTGATGGTGTTAGCCGTGCTTTCCTTTGCGGGTGGCTTTATGAATATTCCTGAAGCTTTGGGCGGATCCAATAGATTGCAAGAATATTTATCGCCCGTTTTGAACGCTGGAGACAATAAGGCTGTGCACCATCTCGATCACGCCACTGAATACTTGCTCATGGCAATTGTTGTCGGCTTAACGCTTGTAGTAATAGGGATCGCCTACGTTCGGTTTGTGAAAAAGCAACTTGTCCCGGTAGAGGATGGGCAACTTGCGGGTATCAGCAGGACAGTTTACCATAAATATTATGTCGATGAAATTTATGATTTTCTGATCGTAAGGCCGATCCACTGGTTTGCAAAGGTTGGAGATCGCGTCGTAGAAACATTGGCAATTGATAGAATCGTAAATTCTTTTGGACATCTGGTTACAGCAAGTAGCCACGTCTTGCGAAGGCTTCAAAACGGAAGTATAGGGTTTTATATTTTCGTGATGGTCCTGAGCATAATTGTGATTTTAACACTCACCACCGTGGCTGATCTGGGAAGATGATATGATACTTCTGTTTTTAATATTATGGCCTTTAGTCACCGCGTTAGGGATTTACGCATTTCAGCCAGCCAATGCGAAGGTGGTTGCGTTCGTTTCATCCCTTATTGAGTTTTTTATTTTTTTATCTCTGCTAATTCAATTTGATAGCCGGGAGCCGGGTGCGTGGACTTATCAAGTACCATGGATCCCATCGCTTGGCATAAACTTTATCGTGGGGGTGGACGGCATCAGTTTGTTATTGGTCTTGCTGACTACGGGACTAGTGCCATTCATAATTCTTTCTTCTTTTAAAATGCCAAGGCAAAAGTCGCCAAACTTTTATGCATTGATCTTAATTATGCAAATGGCGCTTGTCGGGGTGTTCACGGCCTTGGATGGATTTCTATTTTATGTATTCTGGGAGATGGCGCTCATTCCTATTTATTTCATTTGCTTGATTTGGGGTGACGAAAACAAAGTACGGGTCACATTCAAATTTTTTATTTACACATTGGCGGGAAGCTTATTTATGTTAATAGCCCTGTTGTTTTTGTACTATCAGACACCCGGCAACCATAGCTTTGACATTCAGGCATTGTATAACGCAGGCAGAGCACTTTCAGTCTTTCAGCAGGGGGTAATATTTTGGGGCTTGTTTTTAGCATTTGCTATTAAGATGCCGATATTTCCCTTCCATACTTGGCAACCTGATACCTATACGGTGGCGCCCATGGAAGGCACTATGCTTTTGTCTGGGATAATGTTAAAAATGGGTTTCTATGGGTTGATCCGATGGCTGATGCCTATCGTTCCCTTAGGCGTAAAGGAATGGGGTTTTACCGCGATTACACTTTCGGTTGTCGGAATCGTATATGCATCCGTTATCGCAATCAACCAAAAAGATTTTAAACGATTGATCGCCTACGCGTCTATCGCTCACGTGGGATTAATTTCCGCCGGTCTGTTGACTTCCAGTCGACTTGGCATGCAGGGAGCCCTGATTCAGATGATTAGCCACGGCATCTTAGCGTTTGCATTATTCTATATTTGCGAGATCATTTCCAACAGATCCAATACCAGAATCATTAGTTCATTGGGGGGCTTGAGGACAAATGCACCAATACTGACGACGGTTTTTGTTATTGTTATTCTCGGCACAATCGCGTTGCCCTTCACCAGTGGATTTGTGGGAGAATTTCTCTTGCTCAATGCATTGTTTCACTATAACGTGATATTGGGCGCGGTTGGCGGCCTTACCATTATCCTGGGTGCCGTTTATTTGCTCCCTGCGTTTCAGTATATGATGCTGGGAAAAAATCACGCACCAGCGGTTGACATTACTGACCTTACGAGGCACGAAAAAATTGTGCTTTATCCAATTGTGATTTTGGTGTTTCTCATCGGTGTTCATCCCGATCCGCTGCTGCACATTTCTGAAGTGGCGGTGACTGACTTATTAGAAGTATTTTCCACTTTCTCCGCGAATGTAAAATAGTATGAACGCGCTTTTAATCGTTTGTGGATTGGGTTTTGTTTCTCTGCTATCAGAGATCATAAATTTCAAGAAGGGGCTTCATGCTGTAGTTATTGCTGGCTTGATTGCCGCAGCTTTAACAGTTGCTCAAGATTGGAACAGCACTGCGCACTATTTTAACAACATGCTGATTTTTGATCAGTTTTCAATTGCATTCAGTTGTTTGATTATGATCGTTGCCGCCGCCTGGTTTTGTCTTGCGCCAGCTTATTTTATTGGCGACGCGCACCAAACGGACCGGACGGCTCTTGTGGTTTTTACCATAGTCGGTGCGATTATGATGGTTTCGTTTCACAACATGACCATCTTATTCTTAGGAATTGAAATACTTTCCATCTCCTTGTACGTGCTGGCTGGAAGTAATAAGGAAAGCTTCTTTTCGAACGAAGCTGCCTTCAAGTATTTTATTATGGGATCTTTTGCCACGGGATTTCTATTGATGGGGATCGCATTGGTTTATGGGACGACCGGCTCGTTCGACATCACGAAAATTACCGAATATGTTACGTTGCATAAAGCTGACTTGCCTGGCTTCTTTTACGTGGGACTATTCCTAATGCTGATCGGACTTGCGTTTAAGATTGCTGTTGTTCCGTTTCACTTTTGGGCGCCGGATGTCTATGCCGGATCGCCTACATTAATTACAGCCTTTATGTCGACGGTTGTCAAGATTGCCGCCGTTGGTGCCTTTTACAAGATTTTCTCAAACTGCTTTTCGCCAGTCCAGGGGTCTATTACTTCTGCCGTGATCGTTATCATTGTGCTTACACTTTTGGTCGCAAATATTACGGCCGTCTATCAAAATAACGTCAAGAGGATGCTTGCCTATTCAAGTGTTGCACAAGTTGGTTATATCTTGCTGGGAATGATTTCTGACAGCGTCAAGTTTGAAGGTCCTCTTTTGTATTATCTCGCTTCCTATGCAACGACCTCCCTAGTGGCATTTGGTATTTTATACATGATCGAAAATTCCAAAGGTTCAACTTCCCTGGAAGCCTTTGCGGGACTCTATTCCAAAAATCCGTTTGCTGCGGTTTGTATGACGATTGCGCTTCTGTCACTGGCCGGCATACCTCCCTTCGCAGGTTTCTTTGCGAAATATTCGGTTTTGTCAATGGCAATAGATGGTAACTATATTGAAATGGTGATCCTCGCAATAATTACCTCATTGATTGGGGTATTTTATTATTTCAAACCCATCATGGCCATGTTCGGTCAGAGATCCGAAGACCAATTGCATTTTTCCCAAGGCCAAAAATTTATCGTAGGTGTGCTTACTCTGTTGATAATATTAATGGGATTGTTTCCAGATACATTGATTAGTCTAATCGGTTAAAAAGGGCACCAGGGCTTCAATTCAGGGCAATTCTGTAAGAGTTTAGCTTGCTTTTTTTCGCTTTATCTAATATATTCAATCGTTTGAAACCAATACAGCCATGGGAAAGGTAAGAGATATTTTGCGAGTGAAAGGTAACAACGTTTACTCGGTTGAACCTACCATTATGGTCTATCAGGCCATACAATTGATGTGCGAGAAAAATATTGGGGGGCTTCTCATTGTAAACAATGGTCACCTTGAAGGAATATTTACGGAGCGGGATTATGCGAGGAAACTGATATTAAAAGGGAAGTCATCAAAAAATACGCCCATTAGCGACCTCATGACAAAAAATCCAATCACGATTACTCCTGATACTACCATCGAAGATTGCATGAACCTGATGACGGGCAAATTCATTCGGCATTTGCCGGTGGTTGACAATGATCACTTGGTTGGTCTTATATCCATTGGAGACGTTGTTAAACATATTATCGAAGAGCAGAAAGACATAATAGAATATCTTGAGAACTACATCTCCAGATAATTTTTGTAGCCTTCGTCATGCTTAATACGCTCTGACACGTTGTGTATTTGCGGAATAATTTTTCAACGACCATCAATTTTCTGATAAAAGCTTACCTAAAAGGTAACCGACATTTTTGATTTTTATTTTATGGACGTGTTTGACCTGCCGGTCAAGTTTTTTTTATAAAGAATTTGCCAAAGAAAAAAGTCGCGGGGTTTTTACGTTTCGGCTTTATTGCTTATAAAATATTGATTATCAGCTAATTGTGTTAGCCTGCTTTCGGGCATATACCTAATGATTTCAATCATTTTAAACATAGACTTTGATCATAAGCAGAATTTGTCAATTGAATTAAGTTTGCCCTGTCCAAAAAATTATATACAATAAAGAAGTTATGGCAAATTTTGTAACCACAGGCAAATGTAGATTTTGCCAAGCACCGTTAACGCAGACCTTTGTTGACTTAGGCATGTCACCATTATGCCAGGATCACGTAAAGCCCGAAGAATTGAATAGGATGGAGCCGTTTTATCCCCTTCATGCTTACGTATGTGAAAATTGTTTTCTGGTACAGTTGGAAGAATTTGTAGCTCCATCCGCGATCTTTAATGACTATGCTTATTTCTCTTCTTACTCAGATTCATGGCTCCAGCATGCCAAGAGGTATACGGATCACATGGTGGGAAAATTTCCTATTAGTTCAAAAAGTCTGGTGGCAGAGTTAGCAAGTAATGATGGCTACCTGCTGCAATATTTTATGGAAAAGGGAATTCCGGTGTTAGGAATAGAGCCTGCTAGCAACGTTGCAGAATATGCGATCAAAAGAGGTATTCGGACTGAAACCAAATTCTTTGGAACTGATACGGCCAGGCAAATGGTCGAAAAATATGGGAAGGCTGATTTATTAATAGGTAACAATGTGTTGGCTCATGTTCCAGATATCAATGATTTTGTATCTGGTATGAAGAATTTTCTCAGCAAAGATGGGTTGATTACAATGGAATTTCCGCACTTGCTGAGGTTGGTTGAAGGAAACCAATTTGATACGATTTATCACGAACATTTTTCGTACCTGTCATTTACAACAGTGGAAAGGATATTTCAGTACCATGGACTGGCTATGTTCGACGTTGAAGAATTGCCGACGCACGGAGGCTCAATTAGAATTTACGCAAAACACATAGAAGACACAACGAAAGAAATTTCTGGCCGCGTTGCTTCTCTGCTAAAAAGAGAGCATGCAGCAGGGATGTCATCGATGAATTTTTACAAAGACTTCGAAGAGAACGTAAGAAATACTAAACGCAAAATTCTTGAGTTCCTAATCAAGGCAAAGGTTGATGGAAAGAAGATTGCGGGCTACGGTGCTCCCGGCAAAGGCAACACACTATTGAACTATTGCGGAATACGGACAGATTTTATCGACTATACCGTTGACAGAAATCCTCACAAGCAAGGGAATTTTTTACCTGGAACTTTGATTCCAATTTATGAACCGAGCAAAATAAGAGAGACTAAACCCGATTATGTATTCATACTACCCTGGAATCTTAAAGAAGAAATCATGGAAAGTATGTCATTCATTCAAGAGTGGGGAGGAAAATTTGTCGTTCCCATTCCAGAGCTAACAGTTTACGATCCGATTCAGTTGAATCATAGATTTAAGAAGGCGTCTTAAAAAAATCTATTGCCATTGTGGCTTACAAATAAATCTCAACCTGTGGCAATTCGGCTAATTTTAATTTGTGAAAATGATCGTTGACGATGTGAAACTATCGATTGCAGGGTCAGTCGGTGAGCAAATGTATTCTTATGTGGCGGAAATGTTTCCAATCTGCAGGAGCATCACAGGCAACGGCGTCAGGGAAACTTTAAAGATCCTTCAAGGATTGGTGCCGCTCGAAATACATGAAGTCCCTTCAGGAACCAAGGTTTTCGATTGGGAAATTCCAAAGGAATGGAACATCAGAGATGCGTATATTAAAAATTCAAGCGGCGAGAAAATTATAGATTTTGCCAATTGCAATTTACACGTCTTGAACTACTCGGTTCCAATTCATGCCAAACTTAGTTTACAGGAATTAAAATCTCATTTGTTTTACCTTCCGGAAAAACCAGATTGGATACCTTACCGCACATCCTATTATAAGGAAGATTGGGGTTTTTGCATTAGCTATAATCAATTTCTGTCCTTGAAGGACGAAGTCTACGAAGTTTTTATTGATTCTACCCTTGCGCCAGGTCATTTGACCTATGGCGAATATTTCATTCCTGGAGAAACATCTGAGGAGGTCCTCATATCGGCGCACGTTTGTCATCCCTCTCTTGCGAATGACAATCTCTCGGGTATAATCGTTTCAGCTTTTTTAGCGAGACACCTTCAAGAGAAAAAGCCACGGTACTCCTACAGGTTCTTGTTCGGTCCGGGAACGATCGGCGCCATTGCGTGGCTTGCATTGAATGATTCAAGAGCGGATAAAATCAAGCACGGTGTAATTATGTCACTCTTGGGAGATACGGCTAATTTTACTTATAAGAAATCGCGTCAGGGAGCAGCTGAGATAGACAGAGTGGTTGAATTCGTGCTAAAATCAACAAACCCGGAGAACAAGTTAGTCGATTTTGAGCCCTATGGATACGATGAAAGGCAATTCTGTTCTCCCGGATTTAATCTTGCTGTAGGTTGCTTGTCGCGGGCGATATATGCCCAATTTCCGGAGTATCACACGTCGGCGGATAATCTGAGTTTTATTAAGCCAGAGTGCCTAGACGAATCGTTGCGTGTCTCCATAGAAATTATGGAAACATTAGACGACAATAAGAAATTTACCAACCTCAGTCCAAAATGTGAGCCACAATTGGGAAAAAGAGGATTGTTCAATTTGAAGGGTGGTGACAACAATTCAAAACAATTTCAAATGGCCCTGTTGTGGGTCCTTAATTTGTCCGACGGAAAACATTCAATATTGGACATAGCTATTCGATCCAATATGCAATTCAAATATATAAAAGAGGCCGCTGAACAACTGATGCGTTGTCATCTTTTAGAGGAGGTGAAACAGTATTGACAAATTCGTGTTTCTATTTTAGCCTCTATCGAGCCCTGATTCGGCCTTGGAATTATAATTGCCATGTCTGTATGCTGGCTTTGTTTCGGATTTTAAAAAAATAATTTGAAATTAGCGCAAACCATTGCTGAGAACTGGGATGATTTCAATCCTTTAAAGGCATGATACGGGTCATTGGTAGTCGCATAGCTTTGGTATTTGTTTGTAGAAATATTTTAGTTTACAACTTAAGATAATTATGAAAGCAGTAATCTTTGCAGGTGGCTATGGGACCAGGATCAGTGAAGAAAGTGGCGTAAGGCCTAAACCGATGGTGGAAATTGGCAACAAACCTATTCTATGGCACATACTGAAAATCTACTCGCATTATGGGATCAACGATTTTATAATTTGTTGTGGATATAAGTCGCATGTCATCAAGGAATATTTTTCAAATTATTTCCTGCATGCCGCTGATGTCACGTTTGACATGCAGCACAATCAGATGGTAATACACCATGCATTTCCAGAACCCTGGAAAGTTACACTTATCGACACAGGGGAGGAGACGATGACTGGTGGACGTCTAAAACGTGTAGCCCAATATATAGGACACGAAACATTTTGTTTGACATACGGTGACGGAGTCAGCGACGTAGACATCAGTGAACTGATAGCTTTCCACAAGACCCAGGGCACCAAGGCCACCCTCACGGCTGTCCAACAACCCGGCAGGTTTGGAGCTTTTACACTTGGCAGCAAGGATGTAAAAATTTCAACATTTCAAGAGAAACCTATGAACGGAGATTCTCCTTGGATCAATGGTGGATTTTTCGTATGTGAACCTTCCGTGATCGACTTAATAAAAGATGATACTACAACTTGGGAACGTGAGCCGCTAGAGGGTTTGGCGACTTCCGGCAACCTTTCAGCGTTTAAACATCACGGTTTCTGGCACCCAATGGATACACTGCGCGATAAACACTATCTTGACGACCTTTGGAAATCAGGTAAGGCTCCCTGGAAAAAATGGAAGTGAGTACAAATAAGAAATTAGAAATTCCTTAAAACTTTTATAAAATCACTATGAAGATTATCATTTTTGGAAACATGGGTTATGTCGGCCCTGGAGTTATTGAAAGGCTTAGGGAAACGTATCCCAAAGGGACTATAATTGGGTATGATACTGGATTCTTTGCCAGTTGCCTTACCAACGTTGATTATTTGCCGGAAAGAAAACTCGATCATCAATATTTTGGAGACATTCGCGAAGTTCCTGATTATGTTTTAGAAGGGGCTGATGTCGTTATTAATTTAGCTGCTATTTCCAACGATCCCATGGGCGTAAAGTTTGAAGAAGTCACCCTGGACGTCAATCATAAATCAGGTATAAAACTGGCAAAAAGGGCTAAGGAATTAGGTGTGAAATCTTTTATTTTCGCTTCGAGCTGCAGTATGTACGGCGCTGCAAGTGACGGTGCTAAAACGGAAGATTCGACGTTAAATCCACTCACTGCCTATGCGCGTTCGAAGGTTTTTACGGAACAGGATTTAAAGCCTTTGGCGGACAAAAATTTCACCGTCACGTGTCTACGTTTTGCCACCGCTTGCGGTATGAGTTCCAGGCTTAGATTGGATTTGGTTCTAAACGATTTTGTTGCCTGTGCGTTAGCGTCCAAACACATTACGATCTTAAGCGACGGAAGTCCTTGGAGACCACTTATTAATGTTAAAGACATGGCCGTGGCAATCGACTGGGCAATTACAAGATCTGCGTCTCATGGTGAGTTTTTGGCCGTTAATACCGGCAGTGAAGCATGGAATTATCAAGTGAAAGATTTAGCGGAAGCGGTTGCAAAGGTTATTCCCGGTGTTAAGGTTTCAATTAATACGGAGGCGCCGCCTGATAAAAGATCTTATCGGGTGAACTTTGATCTATACAAAAAGATCGCGCCAAATCATCAGCCTCAACATGATCTGCTTACGACAATACAGGATTTGAAAAAAGGCCTTGAAGCGATGAAGTTTAGCGACTCCGATTTTCGCGATTCAAAATTGATGCGGCTTAAAGTGCTCACATCCTTGCAAAGCTCTTCTCAGTTGAGCAGCGAGTTAAAATGGAAAACCAACTAGTAAGTAAAATACTGATAGACAAAAAGAGAAGGAGGCTAAATTGATTTTTACTGAAACAAAGTTAAAAGGTGCTTTTATTATTGACGTCAAGAGGCTCGAAGACGAACGAGGTTTTTTTGGAAGAGCCTGGTGTAAAAAAGAATTCCAAGAGCACGGGCTGAACTCCGATGTAGTCCAGGCAAATGTCTCTTATAATAAAGTTAAGGGCACCCTCCGTGGTATGCACTACCAGATTGCCCCGTATATGGAAAGCAAAACTGTTCGTTGCACTTCAGGTTCGATATACGATGTGATCATCGATCTCAGACCTGATTCACCTACATTCAAGCAATGGATTGGAGTTGAATTGACAGGAGAAAGTTTTAGAATGCTGTACGTTCCCGAAGGCTTTGCGCACGGGTTTATCACGCTGGAGGATGATACCTCTGTGCACTATATGGTTACAGAATACTACACCCCTGGCGCTGAAGCAGGAATAAAATTTAATGATGCTTCGTTCAATATCCAATGGCCGATTAGGCCTGCCGTTGTATCGGATAAGGACTTGGTTCATCCCGATTTCAATGAAAAATCCTTTTCATCAAAATAGGTTAACTTAAATTTTGCGATATGATTATTGTAGATACGGCCCTCGCCAAAAGACAGGAAGAAAACAACCCGATACGCGTTGGTCTCGTTGGCGCAGGTTTTATGGCAAGAGGAATTGTTTTGCAAATTGTCAATTCGGTTCCAGGCATGGAGCTAGTAGCGATCTACAATCGTAGCGTGGAAGGAGCGAAGCGGGCTTATCGTGAAGCTGGGATAGACGATTTTGAAATCGTCAACACGCAGGCTGCATTGGAAGATCGAATCGCCAAAGGAAAATATACGATTACAGAAGATCCTTTTCTTCTTTGTAAAGCAGAAAATATAGATGTCGTGGTTGAGGCAACCGGTGCGGTGGAGTTTGGCTCCCGTGTCGCGTTCGAGACCATAAAAAACAAAAAGCACTTTGTCATAATGGGTGCCGAACTCGACGGAACCATAGGATCAATCCTAAAGGTGTATGCGGATAAGGCCGGCGTTGTTATCACGAATGCAGATGGCGATCAGCCAGGAGTTGAGATGAATTTATACAGGTTTGTCAAGGGCATGGGTGTAAAGCCGGTCTTGTGCGGCAATATAAAAGGGCTTCAGGACCCATATCGTAACCCGACTACTCAGGCCGCGTTCGCAGCGAAATGGGGACAAAATCCGGCAATGGTGACATCGTTTGCTGACGGAACAAAAATCTCCTTTGAACAGGCGATTGTTGCGAATGCAACGGGAATGACGATCGGAAAGCGGGGAATGTTCGGACCTACACTTCCGTCAGGGACGCCTTTGAAAGAAATATTAGACAAGTATCCCTTGGACGGACTGACTTCTGGTCCAGGGATTGTTGACTATTGCGTTGGTGCAGAACCCGGGCCAGGCGTATTCGTCCTCGGTACCCATGACCATCCTCAGCAAAGGCACTATTTGAACTTGTATAAATTGGGTGAAGGGCCACTATATTTATTTTATACTCCTTATCACCTTTGCCATTTTGAAGTTCCCTTTACTTGCGCAAGGGCAGTACTTTTCAACGATGCCACAATTACTCCGCTGGGCGCTCCGCTTGTTGAAGTTGTGACCACTGCAAAAATAGATTTGAAGGCGGGACAATCGCTTGACGGACTTGGCTGCTATATGACCTATGGGCAGTGCGAAACCGCGGAAATAACAGCAGAGCAACAGTTATTGCCGATCGGCCTCGCCGAAGGATGCGTTATGAAACATGATGTTTCTAAAGATCAAGTGCTAACGTATGCTGATGTGACCCTTCCAAAAGGTAGGTTCTGCGACAAGCTACGGCAGGAACAAAATGAGTATTTCAGAGTAACAGTGTAGCGATTTTAAGCCCCTCGAATAAACAAAACCTTATTTTTCTCCCGATGATGCCTGAAATTTGATGTCAAATTTTAGGGTACTTTGCACTTTTTAGAATCATTTTAATCGTTAGTTTCACGAAAAAAAAATCTGTGCAATACGATGTCATTATTGTGGGCGGTGGCGCCGTTGGGCTTGCCACAGCGCTCCAGCTTAAAACTCAAAATCAGAATCTCAAGGTAGTTGTAATCGAAAAAGAACCTGTCGTCGCCAATCATCAGACGGGGAATAACAGTAATGTTATTCATTCAGGCGTTTATTATAAACCAGGTAGTCTCAAAGCGAAAAATTGTATCCACGGGTATAATTTGCTCATTGATTTTTGCCGCAAGTATGAGGTGCCATTCGAACTGTGCGGAAAGGTCATTGTTGCAACCGAGGAAAAAGAACTTCCCCTGTTAAAAACGATATTTGACCGGGGTCAACAAAACGGACTGAGCAATTTGAAAATGCTCAAAGCCGAGCAACTTAAGGAGTATGAGCCTCACGTCGCTGGCATTGGTGGGATACACGTCCCGCAGACGGGAATTGTTGACTATCGGGTCGTGGCGGAAAAATATGCTGAAGTGCTTCAGCGAAATGGCGGAGAATTGAAACTAGGTGAAAAAGTAACGGATATCCGGATGGAGCCTAGCGGCGTTAGTGTCGTCACCCAAAAATCAACTTACACTGCAAAATTAATGGTGAATTGCGCGGGCCTTTACTCCGACAAGATTGCCAAGTTGACATCTCCCAAAATCGACGTTAAGATTATCCCCTTTAGAGGTGAGTATTATAAACTTAAGAAGGAAAAGGAGTATTTAGTCAAGACTTTGATCTACCCAGTTCCGGATCCAAATTTTCCGTTCCTCGGCGTACACTTCACCACCATGGTTGGTGGGGGAGTGGAATGCGGTCCAAACGCTGTTCTGGCGTTTGCTAGAGAGGGTTATAAGAAATCTGACATCAACTTATCAGAATTAAGCGAAACGATCGCCTGGCCGGGATTTAGAAAGGTCGTATCAAAATATTGGCGGACGGGATTGGGCGAAATTCATCGATCATACTCCAAGGCAGCGTTCACGAAGGCGCTGCAGAAATTACTGCCTGAAATACGCGAAGAAGATTTGATCGTTGGTGGAGCTGGTGTTAGAGCTCAGGCCTGCGACAGAACTGGGGGCCTGCTGGACGACTTTTTAATAATAGAAGACAAACAGGTAATCAACGTTTGTAACGCTCCTTCGCCCGCTGCCACGTCATCACTTTCTATAGGACAGACTGTCGCTGATTGGGCAAAGAAACGCTTATAGGGATTGATTTATTCTTTGCCAGTTCATTTCTACTGTTCGTCGATCATGCGTCCCGCGAAGGGAGAAAGGGGATTCTGAGCGAAGCCTTTCCTGGTAAACGCATTGCGTAGCTTCCATCTTACAGCGTTGCATCGAAAATAAAAAAGCTCGTCTCAAAATTTTTCGAGACGAGCTTTTTCATGTAATCAGCTTTTCTTAATAGGCGCCTTTTTCGCCGCTCACCATATTCCAAACGGTAAGGAAAATTATCTTTATATCTAAGGAGAGACTCCAGTTTTCCATGTAGTTCACGTCGTACTCGACACGTTTCTCCATCAGTCCAACTTCTTTTGTTTCGCCTCTGAACCCGTTCACCTGAGCGTATCCGGTAATACCTGGGGTAACAAAATGTCTAACCTTATATTTCTCGATCGTTTTAGAGTACTGGTCTTGCTGGCTGCTGATGTGTGGCCTAGGACCAACTACCGACATGTTACCCATTAAAACATTTACAAACTGTGGCAGCTCATCCAGGTTTGATTTCCGGAGGAAACGACCAACTTTCGTTATGCGGGGATCATCCTTGGTAGCCTGGCGTTCAGATACGTTGTGAATGTACATTGTTCTGAATTTATAGCATTCAAATAATTTATTCTTTTTACCCTGTCTCAATTGTTTAAAAATAATTGGTCCAGGCGAATTCAGTCGAATGGCAAATGCAACGATAGGTACTATAATTGGAAATATTATCAATATCACAAGCAGCGAGAAAGCGATATCGAAAAGTCTTTTCAAACCTGCATTTAACGCTACCCCTAGTGGTTCTCTTCTCGTCGTTAAGACTGGAATTGAATCCAGCAGGAATACATTGTACTTATCAGTAACAGCCTCACCCAAATCAGGCGTAATTCTCAAGTAAATAAAATTGTCGTCTGCAAACCTTGATATCTCTTTCAATAATTCGTCGTTGCCTGCAGGCAAGGCAAAGTAAATCTCATCGATGTTCTCTTTTAAGCAGAATGCAGTAACATCTTTGATTTTACCTTTTACCAATTCCTTTTGAACAACGAGCGGATCGACATTATCATCGAAGAAACCTTTAAAGTTATATTTCGAAAAATCGTGCGACTCGAAAAACTTATATAAGGCTCTACCAGAACGTGTCGCGCCAATAATAATCACCTGGCGTTGGTCGAAACCAGAGAACTCAAAATATTTCCATGTGAGTTTGTAAACAATCCGCGATCCGATGAAAAATCCAGCTGTTAATAAATACACGAAAGGCAAAAACTGCACATTCAGTTGATACGATCTTGTAGTGAATAAAATCACAGAAAGCAAACAGAAGTGAACCAGGAGTGTACCAAACAAACTAAAACTAATGCTTCTGATTAAGCTGAATTTGTTGATACGATATATCTCATTGAAAAATCCTGCGATCACCCACACTAAGCTAAAAATCACAAAAAATGATGTTTCCTGACTTGCTGGAATACCAGCGCTAAAGCCTAGCTTCTTTGTCAAAGAAAAGGCTAAAGAGATCAGATAAAAATCCAGGATAAATACCATCATCTTAATCAAGCGGGAATAATATTTATCTTCCATAAAAACAGATTTTAAAGCCAAACATGTCATAAATGTATATTTGCTGACATTGGTTTAGGATGACCAAGATCATCGGTTCAGAAAATCTTTCTCATGATGTTTCGAGGTGGGGTTCATTCCAAATTTTAACGTCATCATGGCCCTGATTACCAGTCTGTTACAATGGAGCCACTCTCAGGCGAAATCTTGTTTAAACAAATGACATCCCTGAAAAAAAATAATTTTTCGTTAATTGGAAATGCAGAAAACGATTGCTAAAAACTTAAAAATTGAACAAAACATTACATCAACTATCCTGTTAGCGCATTTTGGCCACCTTATTGGCAAAAACCATCACTAAATGCTCAAGCTTTGCTTTTTCACGGATCTTTATCCCTTCGTCTGAGATCTCAATCAGGCCTTCGTCTTTGAAATCAGCAAGCGTTCTGTTGAGGGACTCGGTGGCCGTGCCGATCATATTTGAAATGTCCTTCCTGGCAATTGTTATAATTTCCTTTTTATTGGGAACATTATGTTGGTTGTAGATCTTCAGCAAAGCACCCGCGACACGCTGTCGGACGGATTGATAGGCCAAATCCAAAAGGCGGTTCTCCGCTTCCATCAAATTGTTGGAAAGCATCTTGATGAATTTTCGCGCGATATCCTTACTCGAATAGATGACGGTGAGAAAGTCCTGTTTCGGTATGATGGAAATTTCTGATTCTTCTAACACTTCGGCACTCTCGTTATGCTGTTTTTCTTCTAATAATGGTACATAACCGAGAAAATCCCCCGCAGAATGAATTCCAGTTATCAACTCCTTCCCATCATAATTAGCCTTATACGTTTTAACTTCACCGCTAATGATGAAATAGAGGTCAGACGGGCTTTGACCTTCCATAAAGACAAATTCCTTTTTCTTAAAAATGCGGGTAGGCCTGTTTTCGGATAGTTTTTGGAACTCCTTCAGCTCGCGGGCCTTGTTGAAAAATGTATTGACGTCGTACAAGTCATTCTTAACATTCGCCTTGAGCGATTCATTTTTCTTCAAACGTATCTCAACAACTTTGAGCAGGTCATGACCTTCAAAAGGTTTGGTTATGTAATCATCCGCCCCAAGATTCATTCCCATTCTTAAATCATTCTTATCTGCCTTAGCAGTCAAAAAAATGAACGGTATATGCGCTGTTTCCGGATCACTGTTGAGAATATGTAAAACGCCATAACCGTCAAGTTCCGGCATCATGACGTCACACAAAATAAGGTCAGGGTGCTGCTGCTGTGCAATTTCGACACCTATTTTTCCATTTGGGGCGCTTAAAACATTGTAATGTGCGAGTTTTAGGATGCTACAAATATTCTCAGCCATTTCCTGATTGTCCTCAATCAACAGTACGGTGTATTTCATAGAAATCTTTGATTGCTTTCAGGACGCTATATTAAGCTTGTTTTTCTAAAACATTTACATTCATTACGGGAATAATAGCGATAAAAGTAGTTCCTTTATTAAGTTGGCTGGTGAATTCGATTGTACCCTTTAAAAGCCTTATGTATTTTTTTGCAATATTAAGTCCCAGGCCGGTTCCTTCCACGTTGTTAGCATTTTGTCCTCGATAGAATCGCTTGAAGATTTGATGCTGTTCATTTTCAGGGATGCCAATACCCTGGTCTGTCACCCTGATTTTTAAGGTATCTTTTTTTAACTCTGCCGACAATTGGATTTCGGCATCGTGAGGTGAGTATTCGATTGCATTCGACAACAGATTCGTTAAAATATTTTTAAGAAGAAACTTATCGGTCATCACCGTGCAGTCAATCCCCTCGTGGCTAAAGTGAATCTTCTGCTTCACCTTTTTAATCGAGCCGATCTCTTGCAGGAACTCATCAAAAAATGCCTTGATATCCGTGGCCGTGTACGTTACTTTTAGCTTCCCTTCTTCGAGTTTGCCAAGGGATAAATAATCATTTAATAACGCGGTGAGGTTGTGAACAGACCTTTTTATCTTATCAAAAAATGCTGTCTTCTCCAACTCATAATCGGCATCTGTATAATTTTCCAAAAGAAAAACAGAAGACAATATTGTACTTAGCGGTGTTCTGAATTTGTGTGATGCCATCGTGACAAACTGCGACTTCAACACGTTTAATTCCTTCTCCCTTTCCAGCGCTTTTATTAAATTGTTTTCCAGATTTTTTTGATCCGTTATATTTCGAATAACCACTAATACTTCATTGATCACATTATTCGCATCAGGAATAGGTACCCCGTTCAATGTGTAGGACTTATTATTCATCCGGAACTCTGTTGAGACATGTTCCCCATTAAAGGCATTCTTCAGTTCCTCTACTGAAGATAAATTAAAACTGACGTTATCGATTTTTTTATTGTTTCGGATCAAACCTAATTCTTCCATTTCCCCGCCATCGGCAAGGATAAATTTCATATCGGTATTGAGAACGCAGATTACCCCATTGGGGAAGTTGTGGGCCATGGCATCCTGAAGTCTTTTTCGTTTTAGCAGCTCTTGTTCAACGTGTTTTCGCTTGTCTACCTGCTGCATTAAATCACCGTTTGTGGATTGCAATTGAGTTATGGCCTGCTCTCTTTGCGCCGTAAGCGATTTTATCAACTCGCCGTCTTCCTTTTTTTCCTTTAGCAGTCGTTTAAGTTGGATATTCGCATATAAACAAATCCAAACGACAGCCAGTGAAATAACGCGCATTAGTATACGCTCTTCGGAGAATGGTTCGTGGTTTTCCGAAAGGAAATATCCCAGAACAATCGACAACGATGTAGCTATTGCTAACGTAAAAGCCTGCATGCTGGACCTGGAAAATCTAAGGATGTAGATCGCCGGAATTAAATAGAGAAAGCCGCCTATTTGAATGGTTAAGTCCAAGGCGAAAATTCCCAACACTAAGACTAAACCTATTGCGAGCCTATTGAAACGAGTTAAATTCATATCCTATTAAAAGAGCCCTAACGACCTCTCTCCTCACCAATAAAATAACGCTTTAATTTTATGCAAGGTATTGCCATTAACAATACAATTTAAATGACTCCGGTCATCAAAATGAAAGATATCAAAATTGCTCTGATATCGGTAAAAAAACAAAAGCGGGGAAACCCCGCTTCTGGACCAAATAGTTTAGTGCCTTTTAAAGCATTTATTCTATTAGGTCTTTCTCAATCAGGATCGCCTCCTTGATCAAACCACAGTTTTTGTTTCTGATTTCCAGATGATTAGTTTTTTACCTGTTACGATAATTATCTCTACCCATCC
>Ga0157380_10000318_pt1 | contig 29048 bp, 27 predicted proteins | sample S35metaG_FD_119757 | JGI IMG/M metagenome (GOLD analysis project Ga0157380, IMG submission 119757) | Switchgrass rhizosphere microbial communities from Kellogg Biological Station, Michigan, USA - S3-5 metaG | ecosystem: Host-associated > Plants > Roots > Rhizosphere > Soil | place: USA...
GAACGGCAAGTCGCACGCATGCTCGGCGAGCCACGAGCGCAGGCACTGACAGACAACTTCGCGGGGCAGTGGCTCTACCTGCGCAATCTCGAATACCAGCGGCCGGATGTGTTCCTCTATCCACAGTTCGACACCCGACTGCGGCGAGCGATGCAGCGTGAAACGCAGATGTTCTTTGCATCGATCGTCCGCGACAACCGCAGCGTGCTCGACTTCATCAGCGCCGACTACACCTTCCTGAACCAGCGGCTCGCCGAGCACTACGGTGTCGATGGAATCAAAGGCTCCGCATTACGCAAGGTTACGCTCGACCCGGCCTCGCAGCGTGGCGGATTGCTGGGACAAGCCAGCATCCTCACCGTGACTTCTTACGGTAATCGCACTTCGCCCGTGAAACGCGGCAAATGGATTCTCGACAACCTGCTCGCCGCCACGCCGCCGCCCCCTCCGCCGGATGTGCCCGCCCTGAAGCAGACGCAGGCCGGCCGTGAATTGAATGCCCGCGAGCAGATGGAACTGCATCGGTCGGATCCGGCCTGCTCGTCGTGCCACGTGAAAATGGATCCGCTGGGTCTTTCGCTCGAACACTATGACGCCGTCGGTGCGTTCCGCAACGTAGACGCAGGCCGGCCGGTAGACGCCTCTGCCAGCATGCCCGATGGCGCACAGTTCGACGGCCTGGGTGGCCTGCAGAAAATCCTTCTCGATCACAAGGAGCAGTTCACTCGCGCCTTCACCGAGCGACTGCTCACCTATGCTCTCGGCCGCGGCCTCGAAGCGTACGACCAGCCACAAGTCAGGGCGATCGCTCGTTCGACCGCGAGCGACGACTATCGCATCCGCACGCTCATCCTGGGCATCGTCGCGAGCGAGCCCTTCAACATGCGCAAGACGCCGGAACAGTAATGACGACGTTCATGACGAGACCCGTAGCAAAAAAGGGATTGCTCGATCGCCGCACGGTGCTGCGTGGCCTCGGCACGGCCATGGCTCTGCCCATGCTGGAAGCCATGTTGCCTACCGCCCGCGCCGCGGAGCCCGCCGCTCGCCCGAAACGGCTACAGGTTTTCTATACGCCGAACGGCATGATCATGCAGAGCTTCACGCCTGCGAAGACCGGACGCGATTACCCGATCTCGCCTACGCTCGCGCCGCTCGAACCGTTCCGGAACCAATTCACCGTCATCACCGGTCTTGCGCACTACCAAGCGAGCGCACTCGGCGATGGACCCGGTGGCCACGGCCGCAGTTGCGGCGCTTACCTGACGGGCGCTCACCCGAAACGCACCGAAGGCTCCGACCTCCACTGCGGCGTGTCGATGGATCAGATCGTTGCCAAGCAGTTCGGCGAGACCACCCAGCTCGCCTCGCTGGAATTGGGCATCGATCCACCCAGCCTGCTCGGCAGCTGCGACGTCGGCTACAGCTGTACGTACACGAATACTCTTTCCTGGCGCAGCCCGACGGTTGCGCTTCCGGTGACGGTCAATCCACGCGATGTGTTCGAACGCCTGTTCGGAGACGGCGATGCGCTCGACGACAAGAGCCGCCTGGCGCAGCTCAAACGCAAAGCGAGCATTCTCGATTTCGTGCGGGAAGATGCAAGGCGATTGTCGGGTCGGCTCGGTACGAACGACAAACGCAAGATGGACGAATACCTGGAAGCGGTTCGCGACCTCGAGCGACGCATCCAGAAAGCCAGCCGGAGCAGCATCGACGTGGACGCGAGCGAACTCGTCCGCCCTGCCGGCATTCCGGACTCGTTCGCGGATCACGTGCGGATGATGATCGACCTGCAGGTACTCGCCATGCAGGCAGACCTGACGCGCGTTTGCAGTTTCATGCTGGGCCGCGAACTGAGCAACCGCACCTATCCGGAAGCGAACGTTCCGGATGCACACCACATGTTGAGCCATCACGGCGGCGATCCCGAGAAGATCGACAAGCTCGCCCGCATCAACCAGCTCCACATGCAGCAGTTCGCCTATTACATCGAGCGCATGCAGTCGACCAAGGATGGCGAAGGAACGCTGCTGGACAGCACGCTGGTGCTGGCCGGCTCCAGCCTGGGCGAACCGAACGAACACGATCACATGAACCTGCCCGTTCTCGTCGCTGGCGGTAGCTTGCCGGGCAACCGCCACATCGAAGTACCGAAGCACACGCCGATGTGCAACCTGATGCTGTCGATGGTCCATGAGCTGGGCATCCCGCTGGATCGGATCGGCGACAGCACCGCGCCGTTGCCACTATCCGCATGATGTCCCCGAAGTCGAAACCGTCGGTGACGATTGCGCTGGCACTGCTGTGTGCATGCATTCCATGTCTATCTCTGGCGGAAACGCGTGACGAGTCGCTGGCTCATGCCGTACGCAACGGCGATGTCATGGAGGCGCGGACCTTGCTGGCAAGCCGTGCCGATCCCAACCACCGATTGCCCGATGGCTCGACGCCACTCGCCTGGGCAGTCGATAGCCAGAATCGCGAGATTGTGCAACTGCTCCTCGATCGAGGCGCAAAGCCCGATGCCGCCGCCTCCTTGGCACCGTTGCTGATTGCCTGCCAGTATGGCGATGCCGCGATCCTGGACATGCTCATTGACGCGGGTGCAGACGTGAAGGTCGCGCGTGCCGACGGCATCGCACCGCTGTCTTTGTGTGCTGGTAACGCTTCGGCCGCGATTCTCAAGCGACTGCTTGCCGCGGGCGCCGAAGTAGACAAAGCCGACGCCAAAGGACAAACGCCCCTGATGTGGGCCGCCGCCAAGGGACGCATCGACAACATTCGCCTGCTGCTCGAGCACGGCGCTCTTGTCAACCGCAAGACTGGCAAGGGATTCACGCCGCTGTTTTTTGCGCTGAAGAGCGGCGAGCCCCAGGCGCCGGTAGTCGTGCTCGAGGCCGGTGGAAACGCGGACTACGTGGCTCCCGATGGAACGTCCGTCGTACAGCTCGCGATCTATCAGAAAGCCTACGACTTCGCGTCACGCATGATCGAGCGCGGCGCGGACCTCAAAGCCTTCGATCGCCAAGGCAACCAGCTGCTCCATGCCGCCGTCCTGGCGAACCAGCCTGCGCTCGTGACGCTGTTGTTGGCGAAAGGTGCGGACGTGAATGCACTGACAGGGCCACCCCGGGTCAAGATGCGCTTCGAGGTCAACTTCAAGAGCGGCGACTTCGACGTTCCGCCGCAGTCTGCACTGCTGCTGGCGGCGGAGCACGGATCTGCGGACGTCATGAAAATACTGGTCGATGCCGGCGCCGACACGAAGTTCCGCATGGCCGATGGAACGAACGTCGTCCTGGCAGCGGCGACCAGCGGCAAGCTGGCAGCGTTGAAGCTGGCGCTGCAGCTGCAGCCCGATGCGAATACCGCGACCGCAAACGGCCAGACTCCACTGCACCTGCTGTTGGGAAGCGATGCGAGCCCCGATTCGGCCGCCATGATGAAACTGCTCGCCGACAAGGGTGCACGCATAGATATCAAAAACCGCGCCGGGAAGACGCCGGCCGACTTCGCGCAAGAGGCTCAGACAGATATGAAGATTGCCTACGAGGCCAGCTTTGCCAATCGCACGGTGAGCAAGCTATGAAGCTGGTGCACTCAACACCGCGGGTCAGCCACGCAGCGCTCCTCACGCTCGCAACTCTCTGTGTGCTCACAGGCCGAAGCGCCGGCGCTTCGGATCCTGTTACTCCGTCGTCGCCGCAAGCCTCGATCGAAACGCGCCAGCAGGGCTTCAAGAAAATCGGCAAGGCCATGAAGACCATCGTCGATCAGTTGAAGACCGATGCACCGAACACCGCAACGATGACCGAAGCCGCCGCGGTCATCGACTCGGGCGCACCGCAAGTGATTCGCTGGTTCCCTGCCGGCAGCGGCCCTGAAGCAGGTATCGAAACCGACGCGCTGCCCTACATCTGGAAGGATCGCGCGAAGTTCGACTCGACCGCGGACCGGTTGGTATCGGAATCGAAGAAACTGTCGGCGGTGCTCTCTGGCGCTGACCTCGCAGCCGTCAGGGTCCAGGCCAAAGCTGTCGGCGACGTCTGCTCCACCTGCCATCGCAGTTTCCGCGCCGATTGACTTGAACAATCGCCGTCGACCGACGGAACGCCGGCAGCCCTCGCGACACGACGGAACTCCCCTGCACGCCGGGAGTTCGACATCCTGCTACGATGTCCCCATGAAGGAGCACCGCGCCCTCAGTTGCCTTGCCGTAGCTGCTGCGCATCGAAGTGTTCGGACTTTCGGGCCTGATTGCCGGCCCCGTGATCATGGCACTCGCCGTTGCAGTCCTTCGCCTCTATGCACGCGACCGGGCAGGCAGCAGCAATGAGAAACAAATTCCCGCGCAGCAACGAACAGCAGAACGTGGGACGGCAATCGAACCGCGGGTTGAGTGACATGTCCAGCGCGATTCATATCGGCGTTGATTTCGGCGGCACCAAGATCGAGGCCGCGGCACTGGATACGCATGGCAATTTTCTGGCTCGGCTACGGGCGCCAAATCCAGGGACCTATGATGCCGCCATTCGCGAAGTGCATGACCTGGTCACCGCCGTGGAATCGCAAGTCGGTGTGCGATGTAGCATCGGCATCGGCACGCCGGGTTCTATCTCACCGCGAACCGGCGTGATGCGTAATGCGAATTCGACTTACCTGAATGGCCGCAGATTTCGCGAAGACCTGATCGCAGCCCTCGGACGCGATGTCCGCATTGCGAACGACGCCAACTGTCTCGCCCTCTCCGAAGTTCTCGACGGCGCCGCTGTCGGTTCGTCCGTGACGTTTGCCGTGATTCTCGGCACCGGTTGCGGCGGTGGCCTGGTAGTCAACGGCCAGTTGGTCGAAGGCGCGAACGGCGTCGGCGGCGAATGGGGCCACACTCCTTTGCCCTGGCCGGAACCGGATGAAATCGGTACGGCGCACTGCTGGTGCGGACAGCACGGATGCCTGGAAATGTGGGTATCGGGCACCGGCCTGCAACGTGACTATGCGTTGACGAGCGGCGAACAGTTGGATGGACCTGCAATCATCCGCGCTGCACGTGGCTCGAATCCACAGGCTCGCGCCGCCTTCGATCGCTACGTGAATCGACTGGGCCGCGGCCTGGCGGTCATCGTGAACATTCTCGATCCCGACACCTTCGTGCTCGGCGGCGGCATGTCGAACGTCGAGGAACTCTACGAGCGATTGCCCGCCGTGATGCGTTCACACGTCTTCTCGGATGCCTGGGACGCGCAGATCGTACGGGCGAAATGGGGCGATTCATCCGGCGTTCGCGGCGCTGCCCGGCTGTGGCGGTGAGACAGGGCTATTGGGGCGGATGCGGCCCGAATCACTTCAGCGAAATCACAGCTGCATCCGGGATCTTGGGGGGATCTTGGGCGCCCATTCAGGTCGCAGCATCAGGAGTACCGTCGCTGCGCCAATCACGAGGAACAGGAAGATCAGCGTCATGGGCGCGACATAGAATGCTTCATAGACTCTAACATCCCCTGATGCTGGCGACTGGGCACACACGCCCACTCAGAGGCTGCCCGGACCGGCGCAGCAGTGCGAAATAGATAATGCGTCGCGGCCGATCAATTCCGCGGAGCCGCCATTGACAGCCGAGTAGGCGAGCCGCGCAAAGAACTTGGCGGGAGCAGAATCGCCGGTCACCGCCTCTCATCTCAACCCATCAACGACCCGCTGGCCCTGCGTTCGGGCGCGGCTGACCGGGGCTATTCGCGACCCTGTCGCCCTTGTTCCGCGGCTCCGATGTAAGCGATCATCAGGCGCATAACGCATATGGCCAGATCTCCTCGGTTGAGAGCCAACGGATGACGATTGAAGCACAGGAATTGAAGTACATCGCTCGCCATCCGCCGAAGGGTACAGCGGGGGTGCGAAGGAACGAGTCGGCATGAGTGAGGACCCTGTAAACCAGAGTCCCGAGCTATTGCGGCGTCTGCTACGCGCGAAGGACCGGATGGACGCCGCCTCGCACGAAGACTGGCCCGTCCGGCGGCTTGCGCGTGTGAGCCACGTTTCCGAAGCTCACTTCGCGCGATCATTCAAAGAGGCTTTCGGTGTCCCACCGCACCGGTACTTGCTGACGCGGCGAATCGAACGGGCCACGGCACTACTGCGTGACAGCGACCTGTCCGTTACCGAGATCGCCTTGCAGACGGGCTGGCGAAGCCTGGGCACGTTCGGACGCATATTTCGTGACATCACCGGCACCGCTCCCAGCGCGGCCCGTGTGCGGGCACGTGCTGCTTCGTGCGATCTCAGTGGCGTGCCCGCCTGCATCCTCAGCGCAGCGCACCGGCCAAATCTCACAACAGCAGTTTTGGAGAAGCGGCGCCGCTCGGCCGGCGGTAAAAAGGGAGCCAACTTCAGGAGGCCCAATGAACCAAGGTATCCAGGTCGTAGGTATTTACGTGCTAGATCAGGATGAGGCGCTCAGGTTTTATGTCGACAAAGTCGGCTTCCGCGTCCACACGGATGCGCGCAATGGCGACTATCGGTGGCTGACGCTGCAGCATCCGGACCAGTCATTGTTCCAACTCGGCCTGTTCACGCCAGGGCCGCCGGTTCACGACGCAGCCACTGCTCAGACGCTGCGCGCAATGGTTGCCAAAGGCGCGATGCCGTCCCTCGTGCTGGTCGTCGACGATTGTCGCGCCGCTTACGGCCGGATGCGTGCCCAGGGCGTGGAATTCACGCAGGAGCCCGTAGATCGCTACGGCACCGTGGACGCGGGCTTCCGTGATCCGTCGGGAAACGGGTGGAAGATGATCGAGGCGCGGCACTGAGGCGGTGAGAACGAATGAGCACTTCATCCAATTCCTGGATCCGGCAGATTCATCGCTGGCTGTCTATCGCCTTTAGGTTGACCGTCGTTGCCAACTTCGCGGTAAGGGCGCAAGGGACGCCTGCGGACTGGGTCACCTATTCTCCATTACCTCCGCTTGCCTTGCTCTTGCTCACCGGCCTGTACTTGTTCGCACTCCCGTATGCGACCAAGCGACGCGGCGGATCGAATTAGGCCCGTCGCTGCATTGCTGAACTGAACATCGCCATGTCGGAGCGAGTCCAGTCGCACAAGGGGGCTTGCGGTACGCCCGGCCCCCTTGAACGTTAGAAACGAAACATCGCACTGACGCTCAATGTATCGATATTGAAGCCCGCTTCCGTGCGCACGTCGTCATCCTCATCTTCGTCGCCGACGTTGTCGTAGCGGGTCCAATCGAGGCTCAACGACCAGCGCTCACCCAAATGGAGTCCCGCGCCGACGCCAAATAATGCGCTGACGGAATCGAGCGATTCCGTGCCCGTCCCTATCGACGATCCTATTCGCGTCGTGACCCCGATATCCGTCTTGGCGAACAGGAACCCCAAGTGCCCGTGCAGATCGACAATGTCTCCCAGCGGCAGGCTGCCAAGAGCCGTGAGCGTGGCGCCCTTGCTCTCCACATCCAAATCGAGCGACGTGGGCGCAGATACTATCGGCCCAGGTGGGTTCACAGTTCCGATCGAGCGGTACTCCGCAGCTCCCAGATCGACATAACCGGCTTCCACCGCGATGTATGGATTGAAATGATAGCCAGCGAAGAGCGCCAATGCCGTATCGCTGTCTTCGAATGTCGAAGACGCAGACGTGACGAACAGTCCCTCGGAAAACAGCACATCCAGGACCACGCCATCCAATTCTGATTTATCGATGTCGAATGAGGCCTGGCCCCCGCCCAGTCCGACATAGAATCCAGATCGTGTCTCGGCCGACGACGCCGGCAGCGTCGTGGCGGCGCAGAGCCCGCAAACCATGACCTGAATCGCCCGCTGTATGGTGTTCAATTCAACCTCCGCTGTAGCTAAGATGTTTGCGATGTGGTCGCTGGTGACACTCAGCGAGGAGCCATTGTGCCCGGGCAAGCGATCCGTCGACTTATATGACGGGCTTTATATCGTAAACATCTGGAACTCGCGCGACACCGATCACAAAAATGAGTGGCGGTAAATCGCGCGTTTCCCTGGGCATTGCGTTTATATCAATTGAGTCGCGGCGTCGTGTCCTGCAACGATGCGAGCGACTGCAACCCCTGTGCAGCCGTGCCGAAGCTGGCATTGCCGAGGATTGCGGGCGCCGGACTGAAAGAGACATCAGCCCGATCAGCAGGTCGTTGTTCGCCGTGCTCGTCACCGTGTCGGCGTTCGCGCCGCCGTTGAGCAAGCTATTGTTGATGATGTCGGCGACGTCCGAGAAGTACACGTCATTGCCGGCCCCGCCGTTCATCGTGTCCACACCGGCACCACCGTCCAGGGGGTCGTTGCCACCGTTGCCGGTGAGGGTGTTGCTCACCCCGTTGCCGATCAGGATATTGTCCAGCGCATTGCCGATGCCGTTGACGCCGGAGCCGGTGCCGGTCAGCGTCAGGTTCTCTACATTGGTACCTAGCGTGAACGCGACCGAGGAGCGCACCAGGTCCGTGCCTTCCCCTGCACTCTCGTTCGCCGTGTCCATCGTCTGGGCCACGATGTAGATATCGTCTCCCAGTCCGCCGAACATCGAGTCGTTGCCCGCCCCGCCATCCAGCGTGTCATTGCCTGCGTTGCCGGTCAGCGTGTTGGCGACGCCGTTGCCAGTGGGCAGATTGTCCAGTTCGTTGCCGATGCCAGGCTTTCGACCTGCCCGACCGAATTGAACTGCCAGAAATTGCGCACCGTGACCCGGTCGCCGGTCGAGTTGACGGCAATGACGAGATCGGCGGCCTGGCGCGAGAATGCGAGATCGGCCCGATTGCTATCCGCGAAGACGATGCGATCGTTGCCGGAACTCTCGTATATCTGGTCGCTGCCGTCGCCGCCATTGAGAGTGTCGTTGCCCCGGCCGCCGATCAGCGTTTCGTCCGCATCGCCGCCGATCAGGGAATCGTTGCCGTAGCCGCCGTCGAGAGTCGGCGTGCCGGTATCCGCACCGTACAGCGTGTCATCTGCGAACGTACTGACATTGGTCGACACGATACTGGACACGTTGACCAGATCGTAGCTACCGCCGCCATTGAAAGATCAGCGACCTATCGATCTTCAACGCTTTGCTACCGGACTAGCAGACTTACTACCGTTTCGTCTTATCCAATGGGCCCTGACACCGAGACTCGTATCACGTAGATCGATCCAACGATGCGCCCCTCGACTCAGCAAACTGCAGCTGGCGGAAAACAAAACGCTTGGCGCGATCGCATGCCTCGATCAGCGGCACCCCCAGCGCCAGCGAGGCAGCTATTGCGGAACTCAATGCGCAGCCAGTACCTCGCAACGAGGCGTTTATACGTGGAGCATGGAAACTCCTGGGGGCACCGGTTACTGCAACCAATACATCGACCGCCTCTTCACCCGTGGCGTGACCACCTTTGAGGAGCACGGCTTGCGGGCCGCTGTGCAAGATCTGCTGCGCGCGCTCGATCATGGTCGCTTCGTTGGTTGCCGCTTCTCCTTGCAACAGGACGGCCGCCTCCATCACGTTGGGCGTGATGAGCGTCACGCGCGGAATCAGCAACTCCCGCACGATGGGCAGAGCTGCGGCTTCGAGGAGCGAACCGCCGGAAGATGATGCAAATACCGGATCGAGCACGATCGGAATCCGCTCGCGTGGCGGAAGCGCTTCGATGACGGCTTCGACGATCGCACGTGTTCCAAGCATGCCGATCTTGATGGCGCCGACCCCGCCGGTCTCCAGGGCGGCCTGAATTTGTTGACGCACGAGCTGCGGCGATAAGTGATGAACAGCGGCCACGTGTGAATCGGTTTGCGCAGTCACCGCTGTGATCACGCACCGCGCATCGACTTCGAACTGTGTCAGCACCTGCACATCGCGAACTATCCCCGCCCCGCCACTCGAGTCCGAGCCTGCGATGACTAGCACGACGGGTCTCGCGTTCATGCTTCAACTATCCCAACGCGATGAGAGCTATGTTCTCATAGCCTTGTGCTCGCAATGGCTCCGCGGCTCGCCATGCCCGCATTCCTGTACGACAGCAGATAACGACGCGCTGCGAACATCGTAACGCAGGTTCGATGACTGCAAGATCAACCGTGTTCGGATGAACGGTCGATGCCAGCGGCACCGCAACGATTTCTTCCGGGCTGCGGACATCGACGACTACGTCAGTGGCGCGCAATTGCGCCGGCGAGATAAAACGCGGCCCCGTCGTCGCAGGCGGTTCCCGCGCACTTTCAAATCGAAACCCGCCGAAGCGCATGCCACGAAAGTCGACGGAGATCAGCTGGCTCAACACCAGCGGTTGCAATTGCAGCAGCATGGACAGCACCATCTGTGCCTGCAGAGTCCCGATCACGCCTACCGCGGTTCCGAGCACGCCAGTTTGTGCACAGCTTCCAGCATGCTGCGGCATCACAGGAAATACTGCGCGATAACTTGGCCCACCGCCGCAAAAGACACCCACGTAGCCGGACAGGCCAAGCACCGATGCACTGACGAGCGCTTTGCCGGCCTGTTGGCAGGCGTCGCTCAAAATATAGGTGACCGCAAAACTGTCAGCCGCGTCGACCACGATATTCGCGGCGGCGACGAGGCAGGCTGCGTTTTCCGGCGTCAACGCCTCGCACACTGCATCAATGTGTGTCTGCGGATTGGCTTCGAGCAGTGCATCGCGCGCCGCCGTTGCCTTCAACGATCCGACATCCCGCATGCGGTACAGCGGTTGCCGGTGCAGATTCGACACCTCCACCCGATCATGATCGACAACGGTGAGATGGCCAACGCCTGCCGCACCGAGGTACGGCAACACAGCACTCCCCAAGCCGCCTGCACCCACGATCAACGCTGACGTCTGCGCGAGGCGCGCCTGGCCCGCAACTCCTATTTCCTGCAAGGCAATCTGCCGTGCGTAGCGATCGCTCATGATGTAGCCAGGCGGGCGGCCGCAAGCCAGGCACGCGTGCGTCCTTCGGGATCCGGATGGCGCAAGATATCGCTCACGACTGCCGCACTGTCGGCGCCAGCCGCGAAGACACCCGGCAATCGATCGAGCGTCAAGCCGCCAATCGCGACGAGCGGTGTTGAGCCGACGAGCCGCTTCCATTCAGCAACCCGCCCCAAGCCTTGCGCCCAGGGCATGTGCTTCAGCGTCGTGGGATAGATGGGCCCGAGGGCCACATAGTCGGGATCGAACGCCAGCGCACGCTGGAGTTCGGCGTGACTGTGCGTACTGATACCCAGCCTGATCCCCGCTTTGCGCAACGCGGGCACATCGGCGGTATCCAGATCCGTCTGTCCGAGGTGAACGAAGTCGCAGCCTTCATCCAGGGCGGCCTGCCAGTGATCGTTGACGACCAAGCACGCACCGGCACGCACGCACAGGGCTTTAGCAGCAGCAACTTCTATGCGCACCGCTGCGACGGGCAGGTCCTTGATGCGTAGCTGCACGAGCTTCACGCCAAGCGGTACGAGCCGCTCGATCCACGCGACGCTGTCGACGATCGGATAGCAAGGACTGAGCTTCACGCGAGAAATGCCGTACCGATTGTCGGCGTCGAAGGCATTGCCAGATCGCGCGGCTGGATGGGATCCGCCATCAATGCATCGCGCCCGGCTGCGACTGCTTTGGCAAAGGCGCCCGCCATCTTCACAGGGTCGCCTGCTTGCGCGATTGCCGTGTTCGCCAGTACCGCGTCAAAGCCCATCTCCATCGCCTGCGCCGCATGCGAAGGAACGCCGATGCCTGCGTCGATGATCAGCGGCACCTCTGGAAAGTGCGAGCGCAGCGTCCGCAAGCCGAACACATTGTTGAGGCCTCGACCCGAACCGATTGGCGCTCCCCACGGCATCAATACGCGGCAGCCGGCACCGAGCAGCTTCTCTGCAACGACCAGATCTTCGGTGGTATACGGAAATACCTGAAAGCCTTCGCCACAGAGCGTGCGTGCCGCCTCGATGAGACCGAAGACATCCGGCTGCAGCGTACCTTCATCGCCGATGACTTCGAGCTTGATCCATGCTGTGCCGAAGATCTCGCGCGCCATGTGTGCAGTGGTCACCGCTTCTTTTGCCGAATGACACCCCGCTGTGTTCGGCAGCATGTGCAGTCCCAGCTCCCGAATCAGGGACCAGAAGCCTTGCCCGGCGCGTTCGCCGCTCGCTTCACGTCTTAGCGAAACAGTAACGACTTCCGTGCCCGATGCCTTGATCGCCTCGATGAGAATTGCCGGCGACGGATAACGCGCAGTGCCGAGCATCAGCCGCGAACGCAGTTCCACGTCGTATAACTGCACTTCATCCTCCTTGCATCGGCGCCAGGATTTCCACCCGATCGCCTTCGCACAACACGGCGCTCGACCGCACGCTTGCCGGGATGAACTCACCGTTCACTGCAGTTGCAATCGCCCTGTCGCGATAACCCAGTTCATCGAGCGCCGCTTCCAGAGTCGGCACGCCGATGTCATGCAAGTTGCCGTTCACGAGGATCTTCATCCATCACCTCCGGGAAGCGCCGGTCGTTGCCAATGACTTCTGCAGCCATGCGAGCCAGCGCCGGCGCGAGTAAGAAGCCATGTCGGAAAAGGCCGTTGATGTAGAGCCGTTCGCCGCGCCTGCGGATGCGTGGCAGATTGTCTGGGAATGCCGGGCGAACCTGTGTACCGATCTCGAGGATCTCCGCCTCGGCGAATGCGGGATGCAAAGCGTATGCGGCGCTCAGCAGTTCGAGCATGGAGCGCGCCGTGATGCGATTGGCGTCGTCGCTTTCGATCATGGTTGCGCCGACCATGAACTTACCGTCCCCGCGGGGGACGATATATAAAGGGATACGCGGATGCAGTACTCGCACCGGACGGCGCAGCGTAATTTCCCGCGAACGCAACACCAGCATCTCGCCCTTCACGCCCCGCAGATCCTTGAGAGCTTCTCGTGCGGACAGGCCGGTGCAATCTACGACATAACGATGTGCGGGTAGCGATGGCCCGCCGTCAGCTCCGAAACGAATCTTCCCCCCGAGTTCGGCGAGCCTGCAAGCAAGAAAGCGCAGCGCCGCCCGAGGATCGAGATGGGCTTCGTCCGGAAAGAACAGCGCTTTGCCGAATCGACCCGACAGTTGTGGCTCGATCGCCCCGATGCCTTCCATGTCCAGCCATTCGAAGCGTTCCGTCCGTCGAGCAAAGCGCGCCAGTTCCGCTGCGTCGTCGCCATGAGCAACGACCAGGCTGCCACGTCGCTGGGTGCCTGGAAATCTCTCGCACCACCATTGCAGGCTCTGTTCGCCGAGAGTGGCAATGAGCGGTTCGGCGCGCACACGCTCGCACCACGGGGCCAACATGCCCCCGGCATACCATGAGCAGCTTCGCGCTCCGATGTCATCCGCTCGTTCCAGCACCTCGACTGAAACGCCACGCTCGGCGAATTCGACGGCGCAAGTGAGGCCCGCCACCCCGGCACCCACCACGGTGAGACGCACGACCTAGCTCTCGTCGCTGCGAACGTAGATTTCCCCTTGTTCGCGGAATTTATGCGCCATCTGGGTCAGCCCCTGCTGGCGTGCGTCCGCACGGATCTCATGCGAGATCCGCATGGAACAGAATTTCGGTCCGCACATGGAACAGAAGTGGGCGAGCTTGTGCGCTTCCCTCGGCATGGTTTCATCGTGGAAAGCGCAGGCAGTCTCCGGATCGAGGGAGAGATTGAATTGATCCTCCCACCTGAAATCGAAGCGCGCCCGTGAGATCGCATCGTCGCGCAAACGCGCCCCGGGATGGCCTTTCGCCAGATCCGCGGCGTGCGCAGCGATCTTGTAGGTGATCACGCCGGTCTTCACGTCGTGCCGATTCGGCAGCCCCAGATGTTCTTTTGGCGTGACGTAGCAAAGCATCGCCGTGCCGAACCAGCCGATCATCGCGGCGCCGATCGCCGACGTGATGTGATCGTAACCGGGAGCGATGTCGGTGGTGAGCGGCCCAAGCGTATAGAACGGCGCTTCCGCGCAGTGCTTCAACTGCTTGTCCATGTTCTCCTTGATCTTGTGCATGGGGACATGGCCCGGCCCTTCGATCATGACCTGGCAATCCTTGGCCCACGCGATCCGAGTCAGTTCTCCCAGCGTTGCCAACTCGGCAAACTGGGCTGCATCGTTGGCGTCCGCGATCGAACCCGGCCGGAGCCCATCGCCGAGCGAAAAGCTCACATCGTAAGCACGGCAGATATCGCAGATCTCCTCGAAATGTTCGTAGAGGAAACTTTCGCGGTGATGCGCCAGGCACCATTTCGCCAGGATCGAACCGCCGCGGGACACGATGCCGGTGACGCGTTTCGCCGTGAGCGGAATGTAGTGCAACCGTACACCCGCGTGGATCGTGAAGTAATCCACTCCTTGTTCGGCCTGCTCTATGAGCGTGTCGCGAAATATCTCCCAGGTCAGGTCTTCTGCGACGCCGCCGACTTTCTCCAGAGCCTGGTAAATCGGCACCGTGCCGATCGGAACCGGAGAATTGCGAACGATCCATTCGCGAATGTTGTGGATATTGCGCCCGGTCGACAGATCCATCACGGTGTCCGCGCCCCAGCGAATCGCCCACACCATCTTGTCCACTTCTTCGGCCATGCTGGACGTCACCGCCGAGTTGCCGATGTTGGCGTTGATCTTGACCAGGAAACGGCGGCCGATGATCATCGGCTCGGACTCGGGATGGTTGATGTTCGCCGGAATGATGGCGCGTCCGGCGGCCACTTCGGCACGCACGAATTCAGGGGTCACGTGCTCGGGAAGCTCTGCTCCGTAGGAATTTCCGTCTCGAACTGAGCCTTGTCTGGTTTGAGCCCGCCCGACATTTTCGCGTAGCGCGACAAACTCCATTTCTGGCGTGATGATTCCGGCACGCGCATACGCGAGCTGCGTCACCGGTGCATTGCCGCGAGCCCGCCACGGGCGGCGAACAATGGGAAAATCCGGAACGATTCCTTCACGAACGATGCCCACATCGGAATTTGCAGCCAACTGCGCGATGCGACCATCGTATTCCTCGACATCAGCACGAGCTTTGATCCAAGCGTCGCGCACACGCAGCAACCCTCGTTCGATTGCTATCTCCACCGACGGATCGGTGTACGGCCCGGATGAGTCATAGACCTTCAGCGGCGCTTCTTCAGCCGACGGATGCAACGCAATCGCACGCATGGGCACGTGGATATCGGGATGGAGCGTACCGGACTGGTAGATTTTGCGGGAAGCAGGCAGCGGTGCAGAAGTCACCGGCAGAGGAACAGCACTCATCGGACTCTCCTAAGTGGAGATCCAGCGTCGCTGCAGGGAAAAAAGAATCGAGTCGTGCGAAAAACGCCAGGAGTGCGTCGCGACACGTTTGAGACTTTCCTACGCCAGCATGAACTGGATCAGGTTCAAAGGGTCGTCATGCTGCGCACTGCGCTCTATGACCTCTCAGTCCCATGGCGGGACTCCCCTAGCCCGATCGACGTTAGCTCAGCTGATCCGACCAGTCAAGGCGAAGACTTCGAGCCGCATCTTTTGCCGAAGCACTACCGCAACCTTATTCTCGCTGCGTACGTCAGTACCCCGAGTCAAGGAGCAGCGACACGCGAGGGAGGGCACAATGGGTTGGACGCTACTAATTATCCAATGACAGGTTTTCCAATGCCCAATCCGCCTTCCCCCGCTGAGATACGGGAGCGCGACGAATACGTTCGCGGTCGTCCACCCCGCCTGCCGGCATTGCCTCCGGAAGAAAGAACCGAACGGCAACAGCAGCTGCTCGACGAAATGAGCATGGTCGTCGTGGACGGTGTGCGTAAGTTCAGGGACGACAAGCCCGCTTTGGAGATCATGCTGCGCCATGCGGAGCTCTACAAAGCCCACATGGGCGTCGCCGAAAAATACCTGTCCGACTGTGAAATGAGCATTCGGGACCAGGAACTGGCGATATTGCGCCTCGCCTGGCTTTCCCAGGCGCCCTTCGAATGGGGAGCTCACATCAAGATTGCCAAGCGCAACGGCATTACCGCGGCCGAGATCGAACGGGTCATCGAAGGGTCCTCGGCCCGGCTGGAGCAAGCAGGATGGCGCCATCGTGCGGGCCGTGGAGGAGCTGCATTTTGCTTCGATGATCACCGACGCCACCTGGGCCGATCTCCAGGGGTTCTACAATGACAAGAAGCTCATCGAGCTGGTGATACTGGTCGGTCAGTACAAGACCGTTGCCTATTATCAGAACAGCCTGAGGCTGCCGCTGCCCGGGTAACCAAGGCTTGATGACACGGTAGGGATGCGACGATTATCGTCGACGCCAGCGGGGCTCCGGCCCATTCCATCGAGAGGGGAAACGATGACCGCAGTAGTCCTGGACGGGAAGGCACTGTCGCAGCAGTTGGAACGAGAACTCAGCCGCCGCGTGCAGGCGATCAAGGATGCTGCAAACGGCAGGATTCCAGTGTTGGCGACCATCCTGGTGGGCGACGATCCTGCTTCAGCCACCTACGTCAGCATGAAAGGCAACGCCTGCAAACGCGTTGGCATGGATTCATTGAAGGTGGTCTTGCCGCAGGCCACGACTACCGATGAGCTGCTGCGCGCCATCGACGAGCTGAACGCCAACCCCGACGTTCGAGGAATACTGCTGCAACATCCAGTTCCTGCGCACATCGACGAACGGACATGCTTCGATCGGATCCGTCTCGATAAAGATGTGGACGGCGTAACCGCGCTGGGCTTTGGCAGGATGGCGATGAATGAACCTGCCTATGGCTCGGCGACTCCCGCGGGCATCATGCGCCTGCTGCGCCATTACCGCATTCCGCTGGAGGGAAAGCATGCTGTCGTCGTCGGACGCAGCCCCATCCTTGGGAAGCCGGTGGCGATGATGCTGCTCAATGCCAATGCCACCGTCACTATCTGTCACTCCAAAACGCGCGACCTGCAGGGAATCGTGCATCAGGCCGACATCCTGGTCGCCGCAGTGGGGAAACCGGAATTCATCAAGGGCTCGTGGATAAGAGCCGGCGCCGTCGTGGTCGATGCCGGTTACCATCCGGGAAATGTCGGAGATGTCGAGCTATCGGCAGCAGTCATCGAGAAGTGCTCTGCGTACACACCGGTCCCGGGCGGGGTCGGGCCGATGACCATAGCGACGTTGATTGCTCAAACGATCGAGGCCGCGGAGAACGCCTGACTGCCAACCCTGACTACCAACCCTGACTACCAACCAAGTGTCGACGATATGTCGTCGACGATGCGTCGTCACACGATGTGTCGCGGAGAACTCGGGTCGGCCTTGTGGATCGCGCGCTGAAAAGCTGGCCGCGCATCGATGTATCCCCGAGGTGAAGTATTCGGAACGCTCGCGGCGAGCGGCTATCTGCGTGCATGGTAGTCTCGCCAGGGCTCGCGGGCCAGAAGCAGGCCGCCTACGCTCCAGACTCAGCTAATCGCCAGCTTCACGGACTTTCCGATACGACTGAGCATCTCCACGAGCGTGTCGATCGTAAACTTGGACGCTTTCTTATTCACTACATCCGATACCCGTGGGCGGGACACCATCAGGATCTCAGCGGCGTCCGCCTGCTTCAGATGATGCTCCTCGATCCAATCAGCCAACTCGCTCATGAGTTGCTTCTTCAACCGGAGAGGGTCATTGATCTGTTTGCGGGATGCCGCTTGCAGGCGTTTGGCCTCCTCAGGTGGAAAACCGAGTTCCAGGAAGAGATTCGCGCCTGACTTCGTCACATGGCGGATTTCCGTGTCGACCGTCATTTGTCGAGCCTTCTCGCATTGATCACAGCTCGATAGCGAGCCGCTGCCACTTCCTTGTCCTGCTTGCTCGTCGCCTGGGTCTTTTTGCCCAATTCGAAGCCTGCATTCCGGCGCATGTCCTTCGGAAATTAAGCAGGTCGCTGTATGACGATCCGACCCAACGAAGTTCCTTTTCGTCTTTCATGCCACTGTGCCCGTGTATAATATTTTATACGGAATTTATCGCGGAATTTATCGATTGGATGCAAGGATCTCAGGTGCGGACAGAGCAGCAACGTACTGGGCGCACTGTCGTACAGGCTTCCTTAGTACTCGTCGTGGTACGCCCCTGCATCCAGCGACGATCTATCTACGCTTGATTCGTGATGAGCGTGTCGCGAAATCGCTGGGTTTTTCGCAACGATCAAGGTGGCGCGTGGCCGCGCGATCGTGCCCCCCGAATTCGCTCTTGCCCGGGATCAGCTCACTGCAAAGTCCCATCGCCGAGAAACTGGCGATGAAGCGGCGACGCGTAGCGGCGGGAAATGTCATATAGACGCATGACGCTGGCCGCGTGCTCCACCCTAGGTGTTGGGTTCCCTACGGCCTGATCACGCTGTGCAACTCCTGCAGCTGGCGCTTCGGTCGAACTCCGGGAGGCAGGTTCGGAGCGACGTGCTCGGCAAAGAATCGATTGGCGGCGTCTTTCGTTTCCCACAGTTCCATCACGCGCCAGGCGCCGTCAGCGGTTTCGTAGGCACAGTGCACGATGAACCCGGGTGCTTTTCGGGCGAGGTCCGCGACGACGGGCAGCATGGAATCGTATCCCTGCGCGGTCTGATTTTTGACATCGACGGTGATCAGCACGCTCACGACACGCTCCTGTGAAACGAGAAGGAGTGATCTGACCGGAATCGAGTCTCACCGGCAATCGACCAAAGACAGACACGCGCACGGACTTTGGATAGAGGCTCATGCGGGGACACAAGCTCCTTCCGCCGCAGTCTTCAACGATCAATGGCGCCGCAGGTCGGCGCAATCCCCGTCGCGTCGCTAGATCGGCGGCTTCTGCCACCCTCCCGTCTTCGCTTCGAGCTGCAACGCCGCCGCCAGGCTGACATGCTCGTTCCAGGGCCGTGCAATCATCTGGATGCCGATAGGCAATCCATCCGGCGATGTCCCCGCTCGCACGACGGCGCTGGGCCATCCGAGAGTATTGTAGATTCCAGTGTATCCGGGATTCGTCGGCCCACCGGGCGGCGGGTTCGGCGGATACTGGCCGTCAGGAAGGTAGGGTTCTGCCGGAGTCGGATGCACCGGGCAAACGATGAGATCGTATTTGCTGGTGAACCAGCCCAGCAATTTGCTGCGCGTGTTGTCCACTTGCTCCAGCAGATCGGTGAATTGCGGCGTCGTGATCGGTTCGCTGCCGCGTCGTAGCAGTGGACTCAATTGTGTGGTGCCCGCACGCGCGGCCATGCGATCGATCCACGCCCCACCATCGCCACGTTGAATGCCGCCACGGATCTCCGCGATCTGGCGCAGCAGGTCGTTCGGCGCATCCTGCGCGACCTTCGCTCCCAACGATGCAAAGTATTTCGCGGCACGTTCGACGGCATCGACCGTTTCCTGTGTCGGCTTCACGTTGCTGCCGTTGTCGGTGTAGTACGCGATACGCAGCGCGGTGATATCGACATCGGCGGTCGAGCCGAGCGCCACCGGATGAATCGACGGATCGATATAGTCGGGTTCCGCAATGATGGGTAGCAAGTAGATCAGGTCTTCCACCCAGCGCGCCATGGGACCGATCTGCTGCATCGAATCGAACATCCCGGCGAAACTCGGCACCTGTCCTGTTCGCGGTACCCTGCCCTGCGTCGGCTTGAGCCCGGCAATGCCGTTGAAGTGCGAAGGCCAGCGCACCGAACCGCCAGAATCGCTGCCGATATCGAAGGCCGCGCCACCAGAAGCGACATTCGCCCCGGCTCCGCCGGAACTGCCGCCCGGTGAATGAGTGAGCTTGTAGGGATTGTAGGTGCGACCGTAGACGTTGTTGTCCGTCCACCGGGCGAGCGTGAACTCCGGTGTGTTCGTCTTGCCAAGCAGGATCGCTCCTGCTGCACGCACTCGTGCGACGACGGTCGCATCCCGCTCGGGCACGAAGTTCTTGCGACCCAGCGATCCGAGCGTGCTGATCACGCCTTCGGTGTCGAACGAGTCCTTGATCGTGCACGGCACGCCATGCAACGGCCCCTTCACGATACCTCGCGACAGCAGCTTGTCGCACTCCGCCGCTTCACTAAGTGCGCGCTCGCGACAGAACTGCACGATGGCGTGAGTCTTGGGATTCACCGCATCGATGCGGGCGAGATACGCCTTCACGACTTCGGTTGCGGAAACCTTTTTGGTGCGGATCATCCCCGCCAGCCGCTTCGCCGACGTGAAGACGATGTCGTCCGGAATGGGCCCGCCGGCAATGTTCCCAGTGATGGCAAGGCTCTGCTTGCTGAGCAGCGACGCCGACGCGGCGGTGAGCCCGACCTGCTGCAGAAATCGTCGTCGTCCGGATCCGCTGGATCGCTCGGTCATGCTCGCCTCGACTCAGGATATGCCTGGTCAAGACGTCCGAAATCCCCGCCACCCCCTGCGCGCGACTACTTTTCGTCACGGCCAGCGGACCAGGTCAGCAACGTATTGCCGAGGACATCCTGCCCCGACAGAGCGAACACTTCCGCCTCAGTAGACATCTCGCCGGTATCGTCCGGCGTCAACCAGCGAAGTCATCGTTGCGGCGCCGAGTAGCTCGGTCAGGGCTGCATCGATCGCTGGCGCCATGCCCTGGGCGCTACCGCAGACATATACGGCGGCGCCTTTTGCGATCCACTCCCGTAGCTCGTCAGCTTGTTCGCGTAGCAAATGTTGTACATAGATGCGATCTTCCTGGTCGCGCGAGAACGCCAGATCCAAACGCTGCAGGCAACCTGCGGACTGCCAGGCCATGATCTCTTCACGGTAATAGAAGTCATGCGCGGCGTTGCGTTCACCGAAGATCAGCCAGTTCTTTTCCTGGCGCGCTACGGCGCGGGCGCGTAGGTGACTGCGCAAGCCAGCGATGCCGGTTCCATTGCCGATGAGTATCAGTGGGCAATCTTGCGACTGCGGATGGAACGCGGGATTAGTCCGCAGGCGCAGCCGGATCGGATCGCCTACCGCAGCGAACTCCGTCAACCAGCCCGAACCGATTCCCAGCGTACCGTCATCCTTGCGTGCCTGCCGAATCAACAGATGCAGTGCGCCGTCGGAAAGTATCGAAGCGATGGAGAACTCTCGTTGCGGCAACGGCTCCAGGCGCTCCACGAATGCCTGCATGGATTCGTTCTCGCGTTTCGGCACCAGGACGGTGTACTTGAGGACTTCTGCCAGCGACCTCTTGCCATCGGCGGTATCGACACTAGCGTTGCCATCGAGCGCATGCTCCGCAAGGAAAACTAGAACGGACTGCGCGGCGTTGCCAGGTTGAATCTCGGCAATGTCGCCTGCTTGCCAGGTCGATGCCTCACCGGCAGGCGGCGCCAGTTCGAGATGGAACGTGGATCCGCCAATGCTGCCTGGGTTCAGGAGTTCGCGTTTCATCAGCCGCCAGTCGCCGTAGCGCGATTCCTCCCATGCGCCCGGCTTGACGCTGCCGGTGATCGCAGCAAGCTGTTCGCGCCATCGCGTGATCGCCTTGGCGTCGCCATTGCTTACTTCGACAGTCGGGAACAGTGCTCGCGCGCCTTGTGTTCGCAACCATTGATCGAGGCTGCGGCCGAAACCGCAGAAAGTCTTGTATTGCAGATCGCCCAGTGCCAATAAACCGAACTGCATCTGGTGCAGCGGCATCGACTCGCGCATCAACCGACGCACGAAGGACCTTGCTTCGTCGGGTGGCTCGCCTTCACCGAACGTGCTGACGACGAATAGTGCCTGGCGCGCGTGCTGCAAGTGTTCCCGCTTCAGTGCATCCAGGGATTGAACCTCGACTGGAATACCGGCCGCTTGCAGCGAACCGGCGGTTTGCCACGCGAGTGCGCGTGCCGATCCTGCTTGGCTTGCGAAGGCGAGCAGCAACGTGTCGACAGCTTGCGTACCACCGGACGTTGGAGGGACCAACGACGCGTTCGCAGCGCTGCGTGCGGCGTTCGCCGCGCGTTTCTTCTTGCGCCGATCGAGATACATCATCCAGCCCGTCACCGTGAACACCGGCATCGCGAGGCTCGCCACCATGTAGAGGACGATGCCCGGCAAGCCGAAGAAACTTCCCGAGTGCAGCGGGAACATGCTCGACACCAGTTTCTCCCCGGCCCGCTTGTCGGCGTAGCGCTCGTGGCGCACGACAGCGCCGCTGGCCGCATCGAGGGACAATGTATTCGAGGCGCGCTCGTGAGCTGGCTTGGCATCGAAGTAACGGATCTCGACAGGCCGCCCTCGTTCCTGTGGCAGCGTGAACGTTGCGCTACTGAATCCCGACTGCACTGTTTCTGTTTGGAAGGTGGTCCAGGCCGCATCTAGATTCGCTCGCCCGGCACTGCCGCCTTCTCGCCTCGGGCGATCGCCCGGCGTCCCGCCAGCGGAGTTTTGTTCGCGCACATTCTGGTTGCCCGCACGAGGACCTGCTTCGCCACCCGGTCCGCCTTCACCACGTCGCACCGGACGCTCCACTCCAGCGAGCGCATACAAGCCGTTCCGAAACCAGTCGTACGACATGTTCAGGCCCGTCAGCGACATCAGCAGGAATCCGACCAGTACCCAGGTGCCGACGACGGCATGCAGGTGCCAGAGAAAACTCCGGCCCTTGAGCGCCGTGTCGAATGTGAGCCAGGTGCGCCAATTGCCAACACTTCGAGGCCAGCGCAAATACAGACCCGACAGCGCTAGCAGAACGCAGAGTAAAGTCGACGCACCTACGATCTGTTTACCGATCTCCCGATTGCCGAACTCGCCCGCCGTCAGCCAGCGGTGCAGCGAACGCGTCGTCCGAAAGAAAACCTCGCCACGAATTGCTTGTGCGGCTATCGCTGCTCCCGTGTAAGGATTCACGTAGCGCGTTTCCCCCCGAGGACCACCGCGTCCCTGCATAGGTGCAGCCGGCGCTTTGCCGTCGGGCGCGAAGGTTACGCGCACTGTCTCGGTTGGATCGCCGGAAAGAGTCAGAGCCGCAATGCGTTTGTCCGGGAACTGCTCGTGCAGTGCAGCCACCAAGGCCGCCGGTCCAAGCGCAGCGCCGGATGCCGGTTCGACCTTGCGTAACTCACTATTGAGCACACGCTGAATTTCGGTTTCGAACGAGAGGATGCCGCCCGTCAGCCCGACGATGGCGAGCACGACGCCCGCAGTGATCCCGACGAACCAGTGGACCTGGAACCAAACGTTTTTGAGCATGGGGACTTCTTGCGTAGGCGCGCTTCAGATTGCAGTCCAGAGCCGCAATAGATTGTGATAGTGACCGGCAAGCGCCACGGTCTCGTCGGACTCTCCATGTTTGCCGCGCAACGATTGAATCGTGGAATCGAACCCGAACAGCAGCTCGCGATGCCGGTCGTCAGGCACCATGCTTTGCGTCCAAAAGAACGCACAGGTTCGCTGACCGCGTGTCACGGGGTTGACTCTATGCAGGCTACCCGCGGGATATAAGATCAAATCACCCGCGGCCAGCTTCACTTCGTGCTTGCCGTACGTGTCGAACACCACCAGTTCGCCGCCTTCGTATTCGGAAGGCTCGCTCAGGAACAGCGTGGAAGACAGGTCGGTGCGCAGAAAGAACGACGTGCCCGGGACTGCTCGTACGGCTCCGTCTATGTGCACGCCATAGTGTTCGCCACCTTCGTAGCGATTGAACAGCGGCGGCGCCGTTCGCAACGGCAACGCAGCGGAAAAGAATAGCGAGTTGCGCGCCAGCGCCTTCAGAATCATTTCTCCCAGCTGCCTGCCCACTGGCGATAGTTCGGGCAACTGGCGATTGCGCTTGACCAGCGCACCCTGGTCGCCGACGGTGGCCTTGCCGTCGACCCATTCGGCCTGATCGAGAGCACGCCGGCACTCGTCCACCTGTTCCTGCGCCAGGATCTTGGGTATGTGGACCATCATGCCGGCGTACGCTCGTATGCCTGCTTAGAAAGTGAGGTTGACGGTCAGCAGCGCCGACCGCGGCGAGCCGGGTGAATAACGCGCTCCGCTATTGTTGAGAGTTGCCACGTACAGTTCGTCGGCCAGGTTGTAACCGTTGAGCTGCACCGTGAAGCGATCGTTGATGGCATACGCGGCCATCGCATCGACGACCCAGTAATCCGGTGCACCCGGCGTGTTCGGCGGAGCGGTGACCGCAGCCGAATTGTTGTTGACCTGGCGGAACACCGTGTCCACGTAACGCAAGCCGCCGCCAATGGTCAGGCCGAACGGCAGTTGATACGTCGTCCAGCTAGTGAACGTGAGTTCCGGCGACCAGTTGATCTGCGCACCGGTCTGAGTCGCCGTTCCTGCGATCACTTCGGTCTTCATCTTCGCCAGGCCGGCAGTGATCTGCCAAACGTCGGTGATCTGGCCGACCACACCGAGTTCGATGCCGTCGACACGCTTCTTGCCGAATTGCTGAATCGCCGACGGATCGGTGGGATCGACCTGCGCGAGGTCGTTTTTGTTCTCGCTGCGGAACACCGCAGCCGTCAGGCCCAGGGCGCCGTTACGCAGATCCCACTTGGTGCCCACTTCGAGGTTGGTCGCTTCCTGCGGATCGAGATTGGGAGTGTTGATGTTGACGCTGCCGGAATCGTTGGGTACGCCGGAGTTCAGCGTGAAATTGGTGCCGCCCGGAGGCTGCTGTGACGTCGCGTACGAAATGTAGACGCTGCCGTTCGGCATCGGCTTGTAGAGGGCGCCGCCTTTGTAAGCGAACAGCGTGTCGGAAGCTTCGAGTGCCGTCGGCACCGGCGTGCCCACCGGCAGGGCCGGATTGTTGACTGCAGTAATCGGATTGGCGGTATTCGCAGTAGACAGAGCGATGCTGTCGAATTGCGTGTTGTAGTCGTCGAAACGAATGCCGCCGGTCAATTCCCATTTCTCGGTGAGATTGATCGTGTCGAACACGTAGGCGCCCGTGGTGAACGTGTCGCCCTTGGTGAAAGCGGCGGTACGCGCAAGAGCGAGTCCAGTGACGGGATCCCGCGGATTGGGATTGTAGAGGTTGGCAAGGTTGGCACCAGCCGCGGAGCCTGCCGGTGCCAGCGTGCCGACGCCGGTATACGCGGGGTTGAACTGCTTCTCGTAGATGAACTCCAGGCCGCCGGTGAGCGCATGCTCGATGGCGCCGGTCTTGAACGTCGCAGTCACGTTGGTCTGGTTGGTGAGCAGCGTGTTCTCCTGCGACTTGCTCTGCCGCGTACGAGCGACCGTCCACGCCGAGGGGTTCAATGCGGTTGCTGTAATGGCGTTGACGCCCGTGAGCACATAGAATTCCTTGGATTTGCCGTAGCGCGAAGTGTTCCTCAACTTCACGTCAGAGCTGAAGTCGTGCTCGACGCGCGCGGTGAACATCGTTCCGTCGACATCATCGAAGTCGCTCAGCGCACCGTAGAAATTATCGCGGTCCACCCTACGCGGCACGACCGAAGCGTTGGCGCCGCCGGGCGCGAATGCCGCGTTGTAGAAACCTTCCAAGCCAATGGTGGGGATGCCACCGTCGGGCCGATTGTCCTGTTCGGTGTGCAGCAGGTAAAAATAAGCACGAGTGGGACCGCCGAGCCCGAATGCGAGCGACGGCGCGACCGCCCAAGCATCGCGCTTCACTTCATCGCGGCCGTCGACGCCGCCGTTCTGGCCCATTACGTTGAGGCGGAACGCGGCATTCGCGCCATCGAAGAAATAGTTGACGTCGCTGGTGAGGCGACCGTTGTCGCCGGTGCCGTAGCTGACCGAGCTCTGTGCGAAATTATCCGCCGTGGGCACCTTGGTAGACATATTCACGTAACCCGAAGCGGCGCCGCGACCGTTGTCCGGCCCAGCCGGCCCCTTGGCGATCTCGACCTGCTCGGTATTGAACGTGTCGCGGGAAATCGTGCCGAGGTCGCGGATGCCGTCGATGAAAATGCTGCCCTGGGTGTCGAAACCGCGCATGAAAATCGAGTCGCCCGTGGCAGTGTTGCCGTTCTCGCCGAGCAGGAAGGTCACTCCCGGCGTATTGCGCAGGGCCTGGCTCAGGGTCGTGGCGCCCTGCTGTTTCAGCACTTCCTTGCCGACGATGGTGATGGTCTGCGGGGTATCGAGCAGCGGCTGGGTGAACTTGGGCGAACTGACCTGGTCGACCTTGTTGGTTTCCGCCTGTTCCTGCACGGAAATCTTCGACATGGCCTTGGGTTCAGGCGTCTGCGCCGGGGCTTGCCCGGCCACACCGAGAATCAGACTGACCGCGGCGGCGACGGAATGCGAACGACCGACGGTGCGGGAAGGCAGGTAGGACACGGAAGCTTCTCCCTAAATCGTAGTGCGCCCCGGACTGGCGACCCTGATAGGGATTGGCTTGCCTTGAGGGATGTCGTCGGGCGCGGCAGCGATGCTGGCCGTCCGACAATGCCCGCTATCATATTGCGACTCATTCTCATTGGCAACCAGTGGTACGCTGCCCGACACACGGCACATTCCGGCACGACATCACGCACCTCCGCTTCCGTGCGCGTGGAACCAAGATGTGTCGGCCCGCCCTCCTTCAGAACGGCAGCGGCTGCAAATCCGGCTCGATCCACGCACGACGCGCAGCAGTCGAGAACAGCAATTCTCTGGACCAGTACGTGAGCGACCAATCCTTGCGACCGTAGTCCGCAGCCAACAACTCTTCGAGCGCTGCGTGCAATGACATGGTGGAACGACTTGCCAACCATGCCCTGGCAGCCCGCAACGACCCGAGAGTGATCGTCTCGTGGTACCCGCCCGTGTCCGTGTTCGGTACGCCGCAAGCTTCGTTGTAAGCGCGAATCAATCCCGGCATCTCGCGCATAGCGTCGATCTGTGGGTGGCGCAGCAACCAGAACGCAGCCGCAAAGTGAGCTGCGTGCGTCCACTGGGTCTTCGGCAACGATCGGTCGAGCAGGCCGAGCCCGATGCGGGCGATCTCGGCGTCGGAGGAAAAATGCGGCATCGTCGAACTCCTTCGGGTAGCCCGGCGAAGCTCGACACCAGCCCCGCCGATGGCGGGGTTGCGGGTGGGGGTTCTATGTCTAGATTTGGATCCGACTTCCACGACACACGCACGCAACCGCCGCGCTGAAGCGCAGTTGTTGTTGCTGATTGCGTGCGGGGATACGGAGCATGGAGAGAATATATGGCGGCGGCTGTAGAGGGTCAAACCCTGCTTACAGGTGACCCGTCTGCGCCGGTGCGACCGCCCAATTGTTGTGACGGCCATCGGCAAATCGAACCGACGCTTGACTGAGTTCCGTTGGGTCGGCGTTGTCGAGGGCACCCAGTTGGACAGCGACGTAGTCGCCGCCGATTTCCTTGACGTAGCCCCGGCCGAATGAGCGCACGCCACAATGACGGCAGAACAGGTGATGTCCGGCCTTGGTGCCGAACTGGTAATCGCTCAGCTCGTGCTCGCCCGCCAGCAACCTGAATGCGCTGGGCTTGATGATGGCATTCCAGTTCCGAGTCTTGGTACAGATCGAACAGTTGCACTTGTTCGTTCCCAGGCTCAGGTCGATGTCGGCTTCGAAGCGCACCGCACCGCAATGGCAGCTGCCGTTATAGGTTTTGATCATCGCTATGGCTCCTGACTTTCGCTCCGACCAACGCATTCTCGCCTGTACCGCGCTGCCCTGACAATTCCTTCTGCACGCTGTGGCAACACGTGCCTCAGCTCCACACGGACGATCGCGTCGAGCCACCGGTCTGTCGCGCGTTTCATGTCCCGACCGGTGGCGATATGAAATACTGCAATTCCCAGGTTTTCCGAACACGCGTTCGTTACGGAGCAAGCATGTCGCAAGGGCCGGTCAAGTTGCCACGTACGTTGCCGAGCAGATTGACGGGGACGTTATCGGCTGCGCTGTCGCTCGTGGCATTGTCCGGCCCATCGTGGGCTGCTGAATCGTCATCTCCAGGAGACGCAGCGCCACCGGACAGCGAGAAGATCTTTCAGACGCCGTTGCACCTCTCCGACGAGTCGCATGTAACTGCGGGCGCGGCGACGATCGGCGGCAGCAAATTCTCATATAAGGCCGAGGCCGGCCTGCAGGTCGTCTATCTCGCGGATCCGATCGATGCCGATCCGCCGCAGTTGGGCGGAGGCGAAAAGCCGCCGCCGCAGAAACCCGAAGTAGCCATGTCGTACTACGCATACTTCAAAGGCGAGCAGGAAGATCGTCGCCGGCCGATCACGTTCATTTTCAACGGCGGGCCGGGATCCTCGACCGTGTGGCTGCACATGGGCGCCTTCGGTCCCAAGCGGGTGCTGACGAGCAGCGACAAACATCTGCCTGCCGCTCCCTATCGCGTCATCGACAATCAATACAGCCTGCTCGACGCCAGCGACCTCGTGTTCATCGACGCTCCGGGAACCGGTTTCGGCCATCTGCGCGGCGAGAACAAAGAGAAAGCATTCTTCGGCGTCGATGAAGACGCGCGCACGTTTGCCAACTTCATCGTGGACTTCCTGTCGCGACACGGCCGGTGGAATGCTCCGAAGTACCTGTTCGGCGAGAGTTACGGCACTACTCGCGCCGCCCTGCTTGCTTACGTCCTGCAGAACGACAAGTCGCTCGACCTGAACGGTGTCATCCTGCTGTCGCAGATCCTCAACTTCGACAACAGCGCCGACGCGCCGCAGTTCAATCCATCGATCGACCTGCCGTATGTTCTCGCACTGCCTACATACGCCGCGGCTGCGTGGTATCACCGCAAGCTTCCCAATCGACCGGAAGCGCTGGCTCCGTTCCTGAAAGAAGTCGAAGAATTTGCGACCGGCGAGTTCGCCACTGCCCTGTCGACGGGATTCGCATTGCCTCCGGAGCGACGCCACGCGATAGCGGAGACCTTGCACAACTATACGGGATTGCCGGTCGACTACCTGGAACGCGCCAACCTGCGCATCAACGTAGGTGAGTTCAACAAGACGCTGCTCGGAAGCGACCTGACCGCAGGCCGCCTCGACACTCGCTTTGCGGGTCCGACCCTCGATCCCATGAGCAAGGAAGCCGAATACGATCCGCAAAGCGCGGCCATCTCGTCGGCCTACGTTTCGGCATTCAACGACTATGTGCGACAGACGCTGAAGTTCGGCGA
>Ga0157380_10000320_pt1 | contig 28979 bp, 20 predicted proteins | sample S35metaG_FD_119757 | JGI IMG/M metagenome (GOLD analysis project Ga0157380, IMG submission 119757) | Switchgrass rhizosphere microbial communities from Kellogg Biological Station, Michigan, USA - S3-5 metaG | ecosystem: Host-associated > Plants > Roots > Rhizosphere > Soil | place: USA...
CCGTATGGATGGCAAAAGCGAAGTCAAGTGCCGTAGCCCCTTTTGGCATGACCTTAAGATCGCCTTTCGGAGTGAAAACATACAACTCCTCTGCATAAAGATTAGTCCTGAAGTCACTGAGAAACTCCAAAGCGTCTTTATGCGAATCATCAAGCATGTCTCTGATGTTGTCAAGCCAGTTTTCGTAGATGTATTGCTGGGTATTGACGTTTTTATATTTCCAATGTGCAGCAAATCCACGCTCTGCAATCTCATCCATTCGCTCTGTTCGAATTTGTATTTCTACAAACCTTCCTTTAGGTCCAATCACTGTGGTATGCAGTGATTCATATCCATTAGACTTAGGTGTAGTAATCCAATCTTTCAGTCGTTCAGGAATGGGTTGATGCGTTTCTGTTAGGATAGAGTAGACCAACCAGCAAGAAGATTTTTCTTTTTCAGGAGGAACATTTAGAATAATCCTGATGGCGAATAAGTCATAGATTTCCTCGAAAGGAACCTGTTTCTTTTTAAGCTTATTATGAATAGAAGCAATTGATTTTGGACGGCCAACAATCTGGTATTCAAAACCAAGCTCATCCAGTTTTTCTTTCAGCGGCCTGATGAATTCACGGATATATCTTTTACGTTGGAGATCCCCTTCCGTAAGTTTTTGTTCAATCTCTTCGTAGGTCTCTGGTTCCTGGATACGAAGGATGATATCCTGCAATTCAGATTTGATATTGTATAAACCTAGACGGTGGGCGAGGGGAGCATAGATATAATCCGTCTCTGCTGCAATGCTCAATTGTTTATGCTTTGGCATCGGAGCAATCGTCCGCATGTTATGCAACCGGTCTGCAATTTTGATCAGTACTACGCGAACATCTTCAACAAGCGTGGAGAGTACTTTCTTAAAATTCTCTGCCTGTTCAGAAGGGACATTGTAAAGACCATCAAGCTTGGTCAGACCATCAACAATATGACCGATCTTATCGCCGAATTCACGACGGATATCATCCATTGTGACATCCGTATCCTCTACCACATCATGAAGCAAAGCGCAGACTGCGGCAGTAGGGCCTAACCCGATTTCTGTGACACAAATCCGGGCAACTTCAATAGGATGGAAAAAATAGGGTTCACCGCTTTTGCGCCTCTGTTTGGCATGCGCTTCCAAGCCCAATTCGAACGCTTTCCGAAGATTTTTTTTGTCGGTATCGTCCATTGGTGCGGGCAATGCCTTCATCAGCCTGCGAAACTCACGCTGCAGCGCCAATTGTTCATTTTCCGTAAGGCCAGAGGCTATATGCGGCATAAGTACACAAGGTAGTAACAAAAGTATGCCAAGTTAGTTAATGGATCGTCAAGCCCTTTGCTATCAAAGGATCGTGTAGAACATGGCATTTTTTTATACAATTATTCCCTACATTTGCAGCCATTTTGAATTGGGCGGGTGTGGCGAAATTGGTAGACGCGCTAGACTTAGGATCTAGTGCCGAGAGGCTTGGGGGTTCGAGTCCCTCCACCCGCACCCTTTTCAAAATAAGATTCTCCTTTGACACTCCGGAAACCGGAAAGTGCGGGTTGCCTTGATTTTCAGGCAGATAACCAAAAAACGAAAGCCTACTTAGTACCTACTTCACCAACTTACACTAATTCATTTAACAGGAATAGCAGGATGAAAATTGATCTTAACCGCCTGGATGATCTCAACGCCAGGATGACCATTGTGATTGAACATGCCGATTACGGGCCAAAACTGGACGAAAACATCAAAAAGTACAGCAAAAAGCTGGCTATCAAGGGTTTCCGCTCAGGTAAAACGCCAAAAAGCGTATTGACCAAAATGTATGGCAAAGGGATGCTGGAAGAAACGGTCAATGGTTTACTCAATGAAAAGCTTTTCGGATACCTTGATGACCAAAAGATTGGGTTTTTCGGTTCCCCGATTATGGCCGACGGTGCTGATCCCATTGACTTCAATGCAAAAACTCAGGGGGATTACACTTTCGTGTTTGACCTTGGCTTAAAGCCTGTTTTTGACCTTCAGTATAAATTGGAGGATACAGTTGATGTTGTGCTACCAACTGTAGATCAGGCTGGGATTGACGAAGATATCATCAGGTATCGTAGAGTGTTTGGAGAAGAGGTGCCTATTAGCAATGGCCAGGTAGAAGACAATGACCGTGTTAAAGTAAGTCTGCAAAGAATTAAAGAAGACGGCTCTTTGGATGATCATACAGAAGAAACCGTAATAGACCTGGAGCGCGTACAAGGAGAAGCTGGAAGCCAGTTGAAGAACCTTAAGGATGGAGCTACCCTGGATGCAGACCTTGAAAAATTCCTTGGTTTTGAAAGGAGTGTAATCATTAAGAACACTCTTCATCTTGAGGAAGATCCAGCCCCTGATCAACCACTACAATATCGTGTAACCATCCTTTCGATCAACCGCCCGCAACAAACTGTTTTAACGGGAGACCAGCTGACCAAGTTTACGGGCAAGCAAATGCAGGATGAGGTAGAGTTCCGTGAGTTTCTGGAGAAGAGAGAGAAGGACAACCTGGATGCACAGTCCACAGATATGAAAAAGCTGGCGGTAAGAAAGACTTTGCTAACAGCAAATCCATTTGAGATTCCTGAAGCTTTCTTGCTGAAATGGGTAAATCAACAACGTGACCAGAAAATTGGCGAGGGTACCAGGGAAGCAACCCATCTTTTCAGGGATGCAAAATGGTCACTACTACTCAGCAAGATTTCCACTGCAGAGGGCCTTGAAGTCACCGAAAAGGATGTTCAGCGCCAGATGACCAATTGGATCGTCCAGAATGTCAACTACATGCAAACCGATATCAAAAAACTTATGGATCAGCTCCATGCTAATGAATACTTCATGAGTTCTATGAAAGAAAATGCATTGGAAGATGTTGTTTTTGCGAACATGTTGCCTAAATATAGGTTTGAAGAAAAGGAAGTGCCAATGGCTGAGTTTGAAAAGGTATTCCATGATCTGCACCATGAGTTATTTGACCATGGAGACCATGATCACGAGCATCACCACGAACATTCTCATGACCACCATGAACATTCGCATGGGTAATACCATTATTTTAGTACCCTAATTCATTTTAAATCTAAAACATGAGCAATACAAACGAATTTTATAAATACGCTACAAAGCATGCCGGGATTTCAAGTGCTGATTTCGAGCGCTATATGGCGACTTCGGTTCCTAATATTCATGGGTTTACTCCACAGGTGATCGAGGAACGCCAGATGAACGTCGTTGGAATGGATGTGTTTTCCAGACTGATGATGGACAGGATTATTTTCCTGGGCGTTCCTGTAAACGATTATGTGGCCAATGTTATCCAGGCCCAGCTATTGTTCCTGGAATCAACCGACAACAAACGCGATATCCAGATGTTTATCAACAGCCCGGGAGGGTCTGTTATTTCAGGTTTAGGCATCTATGATACCATGCAATACGTTTCTCCTGAAATAGGCACTATTTGTACCGGGCTCGCCGCCTCTATGGGCGCCGTCCTCCTCTCCGCAGGTACCAAAGGCAAACGCACATGTCTTCCACACAGCCGCGTGATGATTCACCAACCAAGTGGCGGTATGCAAGGACAATTTTCGGATATGGAGATTTCGTACAATCTGATCAAAACGATGCGTAACGAATTGTACGATATCATGGCTAAGCATACTGGCAAGACATTTGAGATGATTGAAAAGGATTCCGATCGGGACAACTGGATGACTGCTATCGAAGCTAAAGAATATGGCCTCGTGGATGAAGTGTTGACCAGGACCAAGTAATAAGTGTTTCGTTTACGAATTTTAAAAGCCTGAGTTATGAAGACGAGCGATGATCAGTTTGGCTGTTCCTTCTGCGGAAGGGATAAAAAGGAAGCATTGATTCTGATTGCAGGGATTGAGGGACATATCTGTGAGCTGTGTGTTGAACAAGCTTATGATATCGTCAAACAGGAATTGTACGAGCAGGAGGGTAAGGTTAAGAAGAAAGATGATGCTTTTGATATTCCGGAACACATCACGCCTCATCAGATTAAAAAATATCTTGATCAATATGTGATCGGGCAAGATGAAGCAAAGCGCTTTATTAGTGTTGCCGTATACAATCATTATAAACGTATTCGCAGTACTGCCGGGGAAGATGTTGAATTGGAAAAATCAAACATTATCCTCATTGGTCAAACAGGTACCGGGAAAACGTTGATTGCTAAAACAATCGCCAGGATGCTCGATGTTCCTTTCGCCATCGTTGATGCCACAGTATTTACAGAAGCAGGATACGTTGGAGAAGATGTAGAGAGTATGTTGTCCAGGCTACTCCAGGTATGTGATTACAATGTAGAAGCAGCACAGCGTGGTATCGTATACATCGATGAAATCGATAAGATTGCACGTAAGAGTGATAATCCAAGCATTACGCGTGATGTTTCCGGCGAAGGTGTTCAACAAGCAATGTTGAAAATACTTGAAGGAACTGACGTACTTGTTCCGCCACAAGGTGGTCGCAAACATCCTGAGCAAAAAATGGTGAAGGTCAATACACAGAATATCCTGTTTATTGCCGGAGGTGCTTTTGACGGTCTCGAAAAAATTATTTCGCGTAGGCTCAATACCAATGTGATTGGTTTTGGAAACGAGGATTCGAAAATGATGGATAAGGATAACATCTTCCAATATGTTTCTCCAAAGGATCTTAAAACATTTGGATTGATTCCTGAGCTTGTTGGTCGTCTTCCTGTCCTCGGATATCTCGAGCCACTTGATAAGGAAACGCTCATCCGGATTATGACGGAACCAAAGAATGCCCTGCTCAAACAATACAAAAAGTTATTTGAGATGGAGGGTGTGAAGTTTACCATGACCGATGGAGCTATTGATTATGTTGCGCAGAAAGCAATTGATTTCGGACTCGGTGCACGTGGTCTTCGTTCCATTTGCGAGGCTATCATGATGGATGCCATGTTTGACATGCCTTCCAAAAAAGATGTCAAAGCGCTGGAAGTCGATCTGCGATATGCCAAGTCTAAATTGGACAAGGTGCATATCAAGAAACTGAAAGCAGCTTAACCCAATGTTGAGCGTCGGTTGACCGACGTTCTGGTGTCAGCAAAGCTGTGCTTTGCGAATTATACAAAGCACAGCTTTGTGCACACTCAGACGTAGGTTAACCTACGCCTAACGAGTGCTGAAGAGTTTTTCTTCGCCAGCATGAGTAGAATCTATCTGATTTACCATCTTTGCCCTCATGCGCTGGCGTATCCACCTTAGTTACCTTGGCACTGCCTACTGCGGTTGGCAACGACAACCAAACGGTTCTTCTGTTCAACAGACGCTGGAAGAGGCTTTTGCAATGATTCTACGTCAGCCCGTTGAAATCACCGGATGTGGAAGAACGGATACCGGAGTCCATGCACGATTTTATGTGGCGCATGCGGATGTGACAGATGTGCACTTAAATGATAAAGTTGTCTACCAGATCAATGCTGTATTGCCGCATGACATAGCCCTGCTGAGTATCACCGAAACAGATCCTGCGTTTCATGCCAGGTTTGATGCCATCGAGCGACAATACAAGTATTACATCCATTTCAACAAGGATCCTTTTCGTACAACGACATCGTGGTATCTGCATCAGCACACACCATTGGATCAGCATAAGATGCATGCATCAGCAGCCTTGTTGATGCAATACGATCAGTTCAATCCTTTTTGCAAAACAGGATCGGACGCTGATCATTATCGATGTGCGTTGAAAGAATCCTCATGGACATTTCATGAAGATCAAGCCGTTTATACAATTAAGGCAAATCGCTTTTTAAGAGGCATGGTCAGATTGATCGTAGGATCATGTATTAATGTAGGTTTGGGAAAAGTCACCATTGACGAGCTAAAAGCATGTCTGGACAATCAGTCTTTGTTGCCACATGCATGGAGTGTGCCGGCGGAGGGGTTGTTTTTGGAAGGGGTGGGGTATGTGGGGGAGTGAACGGTTGGGGGCTTGATATTCATTCGATGCAATGTCGTTAATTGTTAGCACAAATGTTGTCAACGTGTTTGTTAATTGTCTAAAAATGGTGTATGTTTGCAAGGCATTGATAATAAGGCTATTGTAAATAAAGATGTTAATTCTTAATTTTACAGTTGTCAAATAATGTTAACAACAAAATCAAATGTCAGAGGCAGAATTTTTACATTACGATTTGAAATTGATAGAACCGACTTTCGGTTCTTCTCTGACAGATTTAATAATTGAATTAGACTATCTCCGTAAGAAACCGCTTGAAGGTTCGACACACCCGAAAGTTTTTTTTCAGTTAAAGCATATCTTTCACACGCTTGAAAGTATTGGATCTGCAAGAATCGAAGGGAACAACACAACGATTGCTGAATACATTGAAACAAAACTTGCAGGAACCAAAAGAGTTCCTCCAAGCATTAGGGAAATTCAGAACATTGAGAAAGCAATGGCTTTTGTTGAAGAAAACGTAAAAGATTTTCCAATCAACAAAACGTTTATCAGCGAAATGCATAAAATGATTGTTGATGGCTTGAAACCTCCGCCAGAGGGAGAGGGGGATGCAACACCAGGTCAATACAGAAAAGCAAATCTAAAAATAAACAAGTCAAGTCACAAGCCGCCTGATTGGTTGAAGGTTGATGATTACATGAATGAGTTGTTTGATTTTGTCAATAGAGAAGATAGTCCGAAGTATGATTTGCTTAAGGCTGCAATTGCTCATCATAGGTTTGTTTGGATTCACCCTTTCGGAAACGGTAATGGAAGAACAGTTCGCTTGTTTACTTATGCAATGCTTGTCAAAACAGGCTTCAATGTCAATGTGGGAAGAATAATAAATCCAACGGCTGTGTTTTGCAGTAATAGAGCTGACTACTATGCTAATTTGTCGGAAGCAGATAAAGGAACACATGAAGGAATAATTACATGGATTGAATATGTTTTAAAGGGGCTGAAAGAAGAGATTGAAAAAATTGATAAGCTTTTGGATTATAATTTTTTAAGAAAAGAAATTCTTATACCGACAATCAACTATTCATTAGAAAGAAAATATATTACGGAGTTGGAAGGGAAGATTTTGAGGAAGGCAATTGATAAGCAAGAAATGCAAGCTGCCGACGTGAAGGAATTCTTTGTCGGTAAAGCAGATGCAGAAGTATCAAGACAAATCAGAAAATTGATTGACAAAAAAATGCTAGTTCCAGAAAAGGAAGGAACACGAAAATATGTTCTACGATTTGATAACAGCTATTTGCTAAGAAATGTCATGAAATCCTTAGGTGAAAAAGGATTTCTTCCAGTCCGTGATGAAATTTGATAGCAGCTCTGTCGATCGGAATTGCGAAATGCTTGCAGATAAAGACTATGGATACCCGTCGACAAGATAGCTCCCGAGAAACTATGCCTGTGCGAGTTCTTCAAAATATAAGGACATTATTGGTTGGGCAATTTTCCCATGGTGGAGTAAAGCCAATGTTATCATGAGAAGCTAAATTTAAACTGAAGATGTCAACTATTTATTTTTATCCACTTGAATTGTCGATTTTTAACATTGTCAGACTGTATAATTATGGAATACACGCCTGCAGGAATATCTGGAATTATAAATTCACCGAATTCAGTATTAGCTTTAGAATAAACCAGTTCACCCATCATGCTGTAAACTTTTATCTCTAAGCTCCTATTTGGACTAGTGTAATTATTTTTAATGTAGAAACCAGAGCTTGGATTAGGGAGTAATGAAAAATGGCCTATTGAAAGATCCTTATCTAAAGAAGAAATATTGCAGAAATTATTCGGATCGTCAATAATGACATCAGTGGTGCACAATGAGGCATTAAAGGATTCATCAGCAACGAAAATTGAAATTGTATGGGAGCCAATGTCCTCGCATGTAAAAATGAGGGAATCCTCAAAAAACTCTTCAAAATAGAAATACAGATTATTTGGTTCTGTAACATTGTCATATGAACCTGCATCTAGATCCTTTGGATATACAACCGCTTGTTTAGAGCTGTCTATACTGAAAGTTGCGTCCTCTTTGCATATTGCTACCGGTCGCATTGTGTCCAGCATTTGGTCACAACCCGCGTTCGCAACTACCGTGATCAGCAAAGGAACATGAATTTGATTTCCAACAGTATCAGTTCCATATATTGATATTAGATACTGCCCAACATCTTGGCAGTCAAAACAACGAACCGTATCCTCTTCATTTGTAGAAAAGCTGTATTGAACAAATTGATTGTTTATATCAGCATTATCAAATCCATAAATAACAAACTCTTTAGCCATCAAGCATGTAGGAAAATTTGAATCCGGCAAAGTTGGTATGAATTTATCATAAACAAATAAAGAAGGTGATAGCGTATCCGTCAAACTGGAGGAAACTGTGTCACAGTATTGATGTTCGAGTTCAAGCACGACAGTACAAAAATCATAGGCCCCCTCCTCATCAAATACATAAATTTCAAAGAAGTTATTTACTGGACTTCCACAAGTAAGTATTCGGACAGAATCGTCAGGGTCTGAAGAAAAACTATATCGCAACAATTCGGCAGGGGTTTCCGAATCAAAGGAACCATTGTTAAAGAAATATGCAGGTACGCTCAGTGAATCGTTATTATAAGGTATGGTTGTGATCAATAACTGGCAAATTGGATGCGGAAGCTGGTTTTGCGTCAGACCAGTATTATAAATTACTAGGCTTAAAATTAGGATTTGGATAGATCGAATCATATTGTTTAAATTATTTTAGGATACCCGATAACGGTCTGGGATGTAGGCAGTGGCGATTTTTGTTCCGTATCTTCCAAGTAACCGTATCTCTTATCTATTTAAAATTATTCATTTACCCCATTATCCGCCATTGCCTACATCTGATGTTATAGCCAGTGGTTTTAGTTTAATATAAACTTTCCCATAGCTCGTATTTCTTTATCTGTCCGCAATTGAAAAAAGTATAAACCACTGTTCAAATTATTTCTCTCAATTTCTATGTTATTGGATGAAATGTTTGTGATTGCTCGCAACATTCTACCATGAATATCAAATATTGACAAAATATATTCTTCATTTTGCAGATTTTCAAATTGTAATGTTGCTGTTTGATTAAACGGATTCGGAAACAAATTATAGGCTGGGACGATTTGTACTTCATTAGTTGCAACTGTACCATAATTATCCAATTTCACCATTAACATTTCCTTGGTGATACTCCCAAGCCATGAACCTGTGATGGCAAAACCACTATCTGAAGTTTGAATAATAGAGGCGCCATCAGAAGCTGTGTACGTCGTAATGGAAGGTTCAATTTTGAAATCCTTTTCCCATTGAAGATTTCCAAATTCATCAATTTTAACGACATACAGATCAAATCCACCATTTGCGCTGGCAGTCTTGATCGAACCCGTTATAACATAACCTCCGTCATTCGTTTGAATAATATCATTGCCAACTGAAGACCTGTTGTCACTATATGTTTTTGTCCATAGAGTATCTCCAACTGAATTCGTCCTGACTACATACATATTTTGATGTGCCATCCCAACAGAATCAGAATACCCGGTTAAAATATAACCACCATCTAAGGTTTGTCTTACTGAATATGCAGCGTCGTCTAAGGCACCACCATAATGCTTTGTCCAAAGGGTATCTCCAATGTTATTTGTTTTTATCAAATATAAATCCTTCAATCCATTGCCAAAGCTTTCTGTATATCCTGCCAAAATGAAACCTCCATCAGATGTTTGTCTCATAGAAGTTGATTCCTCATCCATGCTACCACCATATTTCTTCGTCCATATTGTATCACCATTTATATCAGTTTTTACTAAATAAAAGTCGAACAGTCCATTACTATTAAAGGCAGATGATCCTCCGATAAAATATTCTCCTGCATCTGTTTGAATAATTGAAGTTCCGTTTTCATGACCTTCACCACCAATATGTTTTGCCCATGAAACTTCGCCGGTTGAGGTTGTTTTTAATAGATATATACTACGGAAACTGCCTAAGAATTCTGCAGAAAACCCTACCGTTACATAACCACCATCGATTGTTTGTATTATCTGATTTGCCTGTTCCTGTAAATTTGTTCCATAATGTTTTTGCCAGAGTGTATCTCCAAAAGAATTTATCTCCCATATTGTGATTTGATCAGCACTAAGTGTAGGCCGCTTTCCCGCAACAATGTAATTGTTGCTTGAATTCAGTATTAAGCTGTTGCCTTGTCCGGAAAACTCACCATAATGCCTTATAAAGGTAACTTGAGCTCTAATAACCGTGCTTACCATTATAATTGCGAATAGAATAAGTGTTTTATTCATCATGAGATTTTTAAGCATTGGCTATAACGTAGTTATATATGCAAACGTAGTTATATACGCAATCAAATTTAAGGAATGCCATTGATTCTCAATGACTTTATATTGTGTTTTGCGATCATTTTTATGGATGCCAGCTGACTTAATTGCTGAATTCATGGCATTTTGATTTCAAACTGTATTTCTAAATTAGGGGAAAAAGGAATTCGGCGAAAGTGCTTAGGCGCTTAAAGATGCTGTCGGCAAAACTGCGTTTTGCGATTTTGCAAATTGTAAATTTGCACGCTTAACACAATACAAAAGAATTAACACCCCCTTTCAGGGGGTAGGGGGTTAGCCATGAGCTATCAGCTGCCAGGGAAATGCTCACAACTCACTGCCCGATGGGCTTCACCCATTGCTAATAGATGTCGGCCTTTCAGGCCTTTCCTGAAAGCTGGTAGCTTTCATTAGATTTTTACTCACCGCTCACCGCTCACTTTTCATTCGTCTGGATACAGACGGAATGAAGATGCAAACTCATTCACTTCATGATGAATCGATTGAAGCAGGGCGAGATCATTTTTATTCATCAACGCGCGATCAATCCATTCGACGATCTGTCCACAATCAGCTTGGTTCATTCCTCTGGTAGTAATGGCAGCTGTGCCTATTCGGATACCGGAAGTAACAAAGGGACTGTTCTTATCAAAAGGCACCATGTTTTTATTGACGGTGATGTCGGCTTTGATCAGTGCTTCTTCTGCTTCTTTACCGGTGAGGCCTTTATTGGACAAATCAATTAGCATGAGATGATTGTCTGTACCTCCGGATATAATTTGGTAGCCTCTTTCTACTAATCCGCTCGCCATGGCTTGTGCGTTGGCGATTACTTGTTTTGAATATTGGACAAATTCAGGTGTAGATGCTTCTATAAATGAAACTGCTTTTGCAGCAATCACATGTTCTAGTGGTCCGCCTTGCATTCCTGGAAAAACACCACTGTTGAGGATAGCAGACATTTGAATAGGGTCTCCTTTTTTAGTTGTTCTTCCCCATGGATTGTCAAAATCCCTTCCCATCATGATGACACCTCCCCGTGGACCACGCAAGGTCTTGTGTGTGGTAGATGTCACGATATGACAATGTTGGATTGGATCAGCAAGCAATCCTGTAGCAATTAAGCCCGCAGGATGCGCAATGTCTGCCATAAGCAATGCACCGACTTCATCAGCTATAGCTCTAAAACGTTTGTAATCCCATTCTCTTGAATAAGCTGAAGCTCCACAGATGATCAATTTGGGTCTATGAGTAATAGCTTGATTGTAAACTTCATCCATATCCACCCGGCCAGTTTCCTGATTGACATTATAATGGGTTGCATTGAATGTTAGCCCACTATAATTGACAGGCGAGCCATGAGTCAAGTGCCCACCATGAGCGAGGTTGAATCCAAGGATTGTATCACCGGGTTTCAGAACTGCCAAATACACAGCCGAATTCGCCTGGGCACCGGAATGCGGTTGGACGTTAGCGTATTCTGCTCCGAACAGAGATTTAAGGGTTTCAATGGCTATCGTCTCCACTTCATCAACCACCTCACAACCACCGTAATAACGCTTTCCGGGATATCCCTCAGCATATTTATTAGTAAGGCAGGATCCCATCGCCTCCAGGACAGCGATCGAAGTAAAATTCTCAGAAGCAATCAATTCAATGCCTTTGCGCTGACGATTTTCTTCTTTACTGATCAATTCAAATATGGTCTTCGAATCCATTGATTTATGCGTTGTTTAAGGAGGCTAAAGATGAGAAATGTTTGATGAATTGGTTAGGGTTTAGGAGGTTAGTGGTTAGGGGGTTAAATGGTTAAATGTTTATTTGGTTAAATGGTAAATGTTAAGAACTCACAACTCACAACTTACAACTCACTGCTCACTGCTCACTGCTCACGCCTGACGACTCACGCCTGACGACTCACGACTGAAGCTTCCTAGCTCAAGCTAGGAAAGCAAACGTAGTATTTCTTGCTGAACGCAATCTTCACCTGCGTCTCCAGGAAAGACGAAAATGGCCTGATCTCCCCGTTTTTCATCAGGATATTGATTTCGTCATCCTCACGGATATAATCTGCTTTGGTCTCAGTGCCTAGCCAGATTAATTTATCAGCTTCTTCCTTGGTCCAATTATATTTCAATTGGCATTGCTCCTTAATGTCGTTCACGATGCTTGTCTCCAAAGGAGAATCGGACCAACGGATTTTATGAAGTCTACGATTGAAGAGATTAGATGTGAGAAAGCGTAATGGCGTGTAAGGATGATCCTGCAATCTTTTAATGCTATAGTCAACGGAAATATCATCAAGCTGGCTAAATATCGGGAGGAGCGTTGATGATTCAGCATTAAACTGATCGATATCTATTTTTCTGGTCATGAAGAATTCAAGCTCCGGTGCCAGAAGACCCACACGTTCAGCGGGATCAAGGCTACGAAGGATTTGGATGATTTCTTTGGCCATCAATTCAGCTGCAAGAGCGGTCTTATGCAAATACACTTGCCAATACATAATGCGCCGGGCAACTAAAAACTTTTCAATACTGTAGAGTCCTTTTTCTTCAACCACCAATTTGTCATCTACAACTCTCAGCATTCTAAGGATCCTATCATGGCCGACAACACCTTCAGCAACCCCAGTGTAAAAACTATCTCTTGAAAGGTAATCCAGGCGGTCCAGGTCTAGTTGTCCACTGATCAACTGATGGAAGAAAGGTCTTGGATATTTACCAGTGAACATATCATAACCAAGCTTGATGGGATCACCAAGTTCACGGGCCAGGTAGAGCATAATGGTTTTACCAATGGCTTCGTGGTCAGCTGCAATGATGAGGCGCTCCAAAGCATGGCTATAAGGGCTATGCCCAATATCATGTAACAATACAGCAATCAAGGCGGCTTCTTCTTCACTGGCTGAAATATCAGTGCCTTTTGTCCTCAGCTCGTCAATAGCCATCCCCATGAGATGCATAGCTCCCAGGGCATGGTGAAACCGGGTGTGTTGTGAGCCGGGATACACAAGATGTGTCAGTCCAGTCTGTTTTATCCTCCGCAGGCGTTGAAACAAGGGATGCTCGATCAGGTCGAAGATCAACGGCGTCCGGATATAGATGAGCCCGTAGACCGGATCATTTATGAGCTTCATTTTGTTCATATGGCAAAGATTGGGAAAATATCAGCCCGTCGGGTATCGTTGGATACATTCATATTGAATGATCTCCTTACCTTAAGGCATTGTAGCAACTACTTATGGACAAGATTAAAATACTCTGGGCAGACGACGAAATCGATTTGCTGAAACCCCAACTATTCTTCCTGGAGAAGAAAGGATATCATGTCACCACCGTATCAAACGGTCATGATGCCATCGATGAATTTGAAAGAGCAGGGGATGTTGACATAGTCTTCCTTGATGAAAGTATGCCAGGTTTATCCGGCCTCCAGACCATGCAACGCCTTAAAGCCATCAAACCCGCTCTACCAATTGTCATGATCACGAAGAATGAAGCGGAAAACATCATGGAAGAAGCGCTTGGCTCCCAAATCGATGACTACCTGATCAAGCCTGTCAATCCAAATCAGATCCTGCTCACGCTCAAAAAAATAGTTGATAATAAAAGATTGGTCAGGGAAAAAACATCTTCAGATTACCAGGTGGAATTCAGGAACATCCTGATGGAAATCAATAGCGGGCTGGATGTCAATTCATGGGCGCAGGCTTATAAAAAGATCGTCAACTGGGAGTTGAAGATTGATACTTCGCGCAGCGAAGAAATGATCGACATCCTTTCGATGCAAAAATCAGAAGCGAATTCAGAGTTTTCAAAATTTGTTACTAAGAATTATCCTTCCTGGATTAGCAAAAAGGATACAGCACCTCTGATGTCTCCCGACTTGTTTTCCGCCAAAATACTTCCTCATCTCAATGATAAAACACCTGTCGTATTTCTTTTGCTAGACAACCTGAGATGGGATCAGTGGAAAATGTTAGAACCTATTGTTTCTGAACTTTATGAAGTTGAAGAAGAATCACACTTTTATAGCATACTTCCGACATCCACTCAATATAGTCGCAATGCCATCTTCGCAGGTATGATGCCCGCGGATATTGCCAAAAACTATCCGGATATGTGGGTAGAGGATTTTGAAGAAGGTGGTAAGAATATGCATGAAGCAGAGTTGTTAGGAAAGCAGCTTCAACGCAAATTGCGGAAAGAAATAAAGTGGCAGTACATGAAGATCACTAATGCTGAACAGGCGAGAGATCTCGGAGAGAAAGCACTTGATTTCATGCACAATAACCTTATCGTGATTGTCTACAACTTCATTGACATGCTTTCTCACGCTCGCACCGAAATGGAAGTACTCAAAGAACTCGCTGGTGATGAAAAAGCTTATCGTTCACTAACGTATAGTTGGTTTGTAAACTCGCCAGTGTGGACTGCATTGCGTAAGATGGCAGGCCAAGGCATCAAGTTGATCATCGGTACGGATCATGGCACCATAAGAGTGAAACAACCTTCAAAAGTGGTAGGGGACAGAAACACCACAACCAATCTTCGCTATAAAATGGGCAAGAACCTTCAGTACGAACCCAAAGATGTCCTTGAAATCAAAAAACCTGATGACGCAGGCTTACCCCGTCCAAATTTAAGTTCCGTTTACATTTTTGCTAAAGAAGATAAGTACTTCCTTTATCCCAACAATTACAATCACTACAACACGTATTATCGGAATACTTTCCAGCACGGAGGCATCTCCCTCGAGGAGATGATCTGCCCGATCATCAGGCTTGTGCCGAAGACAGGAGTGAGGCTTTAGGAAGGATGGGGTGATGGAGTGATGGGGTGATGGGGTGATCGGTGATCGGTGATCGGTGATCGGTGATCGGTGATCGGTGATCGGTGATCGGTGATCGGTGATCGGTGATCGGTGATCGGTGATCGGTGATCGGTGAAAATTTTCGGACAGTAAAATTAATACTCACAGCTCACTACTCACTACTCACAACTCACAATTTCACTCACAATCCGCTCAATGCTCACTGCTCACTGCTCACAACTCACTGCTCACAATCCGCTCACCGCTCACTGCTCACTTTTCACCGCTCACCTCAATGAGTCCCGGGTTTTCCTTCAAAAAATCCTGCCAAAGAATCTGCGCAGCAAGAAAATAGATTTTGCTTCCGAAGGATCCTTTTGATTTGAGGGTAATCAGGAATACACGTCCTGGCAATGTTTTGGAATTGGCAATAGATTCTATTTCAGAATAAGGGTAACGGTATGTTTTGAAATAATTGCTGACATACACATATTGCCTGTCGAGATCAACTCTATAGAAACGCCACAAGAAAAATTTTATCAAAGCATATCCGCTGATGAGGATTAATAGGAGGCCAATCCATATAAATGGATTAGCAAACAACCCTGCTTTGCCACGTACTGCCCAACCCAAAAGAATAACGATGGAAAGAATGGTTGTAAACCAAACGGTAGGAATGACAATACGTAAGACAATGGTGAATTGAGAGGATACCCTTTGCATATCAGTTTGTATTTGCTTCTTCCAGCGCTTCTTTTTCTTTTCGCTCCTTGTCAATTCGTTTCACAACAATAATACTAACCTCATACAACAGGTATAACGGAATGGCGACTAACATCTGGGAGAAAACATCAGGGCCAGGGGTGATAATCGCTGCAACGATCACAATCACTAACACGGAATGTCTTCTATATTGGGTTAGGAATTCAGAAGAGACCAGCCCGATTTTCGCCAGGAAATATAAGATGACTGGTGTTTCAAAGATGAGACCAACCGGCAGGGTAAACATAGTGATTGAATCCACCAATGCATTCAATGTAGTTGTGTTTGCAATATCCTGGCTGACACTATAAGTGGATAAAAAGGTGATCGCTACAGGGGCAATGATAAAGTATCCAAAGGATACACCCAGCAGGAACAGAAAGCTGCAGATTAAAACCATGCCTCTTGCTGCTTTGATTTCTTTATTATATAAACCGGGTTTGATAAATCGCCACAATTCAAATAATATGTAGGGGAATGACACAATGAAACCTAGCCATAACGAGACTATAATGTGGCTGATAAATTGTTCCTGGATATCCCTGGTGATGATCTCGAGTTTGTGGGGATAAAAACAAAACTGGGGTAGATAATCACAGAATAACCGGTAGGTAATAAAATCAGGTCTGGTCGGTCCCAGGATAATCTCATGGAAAACGAAGTTTTTCATGGCGAAAACCACAATGGTGACTACCAATATGGCAATGACGGAGCGGAATAAATGCCACCTGAGTTCTTCGATATGCTCGAAGAAGCTCATTTCATTGGGGTTCTTAACCGGTGTTTCTTTGGCCATCCGTCAATAAGGGTTGCTGGTCAGGGTGCGAATATCGTGAAGTCCGGGGTAATCCGTCACCGAATCCGTCGTTAAGTTGATGATAACGGGTGATAGGCCTTGATATGTCTATATTTGCCCGGGTTTTCAGCTTTCCTGCGAAGCAGCCATAACCTGGCTAGCAGGATCTGAATGTTATAACCTTCTCTGTTTAAAGATACTATATGGCCTTTCATCACAGTTTTAAGGAAATGCGGTTAATAATCTCAGCTTTTTTGGTTGTATTAGGTGCAACTATAGGATTTGCTCAACCAATGGATGGTTTGATAGCCTATTATAACTTCGATGCTTGTGACGCTAGTGAAAGTACTGGGTTAGGCACAGATGGGATCATTGTCGGAAATGCAACGTGTGGTTGTGGCGTATCTGGCAGTGGACTCAGGTTTGATGGAAATACGTCAATTCAAATACTTAGTAACATTGACCTTATTTTTTCAAGTGATTTTACCATTAGTTTCTTTGTCATGCCTGATCCGGCGGGTAATGCCATAATGGACATCATGTCAAAAAGCGAGATTTGCGGCATTGACAGCACCCTGGAGTTAAGGTATAACCCAATGTCTCGTGATTTAAGTCTGACTCTTTCTCAGCAAGCAAATCTGAATGTCCGGGCGTCTTATTCTTTACCAGAAGAGCGTTGTTACCATCATATTGCATTTGTCCGTCGGGATAGGGAGCTTCGGTTGTATTACGATGGTGTAGAAAAAGATCTTGAACCCAGCTCCACAATAGTTCGTATCAAGAACAATGGAATCCTGACGCTTGGAGCAGGTCCTTGTCTTGCAAATGGAGAAGTTCAATTCAGGGGCGTCCTCGATGAACTGCGTTTTTACAACCGCGCTTTGACCACGCTCGAGGTGCTGGAGCTATATATCCCAATTGATAAAATTACTTCACCCGATACAGTTCTCTTTTCAGGAACCTCCATGCAAGTCAGGCTACCGGTCACTTGTGCTACTTCGATACAATGGAACCCTACAACAGGTGTTAGCGATGCAACGATTGCAGAACCAACACTCACACCAGCCACTAACACGGTATATGATGTGCATCTCAATTATGGCTTTTGCCAGGCGTTTGATTCGATCAACATTACTGTAGCTGATTCTTCGGATTTGAGTTGTAATAATATTTTCTTTCCCACAGGTTTCACTCCAAATGGAGACAACATCAATGATGTGTGGAGGATGAGCAACGTGGTTTTTCTGGGTGAATTTATTTCCCTTGAAATCTATGACCGATGGGGTGGTGCTATTTATAAAACAACCGATCCAACAGCATCCTGGGATGGTACCAAGGATGGTGAAGAAATCATGCCCGGCCAATATGTCTACCAGTTTATCTACACATGTGATGGTGAGGAGCGGAAGAAAGCGGGGAGTGTGGTAATGATTCGATAGTGTCAAGCTCTCAGCTCTCAGCTGTCAGCTATCAGAAAAGCTCTCAGCTATCAGCTCTCAGCTATCAGGTTTTATTCAAAAGTTAATAGCTATTTAGGTCAACAGATATTAAAGGTTGAAGGACATTTCCAATCCTGAATTATTAATGATAGATTTTTTCCTGACAGCTGATAGCTGATAGCTGACAGCTATTTTAACACAGTCACATCCCCACTATACGTCAACGTCGTATTATTATCTACAAAAGTGATTTCGACAACGTAGACATAAACACCCGGTCCAACTAGTTCACCACCTTTGGAAGTTCCGTCCCAATGACCGGCGCCAGATTCACTTGGCATTAGTTGGCCTTCTACGTGCAGGAGATTTCCCCAGCGATCATAGATATTGATATAATTGATGGAGACCACGCCTGGCCCTGTAAAGATTTTAAACTCATCGTTGCGTCCATCACTATTCGGACTGAAGACATTAGGAATGTACACATCCCGCTCATAGTCGACATCCACCAGGATATTAGATGTTCCTTCACATCCATTAGTATCAATGACAGTCCAGGTATAAGTTGCAGGGACTACATTGAATACCCAAGTATCTTCACAAGTAGGACAGCTCATAGGTTCAAGCGATGTCCACAATGACATGGCAATTGGATGTTGGCTTTGCTCAATAATACCGGAGAGTAATATGCTATCTCCGAGATCTATTACAGGGTTTTCGGGACTGATAGAAACAATGATTGGATCCGGCTCCATGACGATGTAAGTAGTATCTGCAGAACATCCACGGTCATCAAACACAGTCACCATATAAATTCCTGATGGGAGCATTACAGGGTCACCTATATCGAATAACGCTCCACCGTTTATATTAAAACTGTAGTTGCCGCTTCCTCCATTTACGTTTTCAATCAATAGCACGGTTTCATCACCAAAACAAGCGGGTGCAGCTACAACCGGCCATTCTACAACTATAGGTGGGGGAGCACTTAACAAGTAAGATGCAGTATCCTGGCAACCCTTAGGGTCTGTGACTGTAATGCTATAAAGACCTACACCAAGGTTAACAGCTTGGTTGGAAGTGGAAACGGAGGGATCCCATGTGAATTGATAATCTGGACCATTTCCGCCAGTAACATTTAGAGAAATAATACCATCCGAATTTCCTCCACAGGAAAGATTCAATGTGCCTGCGGAATCAATGTCAGCGATTAAGGTGTCAGGCTCTGAAATGTTAAAGCTATCTGATGTTGAGCAGGTTTTGCTATCGGTGATTGTCACATAATACCAACCTGCGCTTATTCCATTATTTAAGCCTGTATTCGGTCCGTTGGCCCAATCATAAACATAACCAGGAGTGCCACCTGAACCAGCAACTTCAAGGATACCATCATCATCACCATAACACGATACATCCACGGATTGAATCAAGTTGATTGTGATGCTATCCGGTGCCAGGATTTCTACTGAGTCTTTATAAAAACAGATACCGTCTTGAGTGACCGTAAAAATATTTAAGCCAGGACATAGACTATTGACATTAAAGATGATGCCAGTGTCGGCCATTGGATTGATCAGATCCCAATAGAGTTGGTAATCCATTGTCGGATCTCCATTTGCAGCTATGATGGTTGCAGTTCCATCGCAAATATCAGGACAGGAAGTACTGTCAATGGTGTTGAATGTAAGACCAAGGGTCGATGGCGCAACGATTTCAAAACTATCAACAGCTACAGAATCAAGGCCATCAGTCACCGTAACATAATATTTTCCTGGCGCGAGGCCTGCGTATATCCCTGTTGTAGTAGTATCTGGTATTGACCATATCCAGGTCACAGGTGCTGTAGCATTAGCAGTGTCAACGATTACGGAGCCGGTATAAGGTCCTCCTTCAGCACCTTCCCCGCACAAGGGTTGCAGAACAGTAATATCCAGGTCAAGGATTCTTTTACATTCGATATGGACCGTATCATCCAAAATGCAAAAGATAGGAGCTCCAAGAATGACATCTACGCTGAGCGTATCGGTTTCAGTAATGAAAATTGTATCATTCACTTCCCCTGTGCTCCATAATACTCCGGCTCCTGGTGGTATCGGCCCTCCCTGGTAAAGTACAGTCACCGTACCACCTTCACATGGGGTTCCATCAAACACAAAGGATACATCAGCCTCTTCATTATCATCTCCATCCTTAATGCTGAATGCTTGTGTAATCGTGCAGCCAGAAACATCATCAGTCACTGTCAATGTATAATTCCCTGCATTGAGATTGAAAAGCGTATCAGCATCTTGGAATCCCGCTCCCGCTTCAAGTGTATAAGAACCGGAACTACCTAGAATTTCAAACCATATATCACCCGAAGCAGTAGGTATGCAATTGTCTGGAACAGATCCAACAACAGTTACAGTCATCGCTTGTGGCTCACCAATAGTGAAATGAATGGAGTCTGAAGTACAGGTGCCTTCTTCAACTATGGCTACATAATCGCCAGGCGCAAGTGGACTATAGTTAAACGTGCCACCTATGCAACATTGTGTTGTTACAGGAGCACCGTGATCGTATATGGTATATGTATAAGAAGCTCCAGGAACACCATTGGTCAAACCATGAATGGATAAACTTCCATTGACTCCTCCTGCACATGGTGGATCAGTAACTGAAATGTTGGCAGAGATGGTGTCAGAATAGCCAATGGTGAAATCAAAAACGGTATCACATTGGGAGACCTGGTCAGAAATGGTAATGGAATAATTGCCTGGATCAAGTAATCCTATGCTGACCATATTGCTGGTGATCGTAAATGGTGTGCCGGTCAGATTTCCTCTGATCAGGTAATTGCCATCTGAATCTGGTGTAGCCCCAGTGATGCTCAGGTCGATCACTCCATTTTCAGAACCAACACATGAGGCATGAGTTATCGCGTCGATGTTGATGATAAATGGATTATCATTCAACGTAACTGTCACAGATGTTTCACAACCATTATTGTCCTTTACGAGGATATTATATAAACCATCTGGCAAGCTGGTGACGATAGAGGAATCACCAAGATTTCGAATAAAACCAGAACCAGCGAGACTCGCATCAGACATGCTCTGCCAGATATAGCTATAAGGTTCAGTACCACCTTGAGGTTTTATCCAGATGGTTCCGTTTTTAAATTTATAACAAGTTGGATGCTTCGGTCTTGTGATTACACTTAAATCGATCGCCGAAACCTCAGTGACATAACTCACATTGCTACCTAGAGCATCTGTTATCGTTATGGTATATGTTCCTGTCGGAGCATTAATACTCAGGCTGGCACCTTCAGTAGGAATGACATAAGGACTTCCCGGAACACCCGTAATGGTGTAAGGCGCAGTACCGCCATAAACGTTTACATCGATTACACCATTTCCACCTGCCATGGATGGTCCGCAGCTTGTGATGAAACCAACAAGGTCAACTGCATCCTCTACCACCATACAGCAGTTAATGGAATCAGCAGGAACTTGTCCATTCGCGTCGCCTACTTCGAATTCGAAAAATGGACTGATCCCCACACAACTTGTAGAATCAGGAAAACCAATAATCCGAAAACAAATTTCAAAGAGGACAGTACCATCTGGAAGAGATTCGCCATCTACCGGGAATCCCAATGGAATAAATTTTAAAGCATTCGGACCTGAAAGGTTGAATGCAGCATCAACATCTATACTTGGCGTTCCGGGATTGGTAACCTCAATGTAATGTAATACACTGCTATTCCAGTAAATCTCAAATTGAATGATGTTGATATCATTAAAATTTTCGACGGTAACAGGAATACAGATTGTATCCCCAGGGGCTCCGTCAATACAATTAAACTGGAAGGTTACAGAATCTACCCCAATGCTTGAGGACGAGGAATTCATTGTCCCACCAATCAGATTGTTGGCGTAGGAGAAAGGAATGGAAAAAACTGCGAAAATGGACAGGAGGCAAACCCAATTTCGTATGTGGTTAACAAAATGATTTTCCATTCAGGCAATTTGTATAAAGTATTTCTATAATATGTTCGCGCAAAAATAACCTTTCCATTTGGGTTTGAGGTCCGGGTTTTCAATTATTTTATAAAGGAGTCGACCTATTAATTAGATAACCAATGGGCTTTAAAGGCTGCCTGAGGGCCAGGACGAAGGACAAACGGAGAAAGAGCTTTCAAAAGTATCCTCCACAAGGTCTTTTAGGAAGGTTTGCCTTGTAGGATTACTTTTTCAATCCATGGGCTACCGAAAGCATAAGGGAGATAAGCAAGGCTGGAAACAGGTTTCGTAATAATGAGGTTTGCTGATTTTTGAAGTGTTATACTTCCCACTAAATTAGACAGTTCCATAGCGGCAGCTCCATTAATGGTTACAGCATTGATGGCTTCTTCAGGAAGCATTTTTAGTTTTATACAAGCCAGGGAAATGATGAATGAAATATTTCCACTGGGGGAAGAGCCTGGATTGTAATCACTTGCTAATGCCACACACAATCCATTTTCTATCATACTTCTTGCAGGAGCATAAGGAAGGCCAAGGAAAAAGGCTGTTGATGGTAGAATGGTTGCAATAGTCTGACTACCAGCAAGTACTTCAATTTCCGCTGGGCCGGTATATTCAAGATGGTCCACAGAAACTGCTTTGTGTTTTACCCCAACTTGTATCCCTCCCGAATAATCAAGTTCATTAGCATGGATTTTTGGTTTCAATCCAAATTTGGCTGCGGCACTTAAGATCAAATCGGTTTCTTCAACCGTATAAAATCCTCGGTCGCAAAAGACATCTACATAATCGGCAAGACCCTCCGCTGCAATTTGAGGAAGCATGGTTTCAGTCAATAACTTGATATAACCTGGCCTATTCATTTTATATTCAGCAGGCATAGCATGGGCACCTAGAAAACTTGCTTTAACTGGAATGATGTTTTGTTCTCTAAGCCTGCGTATTACGCGTAACATTTTAAGTTCAGCTTCAACCGTCAAGCCATACCCACTTTTTATTTCAATGGCACCGGTGCCCATCCGTATGACTTCATGAAGTCGTTCAAGTGCTTGCTCAAACAATTGCTCTTCAGAGGTGGATTGCAATCTTGCTGCAGAATTTAAAATACCTCCACCACGATTGGCTATTTCCTCGTATGTCAGTCCGTTGATCCGATCTACAAATTCGTTTTCACGCCATGCTGCAAATACCAGGTGCGTGTGGCTGTCGCAAAAAGCTGGAAGCACCATTTTCCCTGAACAGTCTATCACTTCATCTGCACGATCTATCGTGCATTCGTGATCCGGACCAAATTGTTTGATCACTCCATTTTCCGCATACAAGTATGCATTTTCAAGGGATGGAAGTTGACTGAGATGTTTTCCTTTTAGGCGTGTAACACCTTCTGGTTGTATGCCAGCCAACGTGGAAATGCGTCTTAGGAGTAGGGAAGTAGACAACGTGCAAGTATTAGAATGGTAAAGGTATTAACCTCATGCTAAAAAGAAGAAGCCGGGTTTTGAGGATCCCGGCTTCTTTGACTTGATATGTAGGGGGGGAATAATCAGATTTCACTTGTTTTCTTAACCGTAGCTTTTACTCCGGCAGTAGATAAGGTTTGTACAACCGCATTTGCATCATTTTCTGATTTATAGACCGTGGAAATAACACGGTAGTACATGCTTCCATTTTGTGACGTTGGTTTAACGGAATATCCTTTAAATCCTTTGACCTCTAAATCATTGACCAGTTTCGTAGCATTTGCTTCAGAACCAAAATACCCAGCTTGAAGAATGAATCCTGCAGCTGGTGTATTAACTGCTACAGGAGCTGCTGGTTGTACTGCAGGTGTAGCAGTATTTTCTTTAACAACTTCAGGAGTAGGGGTTACAGGGGCAGGTGTTACAGCGACAGTAGTTGGGGTTGACACTGGTGCTGCAGCATGCTCGGTTTTTTGAGGTGCGGTAGTAGCTTTAAACACTTTGATTGGCGGTGCTTCAGGTTTTGTTTCCTGAACAACAGGGGTAGTTGGGCGAACATGCGGGTTTTTCCACTCGCCGGTCCATTTTTGTTTCAATGCGCCTTGATAATCGAGGATAACCCATGAAGGGGCAGACGAAAGTCCATATTTATCCAGGATCACAGCGCCATCAAAATCCTGGGCATCCACCAAAGTGGAGATAAAAATCTTGGTAGCCAACTGGTCCTGTTCAAAGGTGGCCCAGGCTGATTCACACTCAGCGCATCCGTTTTTTGAGAAAAAGATCAGTAAGTCCTTCTGGGAATTCTTCGAGGCTTCCTTGGCAGCCAGGAAAGAAGGATAGAAATTAGGTGTTTTTGAGCCCGACAGGTTCAAAATCAGAAGGAAAGAAAGGAGGGTCAGATTCATGACATTAAAATTAAACGTAATTTATAAATTATTGTAAATTAATTACTAATAAACAAAAATCATACCAAAATGCGGTTTTAGAAAGGCCCCCACTTATCATGTATAAACCATTAAGTTTCAGCGTCGGATTTAGATAAATGCCTACCTTCGTCCTCCTAAATTTTTTGCTTGATGTCCAGGATACGCGCAGCCATTGCCGGCATTTACGGTTACATTCCGGAAGAAGTGATCACCAATAAGGACCTCGAAATCCTGGTGGACACCAATGATGAGTGGATCAAAGCCAGAACCGGGATCGAGGAACGTCATATCCTTCGCGATCCGGAAAAAGCCACTTCCTGGATGGCCACTGAAGCCGTCAAAGGCCTCTTGGCGAAAACCGGGTTGGATCCAATGGATATCGATTTACTGATCTGCGCTACCGTCACCCCAGACTATTTCTTTCCTGATACCGGTACCTTAATTTGCTATAACCTGGGCGCTAAAAATGCATTCGCTTATGATATCCAGGCAGCCTGTTCCGGCTTCTTGTTTTCTGTCACTACCGGGGCTAAGTTTATTGAATCAGGTGCTTATAAAAATGTAGTTGTGGTTGGAGCGGATAAAATGTCCACTATCACAGATTATACAGACAGGGCCACTTGCATACTATTTGGAGATGCCGCAGGAGCCGTGTTACTCCAGGCAAATGACAAAGGATTCGGATTGCAAGATTCTTGGATGAGGGTTGATGGCGTTGGTGCTGAGTTCTTGCATATGAAAGGAGGAGGATCAAAGAATCCACCTACCCATGAAACCGTTGATAAAAAATATCATTATCTCTTCCAGGATGGAAAGCCTGTATTCAAAGCAGCTGTCAAAGGAATGGCTGAAGCAGTAGGGGAGATTTTAAAAAGAAATCAACTCAGTCCGGACGAAATCAGATTCGTGGTTCCTCACCAGGCAAATCTGCGAATTATCCAGGCTGTTGCTGATATGTTGAAATTTCCAATGGAACGTGTGATGGTCAATATCCAGAAATACGGCAACACCACCTCCGCCACAATTCCTTTATGTCTTTGGGAATGGGAAGATCAACTTAAGCCAGGGGATAAAATCATACTGACCTCCTTCGGGGGTGGCTATACCTGGGGCGCGAGCCTCTGGGTTTGGGCTTACTAATGGTGCTGTCGGAAGATCGGACCTTATGGCGTTGAGGGAGGTAAAAAGCCCTATATTTGCGCCCTCATTTTAATACATTTCAATACCACCTTATGGCTACTACAGCAGACATTAAAAAGGGACTCTGCCTCGAATTTAATAACGATATATTTTATATTGTTGATTTTCAGCACGTTAAACCAGGCAAGGGAAACGCCTTCGTCAGGACTAAACTGAAAAGCCTTACCACCGGAAAGGTCGTAGATAACACCTTCCAGTCTGGACACACCATCAACGATGTTCGTGTGGAAAGACGCAAGTTCCAATATCTCTATAATGATGACATGGGATACCATTTCATGAACAATGAGACCTACGAACAGGTTAGCGTTCAGGAAGCCATGATTACAAATGCTCAGTTGATGAAAGAGGGTCTTGAAGTGGAAATCTTAATCCATGCGGCACTCGAAACGCCGCTATCTGTCGAATTGCCTCAATATGTTATCTTGGAGGTAACTTATGCAGAACCTGGTTTACGCGGTGACACAGCAACAAACACGCTTAAACCTGCTAAAGTAGAAACGGGCGCTGAAGTGAAAGTGCCTCTTTTTATTGATGTAGGAGAAAAGATCAAAATTGATTCTACTACAGGTAGTTATATTGAACGGGCTAAATAACCAACTGATATGGACTCAAAAGAAATACAAGAACTGCTTAAATTAATCAACAGATTAGAGCTTGCTGAGTTTAAATACAAACAAGGAGATCTTCAGTTTTCAGTCAGGACAAAATATTCTCGTTCAGGAATGGAAGGTATGCCTTCTTATATTCCTGTTCCTTCAATGAATCCTGTTGCGACTGCTTCTTCTCCAGCAGCTCCTCAACCTCCCACCGCTAAAGCTCCAACTGAGCATGAAGGTGATGGAGGAACACCAGCCAATACCAATGCGGCGAAAGATAATTTGATAGAAATCCGGTCACCGATCGTTGGAACCTTCTATCGCTCTGCATCTCCTGACAAACCCGTTTATGTTAAACCAGGTGATACTATTGAAGTAGGTACTGTCGTCTGTATCGTGGAAGCCATGAAGCTATTCAACGAAATCGAATCTGAAGTGGCGGGTAAAGTCGTGAAGATCGTAGTGGAAGATGCTTCACCAGTAGAGTATGACCAGTTGTTATTTCTCATTGATCCCAACGGATAAACTGGACTACGTGTTCAGCTTCAGGTGACCAGTCAATAGATTAGATTAACCAGATCAATTCGGATGTTTAAAAAGATACTCATAGCAAACAGGGGTGAGATTGCCTTGCGGGTGATTCGTACATGCAAGGAAATGGGCATCAGTACGGTTGCAGTATATAGCACAGCCGATAAAAACAGTCTCCACGTAAGGTTTGCTGACGAAGCAGTTTGTATAGGACCACCTAAGTCAAGTGATTCTTACCTAAGCATCCCGCGCATCATGGCAGCCGTAGAGATTACGAATGCAGATGCTATTCATCCGGGCTACGGTTTTCTGGCAGAGAATGCAGATTTCGCGGAAGTATGCAAAGAATATGGTGTGAAGTTCATTGGCCCTACGCCATGGATGATCAAACAAATGGGTGATAAGATTACGGCCAAAGAAACCATGATTAAAGCTGGTGTTCCTGTTGTTCCTGGAAGTGGTGGCCTTGTGCAAGACATTACCCACGCCCGTAAGATTAGCAAGGATATCGGCTATCCGGTCATCATGAAAGCAACTGCAGGTGGTGGTGGAAAAGGAATGCGCGTAGTCTGGGAAGAAAAAGATCTAGAAGATCTATGGCATAAAGCCCGCCAGGAAGCCAAAGCTTCTTTCGGGAATGATGGAATCTACATTGAAAAATTTATAGAACAACCAAGACATATTGAATTCCAGGTAGTAGGGGATCAACATGGGCATGTTGTGCATTTATCAGAACGTGAATGTTCCATTCAACGTCGTCATCAAAAACTTCTTGAAGAATCACCTTCTCCATTTCTTGATGAGTCATTGAGAAATAAAATGGGTAAAGCTGCGATCAAAGCAGGTAAAGCCATCAATTACGAAGGGGTAGGAACGATTGAGTTTCTCGTAGATAAACACAAGAATTTTTATTTCATGGAGATGAATACCCGGATCCAGGTCGAACATCCTGTAACCGAAGAAGTCATCGATCATGATTTGATCAAGGAACAAATAAAGGTTGCCGCAGGGATTCCGATTTCAGGAAAAAATTATTTTCCAAATGGTCATGCGATTGAATGCAGGATTAATGCGGAAGATCCATACAACAACTTCAGGCCTAGTCCTGGTACGATCACTTCATTCCATAGTCCGAAAGGCCATGGTGTTCGTGTTGATACGCATGTGTATGCAGGATACACGATTCCCCCATACTATGACAGCATGATTGCCAAGCTGATCTGTAAAGCACCAACGCGCGAAGACTGTATAAAGAAAATGGTGAGAGCACTGGATGAGTTCATCGTGGAAGGTGTCAATACAACGATTCCATTTCACAAGAAGCTGATGCAGGATCCAAAATTCAGATCCGGTGATTTCCATACAGGCTTCCTGGAGAATTTCAAGTTAGAAGACTAATGTCTACCGTAGGGCTGAGTCCCATTCGCCAACTTTTTTATTATTTGCGCAAATACAAGGGCTCGTTAATCCTCAATATTGTGTGCAATATCCTGATGGCGCTTTGCATGGTCATCAGTATCCCGATCATTATTCCTTTTTTCCAGATTTTGTTTCGAAGGGTGACACCCTCACCTGAACCAATTGCGTTCAGCATCAACAATATTCAGAAGTGGCTTGAATATGTTTTTGGCCAGCTAGTTCAAACCTATTCAGAAGAGACTGCGCTGATCATTGTTTGTGTCACGTTTGTAGTGATCTTCTTCCTCAAGAATTTATTCCGTTACCTGTCCGTCGTTTTTATGGCCCAGGTAAGGAATGGTATAGTAAGAGACCTTCGCAATTCCATTTATGAAAAATACATGCATCTGCCACTGGCCTTTTTTACACGGGGTAAAAAAGGTGACCTCATGGCCAGGATTAGCACAGATGTCAATGAAATAGAGTATTCGATTTTGAATGTAATGGAGTCCCTGTTTAAGGAACCCATTGTCATCATAGGCAGTATTACCTTCATGTTGTTTACGAGTGTGAGTCTTACGCTATTCGTATTTGTGCTCATCATTTTTACTGCTGTCGTTGTTGGACGCATCAGCAGGA